>Ga0209780_1000180_pt1 | contig 30727 bp, 19 predicted proteins | sample WorMetexBAHAMAS2_FD_187384 | JGI IMG/M metagenome (GOLD analysis project Ga0209780, IMG submission 187384) | Marine gutless worms symbiont microbial communities from Max Planck institute for Marine Microbiology, Germany - Inanidrilus exumae... | ecosystem: Host-associated > Annelida > Digestive...
TTCTTTTCTCCAGGACTTTAGGCCTAGCGTACCCAGCGCATTAGAGATTTTTTGACAATGCGCTATATAAATTCACTTTTACTTTACTTTACTTTACTTACAGTGAAACAAAACAGCAGACTGCACAACCACAGCAGACAACAAGTAATACAAGTCATCTAGGTGAGAGTCCATCAACTCACAGCTGAGTGTTGTGCCATCGCACAAATGCATTAATATTGAATTTCAATAACCTTGAGCTACATGTAGTGTTACAGTGTTTTCCTTGGTACATTTTGAATCAGTTTATACACAGGAAGTCGACTGACACTAATTAGGCACAGCTAGAAAGTCTCAGCGTCAGGTGTAAATGTATACTTCACGCATACTGAGAACTGTCAGATTCTAACTATTAAATACTGATAGCAAAAGTACGTTCGAAACAACCAGTACATCTGAGAGTTTCTGGTAGCAGCCTCTCTTATAGCGGATTACATCTCCCCAGAGTAAGTCAGCATTGCAGGATGGGCACGATCCATTTACTGGCAACAAGAAACCATGCTGTTGTTCACGCAGGCTTAGAAAGTGTCCAGCTAGACATATACTATGAGATACGACATGGCAGGCGAGGCAGGACAGTTTATCTGCATTGTACTGCAACAAACACAAACAAACAGAACAAACTAGAAAACAATGTTGGCCACAGTGACATCGTCGAATCCACCCAATCTCAGTCTGAGTCTTGAGACCGTAGGTCAGACACTTTGAGTCCTAGTCCACAGATTTCAAGTCCATGCCCGGCACAAAATAAATATCATAGAATCGCCATGCACTGACATACAATAAGACTTCGTTATAACGGACTTCTGGGGACTGCTCTAAAAGCTCAGTTATATCCAAACTAGGTACGGACGGTTAACCAGTGTTTGTGCACATGTATGACTATTATGTACATGTATACGGAACTTATGATGAAATATTCCTGTATACATACGTTCATAATTTTTGGACTTTAGTGACAATATCAATTGATCTCGCCGACGGCCGTGTCGTAAAAATGTATGGCGGCCAGCATGATTACGCAATCACGACGCAACGATAGCTGTTCTACTGACCAGACAGTGGTCACGGTTGCATATAAGCACGCCGGCAGCGGACGTAATCTCAATTTGTCTGTTGTATCCAGCGTTACCTCTAACGTTGGGATCAATAAACTGGTCTGTAATGAACGAACGTCCGTAATATCAGAGTCCGTTTTAACCATATTATCATACATTGAAATTAATAGAAACTCAGAAGAGACCAGAAAAAAGTCTGTATTAAGCGAGTGTCTGTTATAACTCGGTCCATTCTAAATTTCTAATGAAGTTTTACTGCATTGGTACAATCAGTTCACACGCTACTGCACTCAATTTATTACAGAGCAATAAACTAACAGTCAAAGCAACAGTTTGATTACACTTCAACTTAAATGATACCAATGTCCGACGATGACATGAGAATAAAAATTCCGTACGTGTTGAATGTTACTGTATTTTTCATATCTGTGAATTTGTACACTCATTATCTAACAGGCACGCCGACGGAAAGGATCACACAGTGCACACTATTTCAAAGAATTACTGTAAAACAAGTAAACATACCAACAACTTGCACTTGCAAACTGCACAAACACATCCAGTATCTACATCATCACCAGCGTCCTTCTGAGTAGCTTCAGGTCTGGCTTTTCTACTCTTTACTGGACCATATACAACTGGCATGTGAGACGGAGGTAAGAGCAAAGGATCAAACGGAATCTTTGCAGACATAACATCAAACGTGCAGTTCACACACAAATCATTAACATCCTCAACTATACACACAATAAAGTACCAAACAAAGCTCAACAAACAAAACGCCTGGCATCGTATGGCCAAACAGATAGTTTTCTGATCTTCTACCTGAATGCCATCTCTCTCTGAGAACAGTTGTGAAAAGTTCTACAAGTAACTGCAGCCAGTATAAAGAAGAACTCGCAATTTCTCTGCATCAGCCGATCAACAGTTCATATTAAGTACAGTCTTACGATAAAACTGGCTGTGAATTGAGCTTCTAACATGAACTATGTGTCACACTTAAGTGCTTAAACGGGCATATCGTTCTCCGGTAAATCAAACTGCCACAAGATGTCAAGCTTCACATCATAGCATTATGTTAACGTTTTCTTACCATGGCAGGAACGACTCACAGAATTCGATTACTGATTTGTAATCGGTTCTACAAACTGGTTATCGATTGTGGAAAAATTCGACTTCTACGTCACTAGTATCGAATGTCATGATGGTTTCAGCAAAAAATAAATAAAGTCAATATTCAATAGACGTGATTAATAATGGAGGTTAGAATTACACCGATAAAGTTTTCATAACACAGATTTAATCAAGGTGGATCAAAACTTAAAAAGGTCTAATAGCATTTTCAAAGGTTGAGTGTTTCAAACATACATGCCTGACTGAAGTGTGAAATATCAGAATCAAGCCTACATGGCAGTTGTGTTTTTCATCACAGCCACTGTGATATATTGCCTTGGTCAAGGGGTAAATGGTCTGGGAAAATCTCTGCATGAAAAAGAAAGAAAAAACTGTATCTTGCTATAGCAGTGTTCATCAAATATTAACTAACACAAACCTCATATTCCTGCTTCAGCCATCGGATGGTTAAAGGCAAACGGCTCCATGGACCAGTCCTTAACATGTTGCACATTACACGAACACAGAACATGAATGCCGACTCTTTATTCCTTTTCTTTCCCAAATGACGCAGACGACGAGATACATTTGGTTTAGTCCACGCCCACTCAAACTGCCAAAACACAGTTGTGCATTTTATAATAGATCACTTAGAACAGTAGTATAGGACTGTTGTGATTTTCAAAGCAAAACCATAAAAACTAAAACCCTTATTTTAGATAACCAAACAGCATTAAACAAGGTGTCGCCCTGACGGGACATAACACTACTCTGCTGCCCCCGGTGAGTTACGTTGCACCGTGAAGTGTAACAGACGACGACGACAGACGCCAGTGACTGTTACTATTCTGCCCCCCTACACTATGTGTAGACGGACCAGTAACAAGATAAAGAACCATAACTTTTTTTAAACTCGCAGAATCAACAAAACCTGCATAAATTTTAGCAACAAAAGGACAAGAGGACTACAGGACTACAGCCAAACAGCATTAAGAACCGCATGCAATGACTAACACATGCATAATTGAATGACTGATAATAAATATTCTTTAATTTATACTGACTACAATTTACCAATAGGGAGAATAAATTCTACTGATCATTCAAAGCCTGCTTAAGTGCCGAGATACTATAAACAGCGTAACATGCACTACGAGTTTAAATTTGCTAAATATAATCAATCAATTAAGCAGCAGAGTATAACTAATTATTACCTTCTTACATTAACAGACAGTACTAGTATTTGCAAGCATTATGAACATGGTAGCCATGTACAGCCAGCCAATATCGGCAAAACATGTCAACACAAGACTTAACACTAACTACGGTGACAATAAATCTTCTTCAAGCTTCACATATGTAGCTTGTAGACATGTAGCTTTGCTACAAAACTACCGGGCTAACCTAGCTGCATATGCCTTTAGCCCATGCATGTACAACTGTTATGCTACAGCAATGGTACAGACTACCATTACTCCAATACTGTAAAAAGCCATCATGTCCCTAAATACTTTGCATATTGCTGTACAACAACAGCAACAACCATTTTACCACCAACTGTTAACAGCACCTGCCATTAAAAATGGAGGGTTTTATTGGAGCAAATTTTTACTAAACACATGCCTTTCCTGACGACTGAGATACGGAGAAGACGCTAGGGTCTGCCTCAAATCTTACCTTCATCTACATCATCTCCATACTGTACAACAGAACATAAGAATAGCCAACAGATATTTTGTATATCTTACCCGAAGAGCAGATATCATGTTGGGAAATCCATGTACAATAAGAACCATCTCCCTAGACATATGATCACATAAGAACTACTAATTACAATTGCAATAAAAACATAAAACAACTCTATAGTAAAGTTTACAGATGACACACGCAACTGTTTGGCAAAGCTAAGAATGATGCAAACAGAGATGTTATTGAGCATAATTTACAGCATCTGCTAGAATGGTTAGATAAATGGCTAATATTTTTCAACATTTCAAAGTATGTGGTCTTACACCTCAGTTACAGTAATAAAGAATTTAACTATATTTCACGGACAATGAGAGGCTTATTCCATGAATGAAAAGAAGGACTTTGGAGGGTTTATCACTAATAGTTTGAAACCTGCAAGACAATGCCTCATCAACAAGTATAAGTACAATACTTGGCAGTGATGGGCAAATCACAAATCAAATCATATTCCCAAATCACAAATCACTTGATAAAATGATTTAAATCATTATGCCAAATCACAAATCACATCCCCGAATCACAAATCATTTAACCCAAATAACAAATCAAATCACGATGTCAATCCAAGAAAAAATACCGATTTAAAAAAATTAAATTTATTTACCAACGAATAAAAGCCATTTAATTCAAAAAGTTCAGTGAAAACAGTCTATTCACACTACAGTTGCCTACAGTGGCATTCTAATAGGCTAATGATTATGACTCAAGTCTACAGCGTATCATGAAATGTCATCATAAGAAGTTACCGGGTACTCATTGTCCCAAGTGACTAAAATTAGTGATTTGGTCAAATCACAAATCAAATCACAGAAATTCACATCAAATCCAAATCAAATCAACGGTTTCCATATCAAATCTTTTTTACTAAATCAAATCACCACATGTGATTCAATCATTATTTAAATCAAAGCATGATTGGCATTGGCATACCCACAATTAGAATACTGTGTCTCAGCTTATGAAAAGGACACATTCCTGCTGGCATGCACTCAACGCAGATCCATAAGAACAATACAAGATTTCAAGCAGACATTATACAAGAAAAGACTAGTCCATATGATAATTCAGATTCGTGTCATTAACCATTCTATAACTATCACAGACTTGGAAAAACGTTGCAGCATAGATGCTGTAACTTCTTCTTAAATGTGTGATAAACAGATGGAATGATTAACCATAGTAGATGTTATCATCAGTGCGGGCCACACTGACATTTAGACCACAGTGAGCCTAGCTTCAGTGTGCCCCCAGGATTGTATGACTGGCCACAGATGTCAAAATGTCAGGGTGGGCACATTGACATGTCATATGGCTAGCTATCAGTGTTGGTGGTTGGTGCCCGCCCCAACAGTGACCAAAGGAGCTAGACCTGTGCTAGGTACTGTCATCTGCAGAATGCCTCAGCTACTTTGCTTCACTGAAAGCACATCTGCACAATGATATGAATACCCACCCGGGTTTCTCCTAACATAATCTGAAATGTTATATTATGCCACGTTTTTTGCACAGCACATGTCACTATAATCTGCCATTTGTTTAACAGCGAGTTTGCACTTCACCATCTGTAAAAGAGCAGGCCTAACACAACCACAATAAAGACGCATGTAATGCTTGGATTTTAGTCTATAACAAAACAAGATAGCTCACTAGAAAAGGAACAGCAAATGGGACATCTGTACCGAAGCTCACGCAGGCATCAGATTACTGCAATTAATATTTTAACCTGCAGAAGACGTCGGTCTAACTGTAAATTCTTGCACCATTTAGTCATTTTGGCCTTAAACTATAGCATATTAATTTCGTCTTAACAACACTTTGAAGTATTCGATTCACCTGTAGGTGTTTGTAAATAGACCTACATTCCTATCGTCCGTGTTAACAGTTGTAAGCTGTGTCTTTATCTGTGACGCGAGTTGCCTGTATGAAAAGCAATGCCTGTAAAGAGTGCTCTATGTAAGTCGCAAACAGGAGACGATGTTGCACTAACAATTCTGAGTATCGTCTTTGATGTAATACTGGTCACTAATGTGTACTCTGTGTAATTAGTGATGATTAGGGGACTTGCAGTTCCAGCCTCACCAGCATCGATGTCACCGTTTGAGCAAATTACTACTATTGCTAAAATCGTAAGAAATTAATCTAGTAACTTTCTAAGTTTTCCTACTAAAAACCTAAACTACAAATAACTGGCAAGCAAACCCAGTCAAACATGTAAATTTCGGTCTTTGCCTTCATGTGCACATAGGCACAGCAGCACCCACATGCTGAAATGCGGCACATATTTCCACATTATGCATTTTACCCATGATTACGCATTAACTTTTCACATTTTTCATTCCGCATTTAACCTTACACATTATGCAATTCCACATTTTATAAATAGCCCATCTGTTGAGTCAAATGCAAACTATTCATACTGAAGATAGATTCCCAGATGTATAAATGTCAGCATGAGCCACACTGACATTTGAACAGTCACCAGACTATTATCAATGTGGGACCATGGGATCACCAGTCCAGTACAATAACCCTAATCAAGGGAGCCAGCTGCCCACAGTCCCCAAGAACCTCACTCCGCCTCGGCCCTTAGTGACTCGAGCTTCGGCCCTCGCTCCTCTGTGCCTCCTCACTTTTGACTACCTTCCGCCACTCTTGCGCCTAAATGTCAGTGTGGGCTACACTGCAGATAACATTTTCGGTTCATCATAAAATACTATTAATTCAAATAATCGGAATCATCTACATTTGTCTGTTTGGCTGCCAGTCAACTCGTCACATGACCAACTCGTCACACGGTCAACTCGTCAAAAAGTCAACTCGTCGCAGTCAACTTGTGACACGACCAACTCGTAACAGGCAACTCGCTAAAAGCTGACACACACGCTGACATCGTGACTAAGCATTGCATCTTTATTATCACGCCGACCTCTACCCTACAAACAAAGCACTAACACAAAATACAAGAACTCGTCTTGCAACTCGTCACATGAGTAAGCTTATTTTGGCGTTGGCTGGAACCAACTACTCGTCCTACTAACAGTCAACTGGTCACACCCGTGTGGTCAACTCATCACGCACTATGTAAAATTAAAAGGTCAACTCGTCACATGTGACGAGTTGGTCATGTGACGAGTTGACTGGCAGCGGTCTGTTTTGCCCCATGTCCTCAGCTATTCATCTGTAGCAGGTACAGACTGATTTTGTTCCGTACTGAACTCTTGCAAATATTTTGCTACACTTTTAAAGTGCATATGAACTGCTATGTTCACTGTTCAAACAGTACCAAAAAGTGTAGCCATTCACCATGGTCCTCTGCCATTAGTTCGTTTAGCTCCGCCTGCTTGAATACCGCCATTGTGTTGTTGAAGACGTCGATTTGGATCCACCGTAAATCCAATATATGTACGTCCTTTGTACTTCGGATTTACACTGTATAGTAAATATACGCCGTAAAAATTTTCTATTTCGTGAACCATTGCGGATAAAAACAGTCAATAGACACACCCCGGAAGCGTGAACGGAGTAAATAAGTAAGGCTTGTTACGCAGTGGGCGTGACATTTCGCCGGTTAGCGGCAGTCGAAGTGTTTGTGGAAAACGTGTTATTTGGCACGTGAAATTTCGTAAACTATTTTATTCAGTGCCTGTTGTACTGCTTTCGCCTCTGTTGTAAAAATGACGGTTCTACACGTATTATGCTCATTCTTTATCATTAGTGAATTGCGCTGCTTGACATGCTTGACAGTGCTTGTACAGCTATTCTTCGTACGCAGGCGGAATAAAATGCCCGTTATTCCTGAGACGGAGTTGCTTTTGCCGCATGTATGATTTCGATAATTTTCGTGACTAACAATATCTTCATGATGATCAATTTTGCTGCAGCAGCTGCAGATATTACGTTAAACACGATACCGTCGCTTCGCATTCCTTATCAGCAAGCACGTGATTTGCATACGTGACTACCGTTAATTTGCCGTGCAGTATATCGAAGTGAGTCATTGCACTGGAATAGACGCTTTGTAAAATGTCAAGGTCGATTCTTGTTAGCCGTTGTCATGCGGCCGCGCGTATTCGTGTTGATGATTATAATGGTACGGCGTGACCCGGCGCCGGCCTGTTCAGCCGCCCCCGATGAGACTACCACCGTTCAGCCCACCCACACAGCCGGTATGCGGTGCGCTCCACGCCAGTTCCACCGCGTATCAAGCCTGTGCAGTCTAGTCCGTGTGATCAAATGACGTGTCTGGTCACAAGTATCGAGGATGAAGGAAGCTCATTCTATCAGCTGGTCGCGACGGGACGAAAGCCACATTTCCGCTGAACGGTGCGTAATAGGCCTAGTGGTCAACTGACGAATGCATGCTTCACGTCTGTATGTAAAACATGCTTATTCAGCATAGTTAGTTAGTTACCTATCATAAGGTCGTACACATGACTGAATAAATGAGTTAAACGTGTATAATATATAAAGGACATACCAGATATATTTTGTACAAAGTGACACAGTCTGGAGGCGCTTCATGAGGCAGACATGTGAATGCTATAATATGCTGCCTTGTGAAGAGCTGTCTTGGGAGTGTCAGTTGGCATCAGCATTTGATCACTGCCTTAGTTATCTGTCGTTGGCGAATCAGAGTTGTAGAACATTGCTAAGAGTTTCAATATCTGGACTTGAACTGCAGGAGGATTAGAACTGTCCGGGACTGTTTACTAGCATTATATTTCACTAATTCAGTAACTGCTTTTTGAGGCTGTTAATGTCATAGTTCAAAATTCAAGAATAGGAAGTTAAAAGGCAGTGTCTAGACTGTATGTACATGTAGTGTATCTGCAACTGCAGACAAGTCTTGAGATATTATGACAATCAAAAGATGGCTCAGTTGTTACCAGCAGTTTTTAACACTTAACTTCAAAACTAGTCATTACCAAACCAACACAATTTCAGTTATTTTTGGCAGCTTTGGTACTTAACAAAATCATTGTAAAGTCAAAGTAGCAAAACAGATAGTACAATGAAATAGGATGTAAATAAAAACCTATAAAAGTTAAAAACAACACTTAAAGTACAATAACACTAGTTATCCAGTAATATGCATCACCCATCGAGGAAGTACATAATGCATATTCTGATACCTTGATAGATCAGTCATAAAAAGCACCATAAATGCAATATTGTCATGAATAAGCAACGTAATCTCCAACTCCATTCATAATAGGAGTTCACTTTGCGGACAAGTCTTCACCAGAAGTTACACTGGTACAAAGTACCACACAAATATGTATAAAAATAGTAACATAATAACAATGATAATAGTAATAATCCAATTTATAATGTACAGTGTCAAGGAAATCGAATCAGAGGCACAAGCAGTCACCAGGTGGACAGATGGATTGTTTCAGTGAGTGACCAACTTAATAAGGAAGTGGCATTTAAAACAGCATAGAAAGCTAGCAGAAGATTCTATAGTGCATGGGATTTTCATTCTATATACTGGGTGAACAGCAGCCAAACTCTGTATTCAAGTATGGGATATGAAGAAGTTGCTAGATGAAAGAGCACAGAGTGCAAGCAGGCCAATATGGAAGCAGTGTTTTAAAGGTAAGTAGGCCAGTGTGTGACCAATATTTTATAAGTGAACACAGCTATTTAAATTATATTCAAATAATCACGAAACATCATATATACAAATGCACAAAAAAACCGAAAAGTCTTCAATGTGATCTGTGAGTCCCTGGTGTCATCTACAGCAGCATTTGGCAAAAACTGATGCGACTTTCCTGGTACGTTGGTGCATACAAATGAACATGGCCGAGCTGAATGTTTGGCACTGACAGTATACACTGTTACGTCAAAAAATGCTAGAGTTGCATAAATGGCATGACAGATGTCAGTAATCAAGAAATAGTAACTACTACAAAATAAAAATAACCATAACTTGATATAATACAAACAATAAAAATGCAGGGTAACCAGTCTCCAGGCACTCTTAAAATTCACTGGCATTTCCCGGACTTTGCGGCACTACAACGCATGTTGCAATAAGCACATCGTGGAAACAGCCGTTTAACTGCCGCTTTTCAAGACAAGCCGGCACCAGAAAGGCAGAACATTATTCCAGATTTTAATGAGGCAAGAGATAATGTCACAGTGTCGTCAGCAGGATGATATGCAAATCATTTGCACCTCGCTTCAGACAGGTAACCATGCCGGCATCTCACCACTGAATTTTTACAGGGCGGATGCTATTTATGATGCCCAAACAACAGTATCCCAAGCAATGAAGGCAGTATAAAAATGTCGGTACATATTCATTCTACAAAAATGTTCACAGAGTTAATAAGCAGCGAACTGCAAAGTCCTCAAAACATGCAACAAGGTCAACAATGTCTGTTAAACACTGACGTAGCCCAAAACATGAATGTAGCATTAAAAGTTGTCCCCGACAAAAAGCCCCAAAATGCACAGTCTGGAGTTTTGGATATGGTTACAGGGAAGTACCCTTACCTTTATTGGACTCAAATCCTCTTTTCGTATAATGTAACCGCAGCCAACTGTAGTACCAATCCAAAAAAATTAGCCCCATATGGGACTGACGGTCGACTCCTACTTACTGCCTACTATAAAGTCGTGTGACACAAAAACTAGGACAAAAATCAAAATTCCGACCAGTTAATTTTTAGGTATTGCCCCCTAATTTAAGAATTCGCGGTCATTTGCCAGCCCCCATTACAAATGGGGAGGAGATAGCCGTTGAAAATGGTCAAATTTCCAACTTTCATGGGCTCGTGACCTTGACCTCGGATCGGGTCATACTGCATACCGTCATGCATCACTCGTCGACCTCTACCTACATACCAAATTTCATTAAAATCGAAGAAACTTTTTGTGGACGGACGGACGGACAGACAGACCCACTAATGTTATTAGGTCGACTCGGAAGAGTCGACCTAACCAGCTCGACACACGTTAGACGCTTCAGCACAGTTCACCAGAATATTACAGTGTCAACTTTTTAGCTGCCCGTAGCCTCCAATGTCACGAAAGTCATAATTAACATACTTTCACACAGCAGCATAAGTTCCTTCCAGTGTTTTGTAAAAATTCGTCAAAAACGTTTAGAGTAATCATACTAAGAGAATGACATGGAGGGAAGAGAAATGATCTTGTTCCAACTGCTTTGCAAAAGTTACAAATTAATCAGGGTGACCACAAATTCACCAACTCTTCCGGTCACCTAGAAATGCAATATATGTGAGCTATCCGCTAATACTTATGGTGCTGCAGAAATGTTTCGACTGACTGGCGGACTGAATGATATTGGCCATAAGCAAATGGCACCCAAGATCATGCTACTGGCACGTTTAAAGTATATACTAGTATCACTTGACACCAGTCTGATCCAAGGACTGAAGTTCAAGTAATGCTGTTCTCCAGAAACCGTAAGTTTCCTCGACCTTACCCAGAATTTCCATCGAATACTTGACTTCTCCCTGACCTATCTCTAATTCCCCAACATTTCCAGTCTAGTGGTCACCCTGACTAATATTTTCAGTATCTAATTAAAAGCAACGGCGAGTACACATCAGTGGACTTTTATGTAGCAGCAGCAAATGTTAATGGCAGAGGCAGATTTTCAATCATTTTTGAACTTTTTCGACGACTCCAGTATGCAGCTTGCTGTTCTGGTGTTGTCGGAATTCTGAACCTGTGCTTGTGACGTTTCACGGAATCACTTTTATTGTTTAAGGTGTCACTGATCAATGTCAGAGGTTTCCGTAAACGCGACTTCTTGCCGCAGTGAGCTTTGTACAGTTTCCTTTTAACAGGACCAACATCAACTGGATTCCTGATGGGTGTATCCGAGGTGGAAAACGTGGAATGAAGTCCGACGGCAAGTCCATCGTCTTCAGAGATGCAGTCATATTTGAAAGCAGAAGAGCCAAGAGTCCTGCAGTTCTCAAATAGCACAACGATAACGCTGATGTTATCAGCTCGGATGGACAATTCGGTCCACTTCTGTAATGCTAACCGCACAAGAACTGTAGCTGGGCAGATGTCTTCTTCTCCAGACGACATCTGCAGATTCAACAGCAAACAGTAAATGTGTGAAGTGCTAACAACAGTACTGCAGTGCTGGTAACTATCACTTCCCCTATATTCAGTGACACAAACGCCAGTCATTATGACCTATTCCAGATTGTAGTTCCAGACTTGTTTTGGGAACAGTAGAACGTTTAATACCATCTTACCACAGGGGTGCACAACTTACTTGAAGGTTAGGGCCACAAGCAAATCTGGAACCAAAGTGGAGAGCCACAATCGGAGGTCTGTGGGTTGTTCCCCCAGTGGATTCCAGGGCAAAGCCCCTGGGCAGGGGCAACCCCCTCAATCTGATGACATTTTACTGATGCGACTATAAATTTTATATCCAACTTTAAGCTGAAATACGCTGAATCAAGCAAGAATTAATTAATTATAAATGTTGTTAAACTGTACCTTCCCATGTAGCCAAGCGGTCACAGCACTCGGGCGCCATGTGCAGTAGCTGAGATTCAAACCTCAGCCCAGACGCATCCGCCTACGAAAATGTTTTTCAAATAATTCCTACGCACATGATGAACACGGAGATAATCCCGGGCAGGAAAAAGGGTTCGACGGTGTTCTCCAGGCCGCATCCTGGCTTTCCACGGGCCACACGTGCACCCCTTTCTTGCCTTCCTTCTACGTCCCTTACATCTAATTCCTTCTAAAAATGATCATAAAGTGAATTACACGACAACATAAAGACTGGTCATATGTATTACTGGCCAAGAAACTAACAGTTCCAAATTGCTTATTTTAAAGTGTTCACCTGGATGACAGAGTGAAACAAGTTGTCAAAGAATTTTGACGAGAGGCTGCATTACAGTGGGATGGATTTTTCACGGAGGGGGGGGACTTAATGTGACATCGGTCAGTCGGAAGCAATACAGTCAGCTGCAGCACTCACATTGATGCTGTTATCAATTTCTTTGCTGCAGTGACTCTGTGCTTTTCAGTGGGCTGGCCAAACCCCAAAAATAGCACGTTTCCCTTGGGGATCTGAACTTCATCTAACAAATGGTTCCTTGGTCCCACTTGAGTTTATCGTCCAATCAGCATCTAGATCGGTTCAGCCATTTTTGCCAGACTCACCAATGTGACCATCAGACAGACACACAGACACACCACGCTTAGGTCTGTAGTAACAAGCTACATCTAGTTAGTGTGCGATGCAGCCTGAAAATGAAACTAATCACTCACCTCAACATCCACCCAATTATGCTGTTCACAACTGTCACTGATACCGACCGTGTCAATTAATAATGTGTTTATTTCGATATCTAGAAACGTACTAAAATCTGCAAGTTTACTGTATTTTAAAATATAGTGACTACCATATAAGAAGCCAAACGTGCCACAACATCGACTGCCTGTGCTGGTTGGACGACATGCCACAAGCCATCAGTGGCCAGAATGAGAAAACAATGGCTCTTGTTAATGTCCAGCACTATCACATCTGGCTTTGGAGAAACGACATATGCATCTTTCTCAGCATTATAACTCCAAAGATCACCTGAATACATCAGAGAAAATGACAGCAAACATCCTCAAACACCTGAATAATCATCTTTTGCCTGACTCTAAGCATCACTTAGTGACATACTATATATATCAACAATCCTAAAAATCTTTTTAAAATGACGTCAAATGACTTTAATCTCGCAGGAAAAAAACACCTCACATTTTGCCATCAGTAAAGCAAGCAAAAACGTTGTGTTTTGTAAGCTTACCATCTGAAACAGCACAGCCATTAAGGCACAAGCATAATCATTCATTACACAGTACACACAACATACCTAAGGCTCGAGAGACTGCAAGAAATGGTATTTTCTTGGTATCAGTGCTGCGACACACTGGTGCTCTGCGGTCAGTAATTGGTCGTTTCCATACTACACGTACGATACCACCCTTGTCCATAACACCACCTCCATCTTTCTCAATACGCTGTTTTTCTTGTTCCAGTTCAGGCTTGTGATCCTACAATTACAAGAAAAACAAAAAGCTCGACTACCACGGAGGGGCCACTTGACGTGCTATGTTAGTAAATTTGTGCTATGTTTCACGAGCTATGGGAATTATAAAGGTTTCAAACAGCAAAGCAACCTTCAAGGTCATCCAAGGGCAATGGCGCCATTCGATAGGACACATGATTTCCTATTAGTCTTCCATTGCAACTATGTCTCTATATTGCACCATTTCCGAGATATTATTGCTTACTTCCCAAAATTTAAAGAGGTAACGTGACTCTGAACACATGACTTTGGAATAATAATATATCATGCATGCACTCATACTCCTCTGTATCAATCAGTACACGAAATTTGAAGTGCCAGCTTCACCAACTACAGAGATATGATTGGGGCAAAATTTAAACAAAACGGGTCACGTGACTGACCACGCCCCTCTTAAGGGTGGTTTGTCACCGTAGGTTAGGATTAGATACAGTCTACCTGCATGCAAACTTTTACGATTCTAGCTTCAGCCGTTCCAGAGATATTACTGGGGTGTCAAAATTTAGTGGGTCATATGATCCCAACCATGCCCCTTTTAACGGTGATTGTCGTCCTTATGCTGGCCTTTAACGTAGCCTACATGCATGCAAAATTTGACCAAACTTGCTTAGCCATTCCAGACATATGGTTGGTGCCCACCAAAATTTAAATTGTTCCCGTGATCTGACCACACCTTTTATCAGGGATAGTTTGCCATCCATGGGCTAGCACTTACTACGATCAACCTATCTACCAAATTTGAAGTCTATTTCAACCCACTACGAAGATACGAAATTCGACACAAAATAGCGAAAATTGAGTTGCTTGGGATCAGTCAAGGTCTCTTGAAATAGCACCATTCAACAGAGCGCATATGAGTTCCTATTAGCGTTCCATAGTAACTGTCCCTGTCTGCACCGTTTCTGAGATATAGTGAGATGTTGGTCAAAAATTGCCAATTTGAACCTACCCCCTCTATTTAGCACTCCCATAGGGAGTGACCCCATTGGAATTTCGTCGATATTTTAGCATCAGAAAACTACAGTCCCGGTCTATCGTGTGGCATTGTTTGCGTGATCCTACGTTTTGCCGTTTTGATACAATACCCGCGTGTGACAGACGGACGGACACACAACGACAGCATATACTGCACTAGCATAGCGTCGCGTACTAATTACTCAAAAAAATAATTTTATATCACTGGACAGCAGATGATGATGGAAACTGCAAAACAAATTTACTAGGAAAACTACCATGTTAAGGGCCACACATTAAAAACTCATAGTGCATAATCAATTACCGGTACTCATTACTTTGCAAGAACACAAAATGCAAGTTAAAACATTGGCTGAGACTAAAGAATAGTTCTTTCATGAAATGCAACTTTTCATCCACAAAGTCAGCCTGCACCAAACCAGTGATTTCAGAGTTATCTTAGACGCCTTCTAGATGCCTATCTTAGGTGCCTTCCTAAACGACAGCTGTTCAGACTCACAATGTCATCAGGCGTGTTGAGTCAGTAGGCAAAAATGCAACTGGCACCATGAATAATTTGTCCATATATTTCATATTCATAGCCTGTAAAATATTAATGCTGATAGCAAAGGCAGCCTCTTTTGCTTTTAGTGATACAAGCTTGCAGCACATTATATTAAATTTTATTGCTTGCATCTAGCTGTTGCTCACTGTTTCAGCCTGGTCACTTGCTGTCTCGCTTAAGGTCGACAACGGTTTAGTTTTTTTAGCAAAAATGTCGTCATGGACAGCAGCCTTGGACCACCCGAAAATTTTGGCACAGTGCCCAATGCAGCTAATATAATGATACAACACAAAAATGCACAACAAATGCTTAAATGTGTAGACTGATAGTTGTACTTACGACTTTACAAGTTGACAGAAAACAATGATATGACACGCACGATCAGATGCATCAGAAACAGAATGGGATGGAGAAACCGGTGACACAAAAACTCGGGTGAATGAGCAAGAGTAACAACACAAAAAACACAAGGAGCAAGTGCTGCCAGAGGGTTGAACACAGATAACGTTGTGCAGAAATGCAGTCTGAGTGGTTGCGATACTTAGTATGTGAGTGACAGAAGCTTGCCAAAAACTTTTTTTGCTTAATTCCACCTTCAATATAACTTGTATTCTGACACCTATAATTCACCTGTAGGGCCGGTTCTTCAACCGCAAATTAATCTTCCACGGCCCTTAGGCTTTGTGCAAAGACAGTATTAACAATGAGCTACTCGGTTTTTGCGTTATTTTTTCCTTATTTTTCATTTCTGGGCCATGCGCTAGATTAAGCTGGCCATCTCGTCTGCTTTTGAGTGCACGTTAATCTACCGTATCGTATCGTAATGTTTTTAATTGAAATTAAAATACGTTAATCAAATTCAAAATCTCACTTGTTATTACAGTTGGTCAATGGTCATTACACCCTAAAACGATGCAGAGAACTACCATAACTACAGTGACATTCTGCTGTTTAAGCAGCTTATTTTCTTCAGTTATCAAAAGACACATTTGTGCAGCCAAGAATACAGAATTGCAGCTACAAAATCACAACAGTTGAATACAAAAGGAACAAAACATACCACTGTTAACGTTTTAGCAACACAGCAACCGTTGGCTGCAAGTTCCCCAATCACAACTGACGAGTCCCCAACATTGGCAACATACAGTGTCTCATCACGAATAATTGCAATGCTTGCTGTTGTTCCGGCAGTGCTCACTCTTCCACCTTTAGTTCTAGGCCACGTTTCTGTTCCACAAAGACAAGATACCTTCAGTGCTCACAGTCAAAAAAACACAAAATCAGATTATTTTATTTCAACATACATAAAACCAACTGCTCACAATCACTAGACTTTTGTGACATTTCTGTCACAGGAAACTCCAAAGGGATCCATACGGCCACACAAACTTCATTACAGCAAGCTTTCAGTTCTCATTGATAGTAGTAGCCGTGCTTTAGTCGCTATATAGACAAAATTAAAAGGCACTGAAAGAGTTCAATACCTCTGCACAGCCTGAACATAATTCCTGCATTTTTGACTTACATTTAATAATTAATCGTAGATACCATCTGCCAGTGCTTTGACTGACAATTTTTGCACTATATCAAAATTCTCCAATCAGACTGCACATATGACCACGTCTTGAATGCTGCTGCATGACTGATCAATGGCACCATTACCTGCTGCATAATTCCAATCCACGCTGTAGACCCTTAATAAGTGTCTACTGATATCTACAGCACAATGGGCCACAAAGCCCACAATACATGCAGTACCTTAGTACACCACTCTCTGTAATTGCCCATCATCAGTGTCTTCCATCTGCCACTCATCGGTGACTGTTAATTCCATTCCACCTCAGCATATTCGGTTGTTGTGCTGGTGTATTAACTAATCAGGTGATATTTCACTGGTACTAATCGTTATCGTTGTGACAAACAACTGGCCAGACTGTTTATTTAAGTGTTCAACGGCTGTATTATTCACCGGGAGCAATTCATCAGCAGTTGGCTATCCCAGCATACAGCATATTTGTCTCATGATTAGAACTGATACTGCAAAATCTTGAATATAACACAATCCTGTCTGTATAATACACAGGCCAAAGGGAAACTGAAGTTTATGGATTGTGAAATTTATGACAAAGACTTTTGTGCCACTTACTGTCAAAACGATACATTCGACTGCATATTAGAGACTATTTTACAATTATGTGCTACGGACATCTATGGGAGACTGGCACTGGACAGCAGGTGTACAGTGAGTTCCATATCCCCTCCCCTCATGAGTCAGATGGTGATCAAGAAAGAATGTGGCCGGTGGGAAATTTTTCCTGAATGGCTTCAGTGCTTTCAGTTTTTTAGTTCCCTTTGCTGTTTTGATACTGCTGGTTGGAACAGAGGAGGGCATATGGACTGCAGTAAATCTCCACCAAAGATACTCTTCCGGAACAAGTAGCAAGAGGATCAAATGGAAAACTGGCTATGATAAGTTCACATGGCAATGGCTGTTACAATGGTATGTGCGTGTGCGTGTCAAATTGATTCTGTGTCATATAAATTGACAACTGATCACGATCCATCAGACTTCAGCAATACTGCCACAGTGTCTCATGGATCTTGATAACAAGTAAATCGCAAGCTTTGTGACATGTCATTCACTGCTTGGTATATGTTAAGATAGATAAGCAGTACTGATGTTTTTTCAACTATCAAACTATTGCCATAACAGTCGTCACAATAACCATTTTGTGGTCAGTCCGATCTACTAACTAAGGTGAGGCTGTCGGCAGAGTGAAAATGTGACCTACCCGATGTAGCAGATGTCAGTGTGGCCAGATTGCTGATGTAGTCGGGCGCATACCCGTGAGCAGCACCATACATTAGAACACAGTTTTATATGCACTGACAGATCGGAAGCCAGTGGAGAGAACGCTGGACTGATGTCACATGATCACGAGGACGCAGGTCGGCCACAAAGCGTGTAGCTGCATTCAACACCCACTGAAGCGGTACAAGGGCACCGGCAGGTAGTCCAGCTAGCGACGAGTTACAGTAGTCGACCCGATAAAATACCAGTGCCGATGCAACCTTTTGGACGGTGGAATTTACAGTGACATACTGCTTTTGTATTGTGGTCCAAAAGGAACCATAAGCATATATAACATTAAGCTTCATTAACACATTCTTTCCGGAGGTAACTGGACAACTGGCAGATACTCCAACTCGCAGATTGCCAAATCGGGAGCTGGTCAACTCGCAGACTGGACGACTCATGGACTGGACAGCTAGCGGTCTAGTCAACTCGCAGACTAGTCAACCCGTGGGCTGGACAACTTGTGGATGCTGTAATTTCGTCCAGTCCGTGACGTGTCCAGTCTGACAGTTGACTAATCTGCGATTTGGCAAGCCGCTGAAAGCCTTGTAGATTGTCAACAACCAATGGAGGGCCACAATTGGGCCATTTCTAAGTTCCCGCCAATTAGAGGTGCCGGAACTCAATCACCTCAAAATGACAGGTCCCAGAACTCAGTTCTGCCGCGTTCTGCCTTACTTTGATCACTGATGACGACATATCCACCACAGAAGGGTCGTAATTCTTCAGTGTCTGGGTCCCGTAGTTTCCGGTAGCCCGCAGTTATGGTTGCACAACCTATCATAGAATCACACTGCACACATCACTATCATCAGCACTTTAATACACTCACCATAAACACGCCACATAGCTTTTGTGGTGGAAATAAAACCTTCTGTGATGGAATTTGAAACACTTCTTCTATCCTGACTCCAAAATCCAGTCTGCTTTGATATTTCACTAAGCAGGTAATTTTGGGCAAAAGAAGCCGCATCAGATCCACCATGGCCGTCGAAAACAGCAAAATATTCAATCGAGTTTTCTCGGCATTTTACCGTGAAATTATTATCATTCCGTTTATTTTCATTCATCTGCTGTTGTCGGCTTATACAAACGAAATCTTCCATATAATCCCTACGTCCCTGATCAGTTGCTACGAAGCTCTTGTATACAACATTTTCGCACATTATTGTACAAACACTAAATATTTTAAACTAATAAAAACGATAATAAGCACCAAAAACTCCCAAACTTCGCGCTCATTCCAGTCAAGTATCGCTCAGCCATAAAGTAAACCATGTCAAAGGTCAAACATTTTGACTTAATAGGTCAGGTTACAATGTTAACAACAAACACATATTCGGAAGTAGGCGTACAAGCAATCAGTTTCTTTTTACGGCTTACGGTCTATTTACGGACTAATAAAGGTTTTGTTCCTTCATGTGTTAGAATTACCGATACCCCTGGTAAGGCCGGGCCACACTAAATAGATATCTACGGCATTGTTTGAACGACTGATATTATTATGCTTACCGGAATGCTTACCGAATGAGGCCACCCCAGTGACTGGCTGGTATGACCTCTGGAGTTTATTGGACTATTCATTCATTTATTACGTCAAGAAGACAGCATAAAAAACACACAAGTATACAAACATCTAGGCCTAAGCATAAACATAGCACATAGCATAAAAGAACAATTTAGTGACAGCAAACGTGGTCCAAAGACAAACTCATCTCTTTCCCAAATTCTTTGTAGACGATTCTTGAAAGTGTTCACCGATGTTGCACATACCACATCATGGTCCAGTTTATTCCACCAGTTTATAACACGGTCAGAGAAAAAATGATGTCGTAGATCGGTGTTAATTCTTTTCTTCTTTAACTTCCATGGATGACCTCGTGTCCTGCTAGTCGAAAGAATGAATCAAGTGTAACTGACGAATATCCATGAGTTATCTTAAAAACCTCGATTAGGTCAGCACGCACTCGTCAGTCCTCCAGTGACCATAATTTTAATATCGGTAGCCATTCCTCGATCATAAGGGATGTTCTTTAAATGAGGTAACCTTGTAAACCTTCTTTGTACTTTTTCGATAAGAACTTTGTCCTTCACGTAGTGAGGTGTCGTTTATTCACCACAAGGGTATAAATACAAATACAATACACATGAAAGGATATTTGTTAAATGGAAACTAAATTAACAGCTGAACGAGATCATGATCATAACAAGTATCCAAAGTAATTTGGCAAGAGGCCGTATCGCCGACTTTCTCACCTCTCGCTACTGGAATCCGAAATGGATTCCAGCGGCGGATCCAGGATTTGGCGAGCGGAGGTTGGTCCCTTCCCCTCCCCCTGAAATAATTACATGTATGGTTATTAACGCTCTATTACGGTTATTTCTGTCGTAAGGTTCGTTCAGACCGTACGCGTCCTGCGGCGCCACGTATCGGTTGGGAACGAACATTAACACTCGTAGCTTGGTAGATTTTAGCCGATCGTAATAAGCGTTTTTTATCCCGTGGGTTACGTGACTGTTGTGTTGGTGTATTACATTAATATTAAGTGAGGCGAAATGCTCTAAACTGAGGCCAAACCTAGGAACCCGAGTCCCAAAATTTCAGCCTTGAGGTCGCGCTGTTACGGTGAGGCCAAAATTTTGGCCTCGAGAACTTAACATATAAATAATTAATTACTTGATGCATGGTGGCACATACTGAACTAGTTTTTGATAATGAGGGTTACCACAGAGAACAGATACTTCATATCAGCTGCCACGTCTTAGCAAGGCGGACTGATGGACAGCGAATGCAACGCGCACATACAGACTGTAGGCATAGGCCTATACACCTGCGCTGTGAGACACGTGTATACTGACTGGTGTCGTGTCGGAGTTAACGAGATACTGTATCGTTATTTTTTGTATGGCATTTATTGAACAGTTGTAAAATTTTGAAATACATTACTATAATACAGTGTGGTTGTGAGCGTAACATCAGCTGAGTGTCCAGATTCGCCTACAAAACAACAGACCAGTGATGGGCAAAATCAAATCATGATTTGATTTAAATCATGATTGAATCACATGTTGTGATTTGATTAAAAAATATATGATTTGGAAACCTTTGATTTGGTTATCTGTGATTTGTCATTTGACTAAATCACAAATTTTAGTCACTTGGGACAATGAGTACGGTTTTTCTGTAGACTCAAATCATAATTATTAGCCAATTAGAATGCCACTGTAGGTATTTGTAGTGTGAATAGACTGTTTCACTGAACTCTTTGAATTAAATGGCTTTTATTCGTTGGTAAATTTTTTTAAATCGGGATTTATCTTGGATTGACATGGTGATTTGATTTAGCATTACAATTTAAATCATTTTGTCAAATGATTTCTGATTATGGAATGTGATTTGATTTGTGATTTGCCCATCACTGCAAGAGACCTCCGAGTTAGAGGTTTTGCTGGCTATTATAAATTTGGTTTTAATTCAGGTTTACATTTAACAACTGTCTGCCATCCCAGCAATTGCTGAGCTTTTTTCCATTGCTGTATTGTCTATTCTGCCGAATGGTACTATTCCCATGACCAGTTGACCATGAGTACCAGTAACCCTAACGACACCAAACATTTTCTGCATTTTGTAGTGCCTTTGTAATTAGATAGAAGACTTCAAATTTGATACGTAGGTTGATCGTAAGAAGTCCTAGCTCATGGATGACAGGACAACTGACAAACCGTCTCTGAAATGAGTGTGGTGAGGTCAGTAATATGCAAACAAGTGGTCAAAGAATTTTGACAAAAGGCTACTTTGCAGGGGAGCTGGGCGGATCATTCACAGAAGGCGGAACAGTGTCAGTCCAGCCGTTTTTGAGGGGCTCACAAATGTGACCAACAGATGAACACAGACCACGCTACCGCATCCATAGCAACAGGTGCGCACATGCTTACCGGGTGCAGCTGCACCTGGTCTTGTACTTGACAATATCAATCAAACTCGGATTGACTCCAGCAAAATCGTAGGCTAGTTGCCTGTTAAGAAGTCCATCTCTGCATCCAACTACTCGACAATGCAACAACGGAAAAGCTAATTTTTTTTCTGATTACCTAACATCACACTGCTTTAGGCTTCAAACTTTAGCAATATTCCACATGTGAACAAACCTGATTTTTATACTAGTACAAGGCTAGTTCATTGGACCTTAAAGTGTGGCACCTGTTTAACTGTAACTGCATGTAATATGTAATAGCCTTTTGGAATGACTAGCCATCAACGAGACATTAAATGCCAGTTGCAATATCCTGTATCATCAATTTACACATCAGCCGATGGCTATATCTCTACTTGTCTTAATGAAGTTCTTATTTGTATGGAGTCGATAACATTTTCAACCTTCTGGAAGAAACAACTAGTCAGTAGTCACACATTATGCTGCATTCATGTTAAATTATAGAAACTGGTGGTTGAAATGCACAACTTTTGCATGTGATGCTGTAAAGAAGCCAAACATCAATGAAACAGAAGAATTAAAATGCATTTAATATACCAATGCATTTCCAGCAGACAATAACACACAAGAATGTCAGTGTCAGACAGCCACTTAGAACACCATCTTGTGGGGATACTCCTTGCTTTTTAACGAGAACAGCGAAGTAAGATAGCTGTACATGAATTTCCTCTCTGGATGTTCGCGGACGACGCTAAGCAACTGTTTGTCGACTTCCAGTTGGTCCTGCTTGCGTTCGTCGCTTACAGAATAAACCTGCACAGCAATAATTCAATGCATGTAACACATTCATCGTAATGTTGCAATACTGTGGGCCTTAAATCATATGTTACAATAAACGGTTGCACAATTCCATAGTTTAAGCAGATAAACAACCTGATAAATCGAACAAACATGGGGTAAGAGGTATGGTTAATTCACAACCATTGACCATATGGGCCCACGGGTACAGGCCACCAATAACAGTACTACCACTGAAGTACTTAGGATTTACAGCTAGAAGTTGAAAGAGACAAAACTAAAGGAACTAGGTAGTGTTGCTAGGAGGCAGGAATTTGCCACTTGGTCGGTGACGCTGCTTTTTTGACATGTCAGCACAGTGCCGGTGGCGTATATCGGTCGGTGTCAAAGCTAGGGTTGATAATCGATATCCGATATTCGGAAACAGGTGGATGTCACGCCTTCAAAATCATTCCAGCTGTCCTGGAATGTGCTAATTGCTCACTGCACGTGATGGTAGGTGCTGCACTAAGTGTGACTGTCGCGACGGTCTCAGCAAGTACAGCACAGCGCCTGGACCATAACTGCTTTTCCAGCTCCCAGCAGATTTTAATCACACTGCCACCACTGAAGCGTGGGAATGATTGTCTTTCAGCATTTATGGATCTGGTGTGCACAACTTTGCCCAACCTTTCACTGATACTGCACCTAAAGTCTAATGCGTAGTGAATCAAAAATGGTAATCGAAACAAATTCAAAATTTTGGTTTCAGTAATAGAACTGCACAAAAACGATTTTAGTAGTGGAAATCAACTCCCGTTTTTGCGACTGGACCATTTTTGCTGACCGCAACCATGGATCGTGAATGGCGCACGCATGGCACAGAAGACGACTGTCAGTGCAGCATGGGTGGGTACACATGGGAAGGTGAGATCATGCTTATCCATTGTGGGCGTCTTTGTAGGCACACTCTCGGCAGTGGAATGAGAGGACTCCAACTGGCCATGGATTCACGCGGGATCAAATTATGCGGCATTTAGTAGATGACTATCACAAAATAGTGAGGAGCAGTTTTCAGGAAACAGCGTCCAGAAAGACCGCCGAAAACACTGTAAAATACAGTGATGGTGGTGTTGGTTCGATGGTAGTCAGCCAACGCAATGGCAGAACTAGAACAAGGATTTCCCCCTTCACAATAGAGTGGTGAGAAACAATGCAATATTTTCCAATTTGTGCCTTTAAAAACCCATGTCCTGGTAAACTCTTAAGCACTTTGTAACAGTTTACAGTAGGGACGTGACAGAGCCAGCCGAAATCTGCATCTGTTGGATGCAGATTTCATTTGCAAAATCCATCGGATGCGGATTTGTCGCGCGATGAAAATTAATACCAGCTACTATAACTACTGCGATTCAACTTAGTCTTAGTTGCTTAAAATTAAACAGTTACAAACAAACTAACACTGAATAATTAACATCATTGTGATTGTTTTCCAAAAAGTAAAGAAGTGCCTTATTCGGCCCAAAATCCACTCTGCATTTCTCTTTAACTAAAGACTCCATACAAATGGGTTTCAAACCCCATAGCCAACGCTCATCTGTATCACAGAGAACAGACAACTTTGGGTTAAATGCATTACACTAATGATGTAGACTTGGAATATTTAGATTACAAGCAACAGAAAACGTTACAATATAATAACATTGTATCAGACCAGGTGTCTACAGAATACTGAGTACTCTCTGCAGGGCATTTATAGGTCTGACGTCAACTTAATATTGGAGAACATTAGCATTTCAGAAGTCACTGAATGACAATGAAAAGACTCTTAGTCTCCATTCGTTCATTCATAAACTCTCACAATTTAACAAACAAGTCAGCTGTAGTCTGTTTTACCACCTCATAAATAATAACAGTTCATACTTGTATAAGCAAAATAAGACACAATTTGCCAACTTGCAACAGACACTAACGAAAATCTATGAAATGCAAAAACAACAACGTATAAAAACTATCGTTAGACATTTTAGCAAAAAAAAATCTGTGCAATTTTCATCAAACAAGCTGTTACCTCTTTCTTTGTGTCGAAGATCTCACCCTCCATGTGCCTGGGTTTCTTCAGTTCTTTGCGCTTGAAGTAGGCATCATTCAGCCTGTCGGGCAGCTTGACCTCACTGATGTCCAGCTTCGTCTTTGTCGCAATAACATAGATCTGGTTGATACGTCGCAGGGGACATCCATTCAGTGGGTAAGGACCTAAACAATCACAATGTTTTTCTTTTGATTAAGTCAAGTTTATACTTGACAATATATATATGCACACTGTAGCAGCATCTAGCACACAATAACAATAAAACAAATAGTTGTACATGAACTTTAATTGTTAGCAATTAAACAGCAGTTAACATCTAAGACAAATGATACATTACAAGCAACAGAAAACGTTACAATTTAATAACAATGTATCAGACCAGGTGTCTACAGAATACTGAGTACTCTCTGCAGGGCATAAGGTCTGACGTCAACTTAATATTGGAGCACATTAGCATTTCAGAAGTCACTGAATGACAATGAAAAGACTCTTAGTCTCCATTCATAAACTCTCTACAATTTAATAAACAAGTCAGCAGTAGTCTCTGTTTACCACCTCAACACACCAAGCAAATGTTCAAAGTTTACATCTTATTACTTCTAGGCTATACAACCATAATGGTCTGCAAAATTGATGTGCCCATTTACGGTAGTGTTGACTGTACAATATACTCCATCAGAAAAGGTTTGCAAAATTGTGATATGCTAAATGGCCTTTGAAATCATTCAAGGTCATCTCAAACGGTGCCACTGTTACGTCATCTTGTTGCACCACTTCCAAGATATTACCACAGTTTAATGTATGTGATTACCTGTGACCCTTAGTGTTGTTACCCCAAGGTCATTTGGTATAGTGCTCTTCCACAGACTGCATGCAACTTCCTCTTAAGTCTACATAATGTGAGAAAAGAAAACAAAAGCGTCCCTATGCCAGCATTCTGCACTCACCGTGGCACAATAAGTGCAGATGTTTCAAAATAAGATGAGTGTGAATACAAACAGCATACAGAACATTATACTCACAACTTTTACTAACAACTGGCTGCATCAACCATACTTAAATGAAGTTTAAATCGGCACTTACTAATGGCCACAACTTTGACTAAATCTCCACATAAGTCAGAGTCATTACATGACCAAAAATTTAAGCACTACATAATAAGGTGGAGAGTTAAGTGTCACAACAATTTGGATGCACTGAGTTCAAATAAATACTTATTCTCCACGCGAAAGCGAGGGAGTATGTTTTTACTGACACTGGTTTGTCTGTCTGTGACCACGATAACTAAAAAGATTGTGGATGGATTTGTACCAAATTTTAGTGGGAAGGTTCCTAGGGGGAAAGGGAAGACCAAGTTCGTATTTCGTTACAATTGGTAGAGGGATGTGGAAGCAATGGTTGACTTATACAGATTGCTCACTATATATCACAGCATAAAACGCCTAGAAATAGCAATGATTTCGAGCAGCGGCAATAGCCTAGTTGGTAAGACAATGGAACAAGAATGCTAGTATAAATTTTGCTGCCTAGGTCAAGACTTAATTTTTTTTAAAATAATTTCTTTATAAATTTTTGAAAACTTTTAAAACTTAATATAGGATTAAGGTTTAGGTTTTGACTAGTTTTAGACTATTTTGTTTTATACCTCGCGTGTCGAGTTGACCACAAGCGTTTGTCGAGTTGGCCGCATTCGTGTGCCGGGGGATCTAATCAGCTTTTGTGGGGAGTTGTACTCTCTTAAGAGTATTTTCCATCTAGTATACTGATGTGACTGGTTGTTGCAAGTCACATGATATCATGTTCACTATTTCGCTGCTGCACACAGCCAGCAGCACAGGCCAGCAGGCTGACAGCACTGAATGTCTGCTAATGCCATGTTTATAAACATGCAGTATTCTGGTTGCTTGTATTTCATTACTACTATGGTAATATGCCAGTTTACTGCTTTACTAAAGTTAACATGCATTATACCCACTGAGTTACTCAATTATTTTTGCATTGCGCGGTTTGTGCCTTTTGTCAGTCAAAATTATTGTGTAAAAATTGCTACTTATCTTTTAAGTGGCTGAAAACTGATGCTTACCTTAAGTGGAGATTTAAGCAGAGACCAGCGGTTAAATGGTAATGGTACAACGCATTTTATATTAGTAAGCACACTCAAGTAGAGATTTAGCATTACTTAAATTTAAGTATGGCTGTTGCAACCAGATGCGACTGTACTGCACTATTTTTGATGGCGACTTTTAAGAAACAACACACAACATCTGTAACACATGCCACATACTGCTGTGAGATAAGCCAAACCATCACACGGTAATTAAGTTGAAAAGTTATGCTAAATTAACAAGTACAAATGCAATATCTCCATACCTGTTACAAGGAGTAAACCAGATTGCAGCTGCTTCAGAAATACAACATGCTGAAATAAAATAATTTACAACATTTTGCATCCTGTTTTAACATTTTGAGTACCGGTAACAATTTACTTATCACCAATGCACCACCAGCCACTTACAACTGCTAACTACTTTGAAATAATAACAAGGAATTCAAAAATAACATTTTAAAAATAACCATATCCAGCATCAAACTCCATAGTAAGTACCTACAGTTGTGAAAAAGTTTCACAATACTACAACTGCAAGATGCTAATGCATTTCATCAGATACCATACAGTTTCGTCATCTCATTTCCGAACAGGTCTGTGTATTCATCACTGAAATGCACCTTGAAAGAGAAGATAGTATATAGTGAGTCAACAAATGAATTAGCATGTATACAAACACGGAATTTGATCAAAATTATTCAGGTGAACTTGGGTTTGATTTTCTATGCATTTCTACTGCAAAATCCCATTTTCCATCTGTACAGCAAATCAAGACAAAAGGTAGGCATGTCGTGATTGTAATACTTTACATTTATGTAAAATGCACACAAAATTAAGAAAGTGGCATCAGACCCAGTGTAACAGAAGCAGAGGTTCTCTTCCAGAACAGGTGGAGGGAAACCGGATAATGCAGGTTCACCTGGAAAAACTAAATGGAAGTAGTAGTAGTAGTAGCGAAACATGCACAAAAACATGTACTACACTACAAAATAAATTGAACATACCTTGCCCTTATGTCTGCCGGAAACGATAATCAATATCGTGCCAGGCGTAATGGATGGCCTCAGGTAGCGCTTATGCTGGCTAAATGGCTTCTGATGACGGCGCAATTTACGAGGCCGCTCCTCGGTTGGATAATGCCGTGGCATTCGGTTGCGTGGCACCATCCGTGTACTGCCATTTTTATCACCACCAACTTTCTTCTCAATTAAACGTGGCTTCTTTGCCACCATGTTACTTGGATCATCACTTGCTGCTGCATTTTTCTTCCCTTTCGCCAGCTTCTTACGTTTGCCTGGCTTTTTGGACCCCTCAGAACTCTCCATCTGAAATGCAACAATCAGAAGGTCACTGGTCATGTAGTAACACAGGACCACTTTTATCACCATTATAGACCAATGGCACACTAAACATCACATTTTTCATTTACACAAGTTCACAACAACACAACTGCTTTCCCGTAGTACACTTCTAATGTACTGATGCATTTCATCAGAAGCACAGTTTCGTCACGTCATTTACGAACAGGTCTGTGTAATTGTTCATCACTGAAATGCACTTCCAGAAGTCTTCAAAAATACAACACTAATCTCCTCTATCTCATATGTGAACCTACACATTACATGCAGCAAGATGGGTGGGCACTCAGTTGCAAACAAACTGCAAGTCGCTGTGGTCTACTGCCCAACGGCAACATGTCTGACTATGGCATGTGAGACCTTAGGATCGAATCTGAATATGGCCAGCTGTGGTTAGTAACAGCCATGTTCGACAAGCCATCAACTGTCACATGGTGTTTGTGTTTCGTCCATTCAGGCCCTAGGTACAGCACCTGATCAAACTCACTTTAAGGCTGCCAAAGCAGTTTTAGGGGTCCATCTAAAAATTGAAATCCATGAACTTCAATATGCAAAATCCACTGCCTAAGAGTACTACTGTCATGCAGTGAATAAACATTTCAAGAGGAGCAATGGTAGTTTCACAGATGGTGCCACTGCCGTACTACACAGACAAGCATGGTGGGAACCACGTGAGTACAAGTCAACACTGGCATTCATCAACCTCCAGAAGCACACTTGAAACGCTATCTGCTAAACAGTTAACACACTGCCATGTTGCCTCATAAAACTGGCACTTATTAGGTCCACCCACATTTTCCTGAAGAAAACGCACATACGTTGTCAGTTCATTGTGCACTTTTATGGGGTTCTGATGAATATACAACTGTCCCCACCGGACTCCACCAGAGCTGTTCCCACTGGCCTCCACCAGTGCTGTCGGTAGTAAGATCTTTTTAGTTTAAAACGTTGGTAGAAATTTGGGGGCCCCTACCTTTGTCCACATTACTCAATATGTTTCGACGACACTGAAACCAAGACATGCCAGACGTCTTTTAGAGACACGTGGCTATAAATATAGTCATGATTTAAATGAAAAGTAGTTCATTATATTACCATTACATTACTTCTAATGAAAAACCTAAATCTGCATATAATATTGCCTACAAATCAAGAGTCAGAAAACTATGTAATTCTAATTAATCTGTGGTGGGGGCAACGCCGGTTGAGTCCGGTGGGCCAGCGGTATGTTCAGCGGAACCATTTTTATTGCATTCATTATATGTGCAATCTACTTTTGCTCAGCAATGTTCACAGTCGACCACATATTGGCAAAGAAAACGTATTTACGAACTTGCGCATCACTATTTGCTGATGAGTGTGCCGTGTGCAAGAGTGGCAATGGCTGATGCTAGATGGCCACATGACATGCAGCACACGGCAGCAGCCAGTCGGCGTTGGGTGGGCGGATGTGGTGACAATTAGATATGGACCGAGACCGTCCTTTGGGACACATGTAGAGTAAGGGTCACTAATAATGTCCTTCTGCGGAGGAAGTAGACCGCCATGCTGCGCAGCCTGATGCTATGTCTGATTCAGGCATACGACAGGGAATTTTCCATATAAATGTTTTTGCCTGGGGTTTTGCGGCTTTGCCCCCTCCCCAGACTCCACCCCAGAAATTTAATTAACATCATTTTTATTTACTTTAATGACGATTCGTGCAGCAACACACGCAGATAAAGAACTACTTTCACGATCATTATTCTTCCAAATGAATAGCGAATTACAGTGCGGTTATAAGAATAATGGTCGCCAAAGAATGTAATGCAATGACTGAAACATGGTTATTGAAACATGGTAATAAAATCGCGATCACTATTCTACATTCTAGCGTGTCCTTTTAACAGACAGTTTGCATATTTATTGGTCTTCGTGGATTTCGATTTTTGGCTATTTATTAGCACCGGGGACCGTACTGACCGGCGACCGGTGACCGCCAGTAACCGCCGGGGAGTCGCCGCAGCAGCGGCATGGGGCCATCTGGCAT
>Ga0209780_1000181_pt1 | contig 30651 bp, 27 predicted proteins | sample WorMetexBAHAMAS2_FD_187384 | JGI IMG/M metagenome (GOLD analysis project Ga0209780, IMG submission 187384) | Marine gutless worms symbiont microbial communities from Max Planck institute for Marine Microbiology, Germany - Inanidrilus exumae... | ecosystem: Host-associated > Annelida > Digestive...
ATTTGTAACTATTTTCACTGCAATGACGTTTAGCTCGCCAGTTTTTGCGGCTGATCGCGCTTGGTTTTGGGAAAAAGAATTTTGGCAGGATAAAAACGAGGCAACCCCCCTGGCTCGAAAATTTTATAACGATTTACTCAAATTCACCTTTTGTAATAAATCGCAAAAAATCGCCACCATCGCAATTGGATATTGGAAAGAAGGTTTTGGCAAGGGCAAGTTTTTTATCACTGAGGGATGGTGGAAAGTAGATACAGATCAGTGCAAGGTGCCGTTCCAGTCTGGGGGATTGGCGACTCTCGATTTTTACCTTAACATTCAAGTTGATGGCAAATCCATTACCGATCGTAATTTTCGTACCGCGGAGGGCGACGTAGGGGGGACACCGGGATGCGTTGAGAGTCAGTCGTTTTTTCTCCCAATCCATGAGTCCAAGTGGAAAAAGGGTTGTAAGTCTTCTGACAAGGAAGTGCCTTTCGTCAAGATAAAAAAGGCTAATAAGTACAGCGAGTACAGCTTTACTCACAAGTGAAAAAATTCACATTTCAAATGATGTGAATGAGGCTCAATGTTGTTATTTTCCCAGTTCTGTGCAATACGGGGTTTGCAACCCCGTCCGGCGGCAAGGTTATCTCGTACTTTGCCCCGCTTCTGAAGGTTCTCGGAGTACATTTTGAAAGACCTTTTGGATGGGTAGGCGGACGTCCATAACCTCGTCGACTACCTCCGAATCTTTTATATCAAAGGTATCACTCTTGACTGCCTGTGAATAGACGTTGACGGTCCCAGTAGCGGGCATAACTAGCCAACACGACTTAACCCCAAGCGCAAAATAGGCTTTGATTTTTCTAATCAGCAAACCAACAGATTGCCTTGGTGAAAGTACCTCAACTGCCAAATCAGGCATTTGAGACACCATTATAAGATCATCATCAACCTCTTCATCCGGCGCCGGTGGCGTTCCCGTGTAAACAGATATGTCTGGCACCAATTCGTCTTTAGGCTTCAGACTAAAGCGTTTCAAATCGATTGATGTGGCATCCAAACTTAGCTCGGTTACCACCATAAATCTATCGTCATTATTTAGCAGACATGTTAGATTGGCTTGCGTAGTGCCATGATATAACGATCCCATATCCGCCTCCTCATCTTCAAGAACCTCGTCTTCGAGTTCGACGACTTTGCTCATGCGTTCACTCCTTCTGCGCTCGTCTATTCCCCCCAGCCGCGCGCAGAAAATATTGTATATTGTGTTACATATATTGTAAAGTAACTCGTCAACCCATGAATCCAATCATTGCACAACATTTTAATGCCATTGAGCTTAGGCTGTCTGAATCAGAATTTACAGAATTTTAGAATTTGCAGAATAAAACCAATCAAACGAAATTCTGAAAATTCTCGAATTTTGTAAATTCTGATTCAGACAACAAAACGCAGCCAATAACGGAATATAATAAATTAAGCGCCCAATCACTTTAAATCCTTACACAACAATCCCCAACTCCCCGCATTCTGCACCGGAGCCCTCACACGCACCTTATGTCCTGAGCCCGGCGCAACCCCTATGCTTTCACCCGGTCGATTTTCAAGATACTCCAAAGTAAATCGCAGATTGCCTTGTGGACGCATCAATTCCAAACTGTCTCCCAGCTCAAAATGATTTTTCACTTCAACTTCTAACAATTTCGTTTTATCATCGTAAGCCAAAACTTCTCCCACAAATTGTTGCTGGGGATTGTCTGAAGCCTCATAATTTTGATATTCAGAAGGCAAATGACGGCGAAAAAAGCCTTCGGTGTAGCCCCGATTCGCCAATTTATCCAATTCTAGCATTAAATTTTTATTAAATGGCTGATTGGCACTATCAATCGCCTGGCGATAAACCTGCGCCGTTCGCGCCGCGTAATAATGAGACTTGGTGCGCCCCTCGATTTTTAGAGAATCTATCCCGATTTCCATTAATCGTCCTACATGTTGAACCGCACGTAAGTCTTTAGAATTCATAATATAAGTGCCTTGTTCATCTTCAAAAATGGGCATATATTCACCAGGGCGCTGTTTTTCTTCTAACACTTTATAATTCCAACGGCAAGCATTAGTACAACTGCCTTGATTGGCATCGCGATGATTGAGATAGCCGGAAAGCAGGCAGCGCCCAGAATAGGCGATACAAAGGGCTCCGTGTACAAAGACTTCTAATTCTATATCTGGACAAGTTTGTCTGATTTCTGCTACTTCTTCTAATGATAATTCGCGGGATAAAATAATTCGAGAAATGCCGATGTTTTGCCAAAATCGAACGGCGGCATAATTCATCGTATTCGCTTGCACGGATAAGTGAATCGGCATTTGAGCCCAACGTTCACGTACCATCATAATTAGTCCAGGATCAGCCATAATGAGGGCATCTGGCTGCATTTCTATGATGGGAGTGATGTCATCAAGAAAAGTTTTTAGCTTAGAATTATGGGGCAAGATATTGCAAGCCACATAAAATCGTTTACCCAAGCTATGCGCCTCATCAATCGCTTGTGCTAGATTATTCAGTTTATTGAAATCATTCTGACGCACTCGTAAACTGTAACGGGGTTGCCCGGCGTAAACTGCATCTGCGCCATAGGCAAAAGCGTAGCGCATATTTTTCAGGGTGCCTGCTGGAGAAAGCAGTTCTGGTTTTTTCATCTTAGCTCCCGCCACAAGCATTTCCCGCCACTGGCTTTATCAATCGCCGCCAAACGTTGAGCATGGCATTGTAATTCTTCTTTAGTAGGAGCCAGCACTGTTAAAGGAGCCCGTTGTGAAGAAATGCGTTTTATTGTAGTTTTCTGTTCCTCAACATTATCATCGAAGCCTAATAAACTGACTTGCCCCCCCGTCATCGCCAAATAGACTTCAGCGAGTATTTTTGCATCAAGCAAGGCGCCATGCAATTTACGGTTAGAATTATCTACATAATAGCGTTTGCATAGAGCGTCAAGATTGTTTTTTTTACCCGGATGACGTTCCCTTGCGAGGCTGAGGCTGTCGGTTATTTTATTACAATAATGTTCAAGTGGTTGCCAATCTCGCTTGAGTAATTTTAATTCGTGATTAATAAAACCCACGTCGAAGTCGGCATTGTGAATAATTAATTCGGCTCCCTTAATAAATGCTATGAATTCTTCTACAATGTCAGCAAAACGTGGTTTCTCTAGTAGAAAATCGTTGGTAATGCCGTGGACTGTGCTGGCTTCTGTATCAATTTTACGATCTGGTTGTAGGTATTGTTGATAATGCTTGTCGGTAATTTGTCGATTTAAAATTTCTACACAAGCAATTTCGATGATACGGTGACCATCGGCGGGATTGATACCTGTGGTTTCTGTGTCTAGGGTAATTTGGCGCATGTTTTAATTTAAGCTTTGAAACGCGGATTTTACGGATTTCTCGGATTGCGCGGATTTAAAGTCAAAGTCAAAAGATCAGGTAATGAGAGTTTTTAATCCGTGAAATCCGCGCAATCCGTAAGATCCCTACGGGACAAGGTTTTTAGTGGCATGAATATTAAACATATGCCCGTAGCTTCGGGAATCATTAAGCTCTTCACGAACGCCACCCATTCCAACCAAAGATTTTTTTACCAGTTTCTACTTAGAGCGTAAAACGGACTTAACCCCTTTATTTGCCAATTTATCAGCTATTTCGTTCTCTCTATGCCCGTTATGCCCTTTTACCCATTGCCAATCAACTTGATGGCGTTGAACGGCAGCATGTAGGCGTTGCCACAGATCAACATTTTTAACCGGCTCCTTATCCGCTTTTTTCCAACCACGCTTCATCCAACTCTCTATCCATTCTGTAATCCCTTTTTTTACATATTGAGAATCCGTGGTTAAACGCACCTTACAAGGGTGCGTTAAACTTTCCAAAGCCATAATCGCAGCCAATAATTCCATACGATTATTAGTTGTATTCAGTTCACCGCCATAAAGTTGTTTTTCCTTGCCCTTATGGCGCAATAACACGCCCCAACCTCCGGTACCGGGATTATTACGACAAGCCCCGTCGGTAAAAACTTCAACAATTGTTGTACTCATTTGATTTCCTTTGTGTACCTACAGCTTCCGTCACTAAAGCCGGTTGACTCAGCCATCTAGGCTTAATAGGCGTTATAGTTGTGACACGCTTTTTGGCATGCAACAGGTAGACTGCGCCAAAATAACCCATCCAACGCGCGCCGATTTTTTCTAATACCCCCGTCTCATTAAAAGGCAGGCTAAAAAAAAAGCTTTGTTGTTTTTTGAAGTCGAAACCCAACGAAGCTAAACAATTTTTAATACGTGAAATTGGCAAAAATCGTCCACACCAGGGCGCGGTTTTGCCTCGTGATAAATAACGCCAACCTCCCCATAAACTCAGCGGATTGAAGCCCAATATCACCACATTACCTTCTGGAATTAAAACTCGTTCCACTTCACGCAAAATATCAAGCGGATTTTCTTCAAATTCTAAAATATGTGGTAATACTACTACATCAATGCTGTCTTGTGCAAAGGGTAAGGCATCTGGTAAGGCACACACAGTAGCAGAATAGGATGGATTTAAAACGCAGCGGTGGCTGATACGACTACTTTCCAATAAATAGCCATGCCCTATCGTGCCAATTTGCAACAAATGATAGCCAAATAAATGAGGCAAAATCTGTTGCAAGGCATCCGCTTCTTCTTTTAATAATCGACGTCCCAAAGCAGTTTGAAACCACCTATTTAACTGTGCCTGGCAATTGTTGGCCATTTTGAAGGATAATTAAAAAGGCAGTTTAATACCCGGAGGCAATCCCATACCACCCGCCAAGCCGGATAATTTTTCTTGGCTGGTTGTTTCAACTTTACGCACGGCATCATTAACGGCGGCAGCTATTAAATCTTCTAACATTTCCTTGTCTTCAGTTATAACAACAGGATCAATATCAACACGCCGCACATCGTGCCTCCCAGTCATTACCACTTTAACCATGCCAGCACCCGATTCGCCAATGATTTCCATTTGAGCCAATTCTTCTTGAGCTTCCTGAAAGGAAGCCTGCATTTTTTGGGCTTGTTTCATTATGTTGCCAAGTCCAACGTTCATTATTTTTCCTCCATTTATCGTTCCCACCCTCTTGAGCGTAGCGGGAATTATTCGGCCAATCTTTGAGTCAAAATCGCAAATTCCTGTTTCATTTGCTTATTTTCAAACACTAACAAGTCAGGCACCTGGATATTCAACAACAATTCAAAGGATTTTTGGCTGGTGCGTAGTAAATTCACTAATTCACCAGAAAGTCTCACAGTTTTATAAGTATTTTGAGCTATTTGCAAATCTGAACCGGTTTTCTCCATTGCCCTTACCATCTTACCACGTTGTCCGATTAAATGCCTTTTGTACAAAGCGGCGGTTTGTAAAGTCAAATTTTGAGCCTCAAGATTAGCCACCAAATGCTGGCGACGGTTTTTGTCCCGCTCTCCGCGCAACAAATTCCTAGTAGTCGCGTTAGTATCTTGAACATCGGCAACAATTTTATCTATTTTGGGCAAATATTTTCCATCGATATTATTAATGAAAGTTTGCTGCATATGTAACAGCGTTTTTAGCAAAACGGTGTACATACCATAATATCGTTGGCTAATTTCAACATCTTCGCCACTCTCGATGGTCAACGTCATCAATTGTTGGCTGATTTGTTTGACATTATCATAGACAATACTACTTTGAATAATATCGTCTCCCACAACACTTGATAACAACACCTCTAATTGTTCTTGGCTTATAAATAAACCTTTGTCGCTAAGTTCTTGAGCAAACTGATTTTTGAGTTTAGCAATTTCCTCATAGTTTCCCTGAATCTGTTTATTCAATTGCTTAATTTTGGCATCATAATCTTCTACCGTCTTAAGCCAGCTTGATCGAACCGGGGCACTGATTTTCTCTTGGCGATATTGAGAAATGCTGTGTTTCATTTCTCGAATTTCTTTTTCAAGAACTCGAATACGTTGCCTAGTCTGATCACTGTTAGAAATACTGAGAATCGCAACAGCTTCATCAAGCAAATCATTGATGTCGCCCTTATTATCTTGTTTATCTCTCCCTATCCAAGCCGAATCTGGTAGCGATTCCTGTTCTTCTTCTAGTCGTAAAACTTTTTCAAGCTTCGGAGTCACATCGCTCCATAGTTGTGCAAAATCTTTGTCTGCCGTATCCGCTGTTTTCGTCGATTGTTTTACCAATGCGGCAAGGCTTTCGGTGGTACTATTCCACAATCCTGCTATGACTTGTTTGGATTTATCCCACCAACAAGAAAGGTCATCGTCCGATTCAAGAGCAACAGCGGTATTACTTGCCATCATAAGCAACATTGCTAATGTGGTTTTAAAATAAATTTTGTTCATAATGAATACCTGCTTCTTTCAGTTATTTGTCAACAAGTTAATTTGCATTTTCAATAAAATTTGTAAGCACTCAAGCTATAGGAGTTCAAGATTTGGGTAGATGTTTCGGGAAATCGTGCCTCATTCCCGAAACAACGAATTTGCATTTTCAATCAAATTTGTAAGCATTCAAGCTATAGGAGTTCAAGATTTGGGTAGATGTTTCGGGAAATCGTGCCTCATTCCCGAAACAACGAAAGATTTAGTTTCGCTCTACCACCTACATTTAGTCAGCCAGTTATAAATTCAATTGATCTGAAAAAGTTTTTTAAGATGATACTGATAACTGAACGTTACGGATTTGTGCTTGGCACTTTTCTTTCATATATATCACAAACGGATCATTGTTAACAGTTTTGACTGCATATTCTTGACTCTTTTCTTGAATGCGTTGTTGGGCAAGAGCTGGTGTTTCAGTTTCAGGATGTTCCACGCGGATTTGCACACTTTGCAAATCGCTATACCGTTTTTTCAACAATTCTTCTATTTTCTTTGTTCGTTCTACCCGTAACAAGGTTTTATGTCCAGGCGCTAAACTTAAGTGCCAAGTATTGCCATCACGCCGCTTCAATTCGCAGTTGAGCGCGAGTTGCTTTACCACTCCAGTGACTTCTAAAGAGTTTGCTATACTTTTCCAGTCATCAGCCTGACTGCTTGCTGTCGGCGTGGACTCAGCGATTTTAGTTGATACTGGCTCGCTTGTCACTGGAGATGGAGTCGCGTAGGTTGTCACGGTAGATGGAGTCGCGTAGGTAGGTGCTGAGGCTTGATTAGGACGAAAGGCTAACATACGCAACATCACCATTTCAAAGCCGCCGCGCGGTTCTGGTGCCAATGGTAAATCGCGCCGCCCTAACAAAGCGATTTGATAGAATAATTGCACATCTTCCGGTGATAACCGTTCGGCAAGTTGCAAAATCGCCTCGCCATCTGGCGCGTCAACAGTGGCAGGTACAACTTGTGCTAAAGCAATCTGTTGTAATAAAGAAAGTATATCGCCTAAAACCGTGACAAAATCCGGATTTTGCTCCGCTAATCGGCTAATCTGTTGTAACACCCCAGGGGCATCATTTGCTGCCAACCCTTTAATTAATTCTAGCACAATATTCTGATCAAGGTTGCCCAGCATATTAGCCACATCTTCACCCGACAAATTACCCGCTCCATAAGCAATCGCTTGATCTAACAAACTTAAGGCATCCCGTAAACTTCCATCCGCAGCTTGTGCCAATAAGCGTAATGCTTGGCTTTCATAGTGAATGCCTTCATCGTCAACTATTTTTGTCAGATGTTGGATGATTTGTTCGAGTGGTAGGCGTTTAAGATTAAATTGTAGACAACGCGATAAAATCGTTGGGGGTAATTTCTGGGGATCAGTTGTAGCGAGCAAAAATTTGACATGTGGGGGCGGCTCTTCCAATGTTTTCAACAAGGCATTGAAACTATGGGTTGATAGCATATGTACCTCGTCAATGAGGTAAACTTTGTAACGTCCCCGTGTTGGCGCGTATTGCACATTTTCTAATAAATCACGAGTATCTTCAACTTTGGTACGCGAGGCGGCGTCGACTTCAATTAAATCAACAAATCGTCCTTCATCAATTTCACAACAAGTTGCACATTGTCCACAGGGGTAGGCAGTCACGCCCTTTTCGCAGTTGAGAGATTTTGCCAAAATCCTCGCAATCGTGGTTTTGCCTACTCCACGTGTGCCAGTGAATAGATAGGCATGATGGAGGCGATTGTTTTTTAGTGCATTTGTTAATGCTCGCAAAACATGGGCTTGCCCTACCATTTCCGAAAAATTATGGGGACGCCATTTGCGGGCTAGGACTTGATAAGCCATGTTGTTACTTAGCAATTTGTTTGTGTGGAATTGTACTTGAAAACCTGTTGCGTACTCGTCATACGCTGCAAAAACACCTAGTTATCCGATTTTTTATTGTTTATTTTTTCCTGAGCCAGGCGTTGTTTAAGATAGGCTTCTATTTCATCAAGGGTAATTTCGGATAAAATCTCTTTCGCTCCAAACTGGCTCACAACATCCTCGGGCTTGAATTTTGCCAAAATCTCTTTAGACTTATTCACTGATGTTACGCAGTCAGCTTCTATAGCCCAGTAGCAAATCTCGGAGCCGGGGCTTCAGCCCCGCAAATCCCACGTTTGTTCTAATACGTGATCCGTCTTACGTAAATCCCAAAATCCAGGATACGCAGTAACGGAGCAGAGCGGAGGAGCCGGGGCTTCAGCCCCGGCTCCTGGGCTAAAGCCCTACTTCCTATCTCATTTTGGACATTAAAAGGCGATGTGCGTAACGTCAATTAATGATATTAAGGGTTTCGTCGCAGTAGTAATACGTCGGCTTCTGGCGGTTCAGTCATTACTTTTAGGTCTAGTTGTACTAGGATGCCTACTGGTGATAGTAGGTTTTTTAGTAGGGTGCCTAGTAGGTGGTGCCATAGGGTTTTGGGTGTGTTTTTTGTCATGATTTTGTTTGTGTGTTATTATACCAAACACCGCCTTGGAATAAATTCCAAGGCTCAAAGCTAAAGTCACCTAAAGGTGACTATTCTCGTTAGCTCTGTTGTTGTGTTAGTCTGCTTTAGCAGACTTTAGCTATGAGCCTTGGGATTTATTCCAAGGCGGTGTTTGGTAATGACAAAATGCCAGTGCGTAACATCAGTTTATTAACAGCAAACACATTTTCTTCTAAATGCCGCAGATTAATCGTGCCAACAATAATACTCGTCACGTTTTTAGAAAAAATAAAATTCACGCTGTCTTGTATAGGATTGTGACACAAATGCCCACTGCCAAAAGCCTTTTTTATCAAAACACCCTTATCATGAGTCGCACAATAATCAATAACGGCTTCATCCTCTTTATACTCAATATTATAACTCACCATCACCACATCTGATTTTTCCGCTGCTAGTAGCCCACCCGTCTTAGTTTTTGTAGACATTCCAATCGCGCGAATCAATCCCTGTTTTTTAATATCTGCCAATACATCCAAAATGCCATAATGATTAATTATATGGGTATCGTTACCGTCTGAATGAACTAACATTACATCAATATAATCCGTTTTTAAACGTTGTAAACTTCGATGGCAACTTTGTTGGACAAATTCAGGTGTAAAATTAAAATATGATTTTCCATTCTCAAATTCTTCGCCCACTTTACTACAAATCACCCAATCATGACGCTGTTCTTTAACAAGTTTGCCAAGACGCTCTTCGCTGCTACCATAAGCAGGGGCAGTATCAATGAGATTGATACCCAGTGCTTTAGCATGAGCAATCAGATTAGCCGCTGCCTTATCATCAGGAATTTTAAAACTAGTTGGATATTTAACGCCTTGATTTCTCCCCAGTTTAACTGTACCTAAACCGATGGGCGTGACAAAAACACCGGTTTGTGCAATAGGAAATTTTTTCATTAATTGTAAATTTAAAAATCCTATTTCTTCAAGAAATAGGATTTTTTTGTGGTCATTTTTTGACGACTGATTTAGGATCAATATATTAACTTAACTCAAAAACGCCTGAGCCAGCTCTGGACGAGGCAAGGCAGCGAATAAATTTAACCCAGGATACTTTGGACTAATCTGATCTTGTCGCAACAAGTCTACGACTTTATTCGCCAAATCAGGTGATAGCGACAATTTTGTCGGCCAAGCCACAATCACATTACCACACAATTTCGCATAAGCACTACCTGGTAACATAAAATCATTCTGTTTAGGCTCAGCCCGATTTATGCGAAGACAACCCCATTGCGCCTTACTAAAATCAATCCAAGAAAACAACGCCTTAATTTCCTCTTTTGCAGTTATTATTAATTCTGGCTCCGTTTGATCAACACCTTTGGTGGCAAGCGAGCCACCCAAATACCAAATCCACTTGCCATCTGGCGTAGCATGGCTAGACACCGTTAATCGTGGACTAGAACTTGTGCCAATGCAATGTGCATAAAGTGGGTGAGGATAATCGTGTTTAAGCAACACTTGATGTAATGGGCGACGCTGCATTTTTGGTTGATTAATGGATAATTGTTGTAATAACTTTTCATTACCCTCGCCAGCAGCGAAAATAAAACGCTGCGATTGAATACTCAACAACTGACCATTGTGCTGAATTTGCAAAGCTTTAACGCCACCATTATTTGCTCGCACAAAATTAGCGTGTCGCCAATCGATTTTAAAAATCGCCTCAGAATAATTTTCGGCTAAAGTGCTGACAACTGAAGGGACATCTACGACAATTTCTTGTAAACGATAAAGTTTGCCATTAAAAGCTTTATTCTGAAAAACTGGCGGGATTTTCTCTTTGGCAACCGCATTGATGCGCCCACGAATAGCACGGCTGGCAAAAAAAGTCGTGAGCTTGGAACCTACATTCGCAGTTGACCATAAATAAACGTGATCGGAGAGTATTTGGGCACGGCTTAAATCCACATCACCTTGTCCCGCTAAACACGAACGCCAACACTTAGGCATCTGGGCAATGGTTTCAGAAATCTTGGGGAGTACGCCACCTAAAGTGTACTTCATGCCCCCATGTATCATGCCCTGAGAGGCGATAGTTTGACCACTACCCAAAGCCTGTTGCTCAAATAAAATGGCGTTATAGCCCAAATTGCGGAGGCGATTAAGTAGCCATAATCCGGCGATACCACCACCAACGATAGTGATATCGACAGAAATCGGTTGTAATGTTTGGGACATGCAGTCAAAAAAAAGGACGCAAAAACGCAAAAATCCTATTTCTTGAAGAAATAGGATTTAATCGTTTTTTGGACTAGAAAAGGGCGGCAGCCCGTGCCAGCCACACCCCGGCACACACATCCGTTGCTGCCGCTGCTTCCTTCCGGACCTGACGGGGTTCACAACTTCGCGTTGCGAGGGGACCGACACTGGCTACCATTATTTGGCGGAGAGAGAGGGATTCGAACCCTCGGTACACCTGTAAGCGCACACACGATTTCCAATCGTGCTCCTTCGACCACTCGGACACCTCTCCAATTGCCAGTAGGCAAAATGATTAGCAAATTGGACTTGACGGACGGCATTCTAACAAAAAGTAGATGCCGTGTCTAGCGTAATTTTTATCGTTACCAAACAGCATTGTAGCAAACATTACAAAGAGTTTTTTTATAGCACAAAAACGACAGCCATAATTTAATTTATACCAATATTTTCAGTAATTTATGACTGTGGGCTGTTTTTTGCAGGTGCAAGGCGTACCTTGCACTATCTACGAAACTAAAGACATTGCGCTTTACGAAGAACGTGGTTATATTACCTATCTAAGCTCGTGAGCGAACTGCGCCGTAGTTCGCTCAAGAGCACACCTTGCTTGCACACTATCAGGAGAATGTTTTATGAAGATGGTAACAGCCATTATTAAACCTTTTAAACTCGACGATGTGCGAGAAGCACTGAGCGAGGTTGGAGTACAAGGTATCACGGTGACGGAAATAAAAGGTTTTGGTCGCCAACAAGGTCATACGGAATTATACCGTGGGGCTGAATACGTGGTGGATTTTTTACCCAAAGTGAAAATTGAGGCGGCTGTAAATGATGATGAGCTTGAAAAAGTGATTGATGCGATTACAAAAGCAGCCAACACGGGCAAAATTGGGGATGGCAAAATTTTTGTTTATGATCTTGAGCAGACGATTCGCATTCGTACCGGTGAAACCGGTCCGGATGCAGTTTAATAGGAGGTTAAAAAACAATAGTATGAAAGGTTTATTGGTAGTACTTCTCGCGGCATTGCCTTCCGTGACTTTTGCACAAGAGACACTGAATAGCGGAAACACTGCTTGGATATTGACAGCAACCGCACTGGTTTTATTTATGACCATACCAGGGCTCTCCTTTTTTTACGCGGGTATTGTACGCAGCAAAAATGTTTTGTCCGTTTTGATGCAATGCTTTGCCATCACTTGTATGGTGTCCATTTTGTGGCTTATGTATGCCTACAGTTTAGCCTTTGGTGGGGAGGGCAACAATTGGATTGGTGATTTAAGTAAAGTTTTCATGGCAGGTGTCGGTGAGGATTCCATAAAAAAGGGCATTCCAGAAACAGTCTTTTCTATGTTCCAACTGACTTTTGCCATCATTACCCCAGCACTGATTGTGGGTGCTTTTGCCGAGCGTATGAAATTTTCCGCCATGTTGCTCTTCACTGCCATTTGGGTAACTTTAGTTTATGCGCCAATTACCCATTGGGTATGGGGCGGCGGCTGGCTTGAACAAATGGGTTTGCTAGATTTCGCGGGTGGCACGGTTGTGCATATTACTGCGGGCGTAGCGGCTCTGGTAGCCGCAATTGTGATGGGTAAGCGTCATGGTTTTCCGCAAACGGCTATGCCTCCCCATAATTTAACCATCACGGTGGCTGGAGCAGGAATGCTCTGGGTGGGTTGGTTTGGCTTCAACGCCGGCAGTGCCCTGGCAGCGAATGGCGACGCTGGCATGGCGATGATGGTAACACATATATCCGCCTCTGCTGGCGCGATGGCTTGGATGATTGCAGAATGGATTAGATACGGCAAGCCTAGTGTCTTAGGCATTGTAACCGGCATGGTAGCCGGATTAGGCACGATCACTCCCGCATCCGGTTTTGTTGGTCCAGCAGGCGCATTGATTATCGGCGCGACAGCCGGATTCGTTTGTTTCAGCGCGACTAGCTTTTTCAAACGTGTGCTCAAGATAGACGATTCTTTAGATGTGTTTCCGGTGCATGGAGTGGGCGGCATATTGGGTACCTTGTTGGTGGGGATTTTCGCCTCAACTGAACTTGGCATTTTTAGTGGACAAGGTTTTGCAAAAGATGTTTCTAGTATGGCTCAACAACTGGGTATTCAATTTGTGGGCGTGATTTCAACTGTCGTCTACACAGCCGTTCTTACCTTTATTATCCTCAAAGTAGTGGATGTCATCATTGGTTTGCGCGTCACTAAAGAGCAAGAAATTGAAGGTTTGGATATTGTTCTTCATGAAGAACGGGGTTATATAATTTAGCGGCGTTTTCAGACCCGACGCAGGGACAGCGTCGGGGCAGCATTCCTTTACTGTGTGCTCGTTTGATACCAACTCCGGCTTAAAAATCCTATTTTTCAAAAAAATAGGATTTTTTTGCGTATCAGATATTTGTAGGGTGGGTAGAGCGTAGCGAAACCCACCAAACATTTGAAATTTATAACTGATATAATAATTCTTGGAATACGTAGCATTATTGTTTGTCAAAAACTTATCGAAATGATAATAGTACAAAACCATATCCCACCCGGCGGGATTCGCCGCGGCACACGGCAAAAAAATAGAGGCAAACAAAACTGATTGGTTTTTTCATGTTCTTTATTCCTATTGCATCCTTAAAGGAATTCGATTATGTATCAAGTCACAAAAGAAGCTAAAATCAAAAACGGGCATTTAGAACTAAATGATCCGCCATTTTCTGATGATACAGTCGTTAAAGTCATTATTTGTCCCAATGTAAACTTAGAAAAAATGTCGTTTAAACAAGCTCAACTATTAAGCCAATCTATCAGCGGCAACCTTTCTGACGATATCGCCAAAGAAAGGGATTGTACATGAACTTGTTTCTTGATACCAGTGCATTGGTAAAACTTTACCACAAAGAAACCGGCACCAACAATCTGATTAATTCCTTACAAGCTTATTCTGATAATTTTACTCTATTGATTGCCGATATTTCAAGGCTTGAATTTCGTTCAGCGATAATGAAACGTGTTGGGATTAAGGAAATAGAATTGAAAACAGCCCAAAACATGGTGGAAATGTTTAACAATGACATGCAGATGTTCAACGTAGTAGAAGTTAATACCATTGTGAAAAACAATATTTCAACACTTTCAATCCAGAAATAAAAAGTATTTAGGAATAACGATTAATCAGCCTCTCAATTGCGATGACTGATGTAACAATAAGGAGTAAACCAACCAATGCAAATCAAAAGATTTGCTGTCAAAGGATTTAAAAATTTCCAAACCGAAATTATCCTTGAAAACATCGCTACCATAGCTGTGATTCATGGCGAAAATAATGTTGGTAAATCTAACTTGTTGGAAGCCATGCAATTATTTTTTCAACTGTTACTGGTTCAAGGTGTTCATAACACTTTGGGACAAAAAATGCGTTTTTCAGAACTTGAAGAATGGGGATTTGATCCCGGTGATTTATTCAACCTAGAAATACCTGCACCGATTGAAATCAACGTCACGTTCACCATTGAACCCGAAGAATTAGAACAAGCCGATATTCAACCGCTGCTTCCATCATCAGAAGTACAAATAGCTATCCAACTAAAACACATTCACGCCGATTTGGACTACCAAATCACAAAATATCAATTTGCCGACGGCACCGATATTACTCATCCCTCAGCGACAATCGAACAGAAAAATTATGCCCTACGGTTTGCCATCTTTCTTGCCCAACGCTTTATACTTAAAACCAAAGAAAAAAGTAACCGGTTTGCGTTAATTAGGCTTGATCGCCGGATTTCTCAAGATGAAATAGAAGCCGTGCGTAGTGTTGTCCCACAGGCTTTAAGTTTACAACTTTATGACGCGAAAGAATCGCCGGAACCCTCATATTACAAAAGATGGGAATTGTTTGTCAAAATGATGCACAAATTCAATGATGTCTTGGGAGTCGGCGAATTTGTGGTACTCTTTAATCGTCATACCAGTCGAGCCAACTTAGCCTTTCAATCGCCTTCAACACGAATTCCTATTGATTTATTAGGCTCTGGTATTCAACAAATCGTGGCATTGATTGCGCGACTGCTTATGAGTAATGCGAATTTTGTTGCTATTGAAGAACCTGAATTAAATTTACGCTATACGCTACAATTACGCTTACGAGAAATTTTCAAGGCAATCATTGAGGCACCAGTTGGTCCACAACAACTCTTTTTAAGCAGTCACTCACCCGCCTTTGAATTTGGCAAACATTTTTACGCCATGCGTAGAATCAACGAGAAACCCACAGTGGAATTAAAGTCAGTTAAACAAGCCCTATTGTTTACCCATCATCATGCCGATTCGCCCTACTTGGTAGGTGAACATGCGCCATTATGTTACGTCTCAACAGATGGATTAGTCAGACTACCACAACGGATTCGTCAGCGGCTTGAACTTGAACAAGGGGGGGGTATCGTTCTGCTAGAACGAAAAGATACCGGGCATGTAGAATTATTAACCGACAACCAATTTGACGACTTGTTTGAAGAAAATGAACAATCATGAAGTTTATAGATTACTATGCACCGGTGAATTAACAATGGCATTCGATACCAATGCATTATTTAGCAACCAACGTTTCAGGAATTTGTGTAATAATATCAACCGCATTAAAGATTGTGATGATAAATATCAATTTAATCTTATTGTTCCAGCACCCGCACACGCAGAAAAACTGCACGACTTGAAGCAACAATACCGAGAACATTATAATTTCAACGAAATCATAAAAGGACTCATGGACAAAGGTATCAGTATCGCCTCATTTGAACCCCATCATGCCGATGTTGTCGCCAATTTGGTGGGTGAGCAATTTCCAACCACACAAGCGTGGCGTACATTTAAACGGAATCGTTGTATTGCATGTCTTGGACTGAACACAGTCACAGGCATTCAGGGAAGCGGAAAAACATGCGGTGCGACAATAGATTGGTTAATTGCTGGCTACGCTGAGGCAGAAGGCTGTTTGCTTGTCACGGGTGATACGAGAGAAGAATTTAAGGGCATAAGGACAACAACTTTAGAACACTTAGAAGCCGCCGTAAAGCAATTATTAACTGAAGCCCGTGCCGGGTAGTACGCCTTGCGCTCCTGAGAAAACTATTTTTCCGACTGGCTGCTAGACAAGCGTTTTAAAAACACCTTCATTTCCTTAGCAGCCTGTATATCTCCCTTTTTTTCCGCAACCGCAATGCCGTCCGTATAAGCCTCAATCGCTGCCTGGATTCGCTGATTTTCAGCCAGTGCCTTGCCATAACCTTTCCAAGCAGCAGAGTAATTGGGATCGAATTCCAAAGATTTAGCATAGTGCATAGCGGCAGTGGCAAAATCTTTTTGCTTAAAATAGGCATTAGCTAAACTAAAGCGCAGCATAGCATTATCCTGCCCTTTTGCTAACATGGCTTCAAAATTAGTGATGAGTTTATCCATTGTATTACCTCAAATATCATAGTCATACGGAACCACTTCACTAACAACCAACTCCCAACCACGAAACACCAGCACAACCAAACTCAAACTCGCCCCCCTACTTCCTCTAATCACCCGCCTATCCGAAGCATATTGCCGCAATTGCCGCCTAGCCTCCCCCAACTTTTCCTGCAACAAATCCTCACTAAACTCACTACGCCTGATATACTTAAGCTCAATCAAATAAGCATACTTAACCCTATCATATTTAGAAACAAACGGCTCTAAATACAAATCAACAAAACCCTTCCCCATCTCCTCCTCAGTGCGAGTAATATAATAATCTGTCACATTCAAATAAGCCAACAAAAACGTTTGCACCACCTTTTCCCCGCTCAAAAAATCCCGAATAGAAGTCTGCTTATCCACTTCCTGAGCCAAAAACTCAAACACAGCCTGCCATTCACCCTGATACGCCATCTTACGAACCAAATTAGCAAAGTGCCACAAATCAATACTAAAAACCTCCACATCCTCATACCCATCACGGATATAACTATACATCAAATTTTGCACCGTACGATTAGGAATAATCAGCTCTTCTTCACCTTGGTAACTTAATAAACCAAAATAATATAACAAGGAAATGAAATTTTTGGGTTTAGTTAAATCCTCTACCGGAAAACTTGGGGCAACATCGGCACTAATTCCCCCAGCTTCAATAATCGCCCGAAGGCGACTGAAATTACCATTTAATTTTCTATCAAGCACTACTAAATGACGCAGTTTTTCATAATCTACTTTTACGTTGGGATCGATCATCTCTTCGGGAATATTTCCCAAGTCCAAGAGGTTTTTAACAAAATAAAGCACCATATCAGTATTGAACATTTCACTTTCGGCACTTCTTGAAAAAAGGTAATTCCCATACCACGCTTTCATCAAAGCAAGCATTTCATTCAACTCTGGCAACGAGCCGCCATTTTCTCGATAATATTCCAACATCTCAATCAGCTTCGATTCGTTAAATCCCAAAATTTCGTTGAAACTGGGAAGCAGGCTAATGTTGCGACCAATATTGAAACCACTGGTGACGTCGTCCATCGTCACTGGTGAGACGCCGGTGATAAACATACGGCTAATGCCAACGTCAGTTAGGCTCGTTGCCCCCTTCAATATACTGAAGAAAAATCTCAAGAAGCCGGCACCATGTGTTAATTTTTGATAGTGGGCTTGCCCTGCTGTGGATAAAATTGTGTTGGTGAAGTTGTCGTATTCGTCGATTAGGACGTAGACTTTTAGTCCTTTTGTCCCAATATAACTTAAAAGAAAGTTCAACTTGCTATGTGGGATTTTCTTCGTTTCCAGCATCGAAATATACCTATCTTCGAAAAAATGACGGTATTTTTCACAAAACAAGGTTAAACAGGATTCAATATATTCTTCAAACGAGGCTTCAACCTTATCAAGATCAGAACAGACTTGAGAAAAGTCAAATTTCAGAATCAGATGGGCATTTTTTTCCGGTGTCGGGTGTTCATGAATGTAGGTACCAGCAAAAAGCGCATCAAATTCCTCGACTCGCGCAATGTCATAGTAACATTCCAGCATAGTTAATAGCGACGATTTGCCAAATCGTCTGGGACGAATTAAAAATAGAAAGCTACCAGCTGCTTCAATTTGTGGAATGTATTGGGTTTTATCCACATAATAATAATTATTTTGCCTAATGCTTTTGTAACTTGATATGCCGTAAGGTATTGGTTTCATTTGTTTTGAACTCATTGTTAGAAAATAAAAAATAAAACTATCGCGACGGAGCCGTACACTACAGAATAAAGTTTATTGTAACATCAACTTTTCAATAACAAAACAAAAATTACCGGCAAACGCGAATAGCTGCCCGCCATCCACCTTCTCCCAAAACCAATTTATTGACATTTATCAAATTGTAAAGAATAATGTTCTATCAATTCCAACGATCAAGCTATTAAATTACCAGATTAAATATGACCGAAGTATACTAATCATAGTTGTTTTATCGGAATAGATAAATGCGAATTATCACCGCCAACCTCAACGGCATCCGTGCTGCCGCTAAAAAAGGTTTTTTCACCTGGTTAGCCCAACAAAATGCGGATGTCGTGTGTCTCCAAGAAACTAAGGCTCAAGAGTCTCAATTGAGCGATCCTGTCTTTTATCCCCCTGGTTATCACTGCTATTACCATGACGCCGAAAAAAAGGGTTACAGCGGCGTTGCCCTATATGCCCGTGATAAGCCTGAAAAAGTCATTAAGGGGATAGGTTGGCCCGAAATTGATGCCGAAGGCCGTTATTTAGAGGCGCGTTTTTCCAACCTTAATATTGTATCTTTATACATGCACTCGGGCAGTTCGGGGACGGAGCGGCAAACATTAAAATTTAGTTTTATGGACAAATTTATGCCCTATTTGCGCGAATTACAGTCAGGCTCAAAGGAATATATAATTTGTGGCGACTGGAATATTGCCCATAAGCCTATTGATTTAAAAAATTGGCGGAGCAATCAAGAACATTCTGGATTTTTACCCGAGGAACGGGCTTGGATGGATGAATTATTTGGTCCGGCGGGTTTTGTTGACGCTTTTCGCGTGGTTAATCAAGAGGCGGAACAATACACATGGTGGTCAAATCGGGGACGTGCCTGGGACAATAATACCGGATGGCGGCTTGATTATCAGGTGATTACGCCGGGCTTAAAAGACAAGGTGCTGGGCGCAAGTATTTATAAAGAGGAACGTTTTTCTGATCATGCGCCGTTGTTGATTGATTATGCGCTTGGCTCTTTTTGAACCTCAAATCCTGGGCGTACTTCGGGACGGTGAGCCTGAAAGGCAAAAAAAATCCTATTCTATTTATTAGCTGATGTTACGCACCCTCGTTCCTATGTTTAAATAAAAAATCCGTTGCGCTACAACGACGATAGGGGTATGGGAACGAAAAGGTGTTACATCGTTGATGTTGATGAGTACAGCGAATGCGGGACAACGAATAAAAAATTCAATCGGCTCATCCTTAGAAAACCCAAATCGCGCTCGGTGTCGCTAGATTTAGCGGAGTCGGTGTATTGCCTTATTATTCGTTGTTTACCATTCGCTGTACTCGCCTCCACGGTTAATCCGCCCCACATTCCCTCCTCACGAAAGAGCAGAAAGTTGCGGTCGCCGGGCAAGACTTAACCGTCCGTCTGTATCGAATGTAGCGTGTTTCTAGGCAAGGAACCGCAAGCACTAGGCAGCATTCTTCTTTATTCCACAGCGACATCAAGAATGTGCGTGGTGTGGGGCGCGACGCCCCGCGCTCGCTATCTGATCGCCAAAGCCGACACTTTAAGATCCAGGAGGCCAACGGCTCCGCCCTCTCGCCGCTGCACAGTCAGCATGAGCGAATCACCTTCTTGTAGATCTAAGTCTGTAACGTCCACCGTATCGCCATTCAAAGTTATCTGATCACCTGTCATGGCAAATGTATGGCCTCCGGAGCCTGTCTTCGGAACGGTTGTGGCGGTCCTCGACCTAGTTCCGTCAGAGACGGTTACCTCCGTCACCGCACCTTCATCATCATGACTAGAGGGCAGCCTGAACTCCACGCCCCGCAGAACATCCGGGACCGAGCTGCAATCGAGATCATTGCCTTTCCCAGCAGAGAAAGATAATCCATCACTCGAATAATAAGAATCAGAAACAACAAATCTCGCGGTATCAATATCGCTTCCTTGCGCGGGACGGAAAACTGCGCACAATAAAACAAAGCTACCGCCACCGAATCGCACGACTTTTTCCTCCTCATAATAAAAAGCATAACCTGTATTCGGCGGTTCCACCTTTGAAGAGACCATGACCGGATTCGCATAAGCAAGACCGCCGCGAAATAACACGGGTAACATCAAGACAATGAAAATTTTAATTTTATCCATAGCATATCCTACTATTGAGTGAACGAATTTACTCTTACTTTAAAACGCCAAAACCACGAAAATCAGCCTCGGTCGCGTCTAAGGGGCAAGCTCCCCGATGCGATAAACCACCTCCCGCCCCCAACGCAGGACGGGGTTTGCAACCCCGTCCCGCACCAATTTTTATCTTTGGAAATCAATTATACGTCCCCAACTTAACGGCACTGGCTTTAAGGTGGTTTTTTTAATTTAACGGATGAGCCTATAACAGTTTAGGTTTACCGGGCTCTTTTCTTTGTGCTCCCTATGCCTGGCGCGGTACGCAGACGCACTTCTTGAATTAATTTATCCGGTATCTCACCAATAAACCGAGACGGCGTACAATAATCACGCCTACCATAACGATAACGGCTTTCACTATGGCAAAGATACAAATGTTTACGCGCCCGTGTAATGCCAACATAACACAAACGGCGTTCCTCTTCTAAGCTCGACTCCTCAATGCTGGTTTTGTGTGGAAATAAATCTTCTTCCAAGCCACATAAAAACACCAGTTCAAATTCTAATCCCTTGGCAGCATGTAAAGTCATCAACTGGACACAATCATCTGACGGATTGCCTTGCACGCTTTCTAAGGCAGCATGATCGAGAAACGCTGTTAAGGGTTCAGAGTATTTTTCAAAATTACGCGCCGCATTCGCTAATTCTTCAATATTTTCTAAACGCCTTTCCGCCTCCTCCTTAGCCTCTTTTTTATAATGTTCTAACAAACCGCTTGCAATTTTAACCTGTTCAACTTGTTCATGCAACGGTAAATCTTTGACACGCTGAGAAAGCCGTTCAATCAAATCCAAAAAAGCTAACAAACTATTCCTAGCTCTCGGCTTTAATGGCACGCGGAGGGCGGCTTGCCACATGGAACAGCCCTGTTGGCGGGCAACACCGCGCACCATTTCAATGGTCCGCTCACCGATTCCCCGCTTAGGCGTATTAACAACCCGCTCAAACGCGCTATCATCATCACGGTGTCGCAACAAGCGCAAATAGGCGAGCAAATCTTTGACTTCAAGGCGCTCATAAAAACGTAAGCCGCCGTAAATGCGATAAGGGATGCCTTTTTCTAATAAAGCCTCCTCAAATTCCCGCGATTGTGCCGTTGTCCGATATAAAATCGCCACCTCTTGTCGCTTACCCCGCCAAGCTTGGATTTTTTCAGCCACAAATCGCGCCTCCTCAGTTTCACTATAAGCAGTGTATAAAAAAACAGGCTCCCCGGCTTTATCTTGCGTCCATAGATTTTTACCTAAACGATCTTTATTATTAGCAATCAAAGCATTAGCGCTCGCTAAAATCGTATCCGTAGAGCGATAGTTTTGTTCTAAACGCACCAAGCGGGTGTCGGCAAAATCTTCTTGAAGTTTTTGAATATTTTCAATTTTCGCCCCACGGAAATGGTATATCGACTGATCATCATCAAAAACGACAAACAATTTACCTCGTGAGCCCACCAATAAGTGTAACCATTTGTATTGAATCGTATTCGTATCCTGAAACTCATCGACTTGGAGATGCTGAAAACGGTCCTGATAGGATTCAAGCAACGCCGAATTATCGCGCAACAATTCATAACTACGCAACAACAATTCGGCAAAATCAACCATGCCGGTGCGTTGACAAGTCTCTTCATAAGCCTGATAAATACTCAGCATATTTGTCAACCAAGTATCTCCCTCATCCACCGCAATATCTTTAGCGCGTAACCCTTCATCTTTACAGCCATTAATAAACTTTTGCGCCTTTTTGGGAGACCACTGTTTTTCGTCAATATCTAAGGTTTTAAACAAGCGTCTCAAAATGCGTAACTGATCAACTGTGTCAAGTATTTGAAAAGCTTTAGGTAAATTTGCTGGTTGCCAATGTATGCGTAATAAACGGTGCGCGATGCCGTGAAAAGTGCCCGCCCATAAACCGCCGGCTGGTTTTGTCAACAAAGTGTCAATGCGATAGCGCATTTCATTAGCCGCCTTATTGGTAAAAGTCACGGCTAAAATGTTATGAGAACGTGCTTGTCCAGTTTCCAGCAGCCACGCAATACGGTGAGTGAGGACTTTAGTTTTTCCGGAGCCAGCACCAGCTAAGACGAGAATATGCCCCAGCGGGGCGGTGACGGCTTCGCGTTGCGCTTTGTTGAGCGTCTCGATTAAAGGGTTCATAGATAACGATTTTCTTCAGGAACTTGTTGCGGCATCTGTTCCAAAACGATCTCAACGGCGGTGGGCAGGCTCAAATTAATTCTCAAGCCTTGCTGACCAAACCAAAAAGGCGGCTTTGTTTCACCGATTTCCTTTATAAAACCTTGGCAACCGCCGCATTCACAGGCTTACTTTTAACATCCTCTTTTAGTCTGGTGTTAAAGCGTAGATAATCTTCCTTCGTTTCTAGCATTGACAATCCTACTGTTATTTGCCCATAGAGTCGAGGCGTGAGTGCCGAACTGAGTGAGACGGGTGCCCGTTTTGGGATCGCGCCCGCTAGATCAACACGATAACACGCCTTATTTGAGTGTGGACTAAACGGTTATTCATATTTTATACTTATAGGACGACAAATAAAACGAGAGGATAAAGACAAATTATTTAATGATAAGTCAACCACCACCTGCTAAAGCAGGTGGCTTGGCATAACGGCTAAAGCCGTTCTCAAACCAAGCCACGGTTGACCAGCCTAAGCCCTTTGAGGACTACGTTGGTTAAGTTATGACACCCTGGGATGCTTCAGAGGAAAAAGTTTTTGCGGGTACTTATTCGCAAAAACTTTTTCCTCTGAAACCAGTCCTCGGCTCTGTCGCGGTGCATTAAAAGTTTGTTCGTGGTATCGAACGGTGTGTACCGTGCCAAAAGCTTTTCCAACATTGGCGAGGTGACATTTACCCGCGCGGGCATTGCTGGCCTAAGCCAAAGGTTTGCTGGTTCCTTAAAAACTAGCACCTTAGTTAAATATATCTCCAAATAGTGAGATAAATCTGCCCGCCTAAAGGCGGGGGTTTCAACCTTGGGTATGGAAATGAATTTTGACTTATCCTTGAGTTTTTCAAACATATAAAATGCCTACAGTTCTTTTTGTGTGGGAAACTAGATGACGAAAATATGAAAACCGAATTAAAAACACTCAATCGTCGATCTTTCTTGCTGGCGTTTGGAATGGGTGGCGTAGCTGCGATTGTGACGTATAAAGTCATCAAGCCTTCCAAAATGTTCTTAGGCGAAAATTCCAAACTATCAGCGGAACATATTAAATGGAAGCCATCGGAATATGTGCATAACTGGGAAAAAACCTTCCAGACGGTTTTTCAATTACGATCTAATGGCTCTCCAGCAGAGCTAATCTTTGTTGATCAAAACGGTAATATCATTGATAACAAAATCATTAGCACAATAAATGAGATTAAGGATGCCAAGGGCGCAGTTCTTCCTGCCTGGGCTGCGGATAAAAAACGATTTAATCAACAATGGCTCAACGCTTGGCGACGCCAAATTCATCGTCGCTATCCAAGCATCAAGCTCAGGTTGATTTTAGATCAAGAACTCCCCAAGCAGATAAATGCTAAGCGGAGCGTCAGAGGTACCAATTATAATACGAATATCGAACTGGTTTTAGATTATGGCAACCAAAATGTGGATGGCTTAAAGATTTCTCGAATAGCTTATGCTAAAAAGGTTTTTTCTCAATCTACACAACTGGGAAAACCAAAGTCCATCGGGCTACCCACTGGTATCAGAAAACGTTTAAGTCAGATCAGTTATGGAATCGCCGGCATTGAATCAGGTTTTAATAATTCACTAATCAGTCCTGTAAAAGCGCAAGGTATTTGGCAAATTATGCCTTCAACCTTTAAGGAAATTTGTAACAAACTTGGGCTGAAAGCCAATTATAACAACTTCGTCACGACAACCGCAATCGCCAATCGATATTGCGAAGAAATCTATGATTACTTGCTGCGTTTCTGTAAGGATGATTTTGAGTCACTACGCGCAGAATTTGGTTTTTCTAACACAGATTTCGAAAATGAGTTTATTTTTCCCTGTATTGTCAATGCTTATCATACAGGGTATGGGCGTTTAAGAAAGGTGATTCATTGGTTTGCCGAAAATTATGATCAAGACAGATTACGTCAAGAAATCGGGACTTATCCCGACGGATATGGATATGATTTGTTTGGACAAATGACTCGTATTTGTTATTACAGCAATTCGGTAAAGGGATATGGTCGTGAATCTTGGGAATATTTTTTGCGTGCCAATGCTATGGCGGCTCTGATTCGTCAAAAATATGAAATTGATATTGCTTTAAGGAGTAGTGATACTGCTGCTAAAAAAGAAGAATATCGTCCACCTGAAGTTTTATTGCCCCCATTCAGTACTAGGAGAGAAATGATTGATTTAGTGGTTTCAGCGGCGACTGGTTTGGCAACCCTGAAATTGTCTGATAGCCTGTTTAAAAGGGCAAACAACTTTTCTGAAAAGAAAGTGCCGATTTTATGGCCACATTTTGTCAAAACGTCCCTTATCACTCTGGCCTACCTGTTCGCTTTGATGCCTGGCTGTCTTATGATTGATAACCATCCGCCAGATTCAGCACCTTTAGCGCCTCCGCAGAATTCAGAATATATTCGTTACAGTAAGGAACTTGGAGAAGAATTATCCGCACATCCCCGGCTTTTTTCAAAAAATCCTGGTCATCGGTATTATAAGCTTAGGATGCCGCGACGTATCCAGGCTAAGCGGATTACGCCTTGGATGAGAAAACATGATCTTTTTAAAGCTTTTTATAAAAATAGAGCGGCTGTCCAAAAAGCGGCGAAAAATGGTGAACTCGTCCAACTCAGCTACTCGGGAAGTCTATATTATCGTACTAGAACCGTTGGTTACAAGCAAATTCAAGCGGACAAGGACAGTGGAGTCGATATTAAGGCACTTGGCACTCTGAATCATCCCGACTATTTATATATTAAACCTAGCACTGAAAAACTGGTTATCAAGATCAGTCAATTAGTGAATAAAGAATTACGGGATAAGTTTGGTTTAGATGCCAAGTATCGCATTCGCTTGATCGTGAATTCGGGTATTCGTGACACGGAATATAATAAAAATATACGAGGCAGTTCTCCAAATTCGACACACCAATTAGGTATGGCGGTGGATTTTTCGACTCGCGGATTTGATGTGATTAAGAGCAAAGCTAAGACTTTTTTCTATTTGTATCATCAAAATAGAAACACTGTTGATAAAAAACATCGGATTCGCGATAAAGCTCGTCATGCTTTAAAATTTGTTTTGGTGAAACTTCATAAGGCTGGAGAAATATTTGCTATTAAAGAAGGTGGACATTATCATGTTACGGATAAAGGGGGTATGAATTAAAACCATGAAATATTTAAATTTAGATCCGTCTATACTAGGGGCGGAAGATTCAGAAGACGCGCAAGTTTCGTCGGAATTATTAGAACAAAAATTGGCTGATATTGATAGCCGACTCTCCGACTCGACGTCGATTAAGCGTGCTGAATTGTTGTTAGATTATGGACGCACTTGTTTGGAATTACAAAGAAATTTCGAGGCTTGGCAAACGGGGCAACAAGCTTTTAAGATTTTTGTGCCGGCTGAGGATTGGGAAGGGGCGGTACTCGCATGTGATGTGATGTTTAACGCTGAACAGCCAGATTCATTAGTCGCCTTGGGCAATGGAGTATGGTTAGCGGTGACTTTTCCTATTGATCCAGAACTCAGTGTTGTTATGTTAGATCACGTTGTTGATGAAACGCCTGATGATTCTGATGGGGGCGCTGTGGCGGCAGCGGTAGCGCATTATTTAGTCGATTTACGCGCCCAGGATCAACATCGTCGTGAAAATTTGTTGTTTTTCACTAACCAATTATTAGCCACTGTGGCGCGCCGTCATAGTAATGTCGAAACTCAAGAGGATTTTGAAGCTTGGGTTAAAAAACTTGAATTGGATTCGCCAGATGATTTTTTGGGGCGTTTGGCGCAAGTGTTGAATGTGATGGTGCAGGATGATTGGTGGGTTGATAGGGAGGCGTTGAGGGCGAAATTGCCAAAAGATTGAATTTTAACTAATTAACTACAGAATTTCAGCTAATTATTTATTTGGCCTCAAAATAGTCGTAAAAAAACAACGAATGTACCGAGTAAAAAGGGCAACCACAGGGGATTGCCCCTATGACGTGCCATTTAATCCTTGGCTTGGCTGTCGCGGTGGTGAGTACATCTAATGCAGGACAACAAATAAAACTTTCAAATAAGAATGGCAAGTTCGTAGTAGGCGATTTATCGCCTATTTTCTTGAAGATTGGAGGTTTTTATTCGTTGTCCTACATTAGTTGTACTATATATGTCATGTCAAGTTTTTTTTACGCGCGCCCGATTTAACCGGAAAATTGGCTTGGCTGTCGCGGTGGTGAGTACAGCTAATGCAGGACAACGAATAAAGCCTTCAAATGAGAATGGCAAGTTCGTAGTAGGCGATTTATAGCCTATTTTATTGAATCTTGAAGGTTTTTATTCGTTGTCCTACTGATTGCATTACCTCCTTAATTAATCCTTACGCTCTTGTTATCCTTTCAGGTACTTGCTGTGTAATACAATGCACACCGCCACCACCTTTCGCTAGAATTTTACCACTTACTCCAACAACTTCTCTACCCGGAAATGTTTCGCGAATAATTGACATTGGTTTGTCATCCTGACGTTTAACACCTGCAATCGGCACAACTACTACGTCATTAGCAATATAGAAATTTATATGTGCAACATCCCATGCTAATGGTAGTTCAACAATTTCTATTTTACGTCCCTTTGAATCTGTGGCTGCAAGCAATCTGGTTTTGGCATCTTGACATATTTTATAATTAGGATCATGTTTATCATATGTTGTATGTAACATAACTTTTGTAGGAGCCACAAATACACAAATGCCGTCAACATGACCATCTGTAATTGGATCAGGAGTTAAACCCTTCTTGAGCCAAATGACTTTTTTTACGCCCACATACCCTTTTAAAATTGACTCTACTTCTTGTTTACTCTTTCTGGGATTTCTATTGGAATTTAAGAGACATTCTTCCGTTGTGATAAGCGTACCTTCTCCATCAACAGTAATTGCACCTCCTTCAGATACTAGAGGAGCGTGATAAGCGGGAATTTCTAAATATTGGCACAAGCGTGATTTTAATTTCATATCATCCATATAAGGTGGAAATTTATTACCCCAGCCATTGAAAATAAAATTACTAGCTCTTAACTCTCCATAGTTATTAACTACAAACATAGGAGCCGAATCTCGTGCCCAACCATCATTTAAGGGAAACTCTACAATTTCAATATCTCGATTCAACAAACTTCTTGCGATTTTAGTATCCTTTGGATCAACCACCATCAAAACAGGCTCATATTCACTAATAATATTTGCGACTCTTGCCCAATCTTGGCGAGCTTTTTTTAAACCATAACCATACCAGTTTTGAGCTGGAACAAACTGCATAATTGTATATTCATGCGGCTGCCATTCAGCGGGAAAATAAAAACCATCACTTTTTGGCGTTCGTTTATAATTTTGTGAATATAAATTATTGGATGTAAGCGCGGCTAGAGAAGCTATACTATATTGTATAAAATTTCTACGTGTCATCATAATTTTACTTTAAAAAATTTTGGAAAATCCGCTCCACTCCATTCCCGAAACAACTGAATAAATGAATAAACTAACTGAACAACCATCGTTTTAGTTTCGGGAAATCCGCTCCACTCCATTCCCGAAACAACTGAAATTTAAAAAATTTGTTTAGTGACTGAAGCCACGCGGATTTCCCGAAACAACTGAACTTGAGAATCTCTATTTTTTGAAACGAAGTAACGCATTAAAAAACTGAACAAAAACTTGATCGTCGAATTTTAATTTACTGTTATCCTTCTACCTTTTTCTCTCCTATAAGTGTCAATTTCCCCTTTTAGATTAGCAATTCCAATATGTTCGCCCATAGCATTAAAGACTTCATAATGGTTTTTATGCAGATTATCTAAATACCAATAACGATTAGTTGATATTTCTTTATAGACTGTTTTACCTTGTTCCACCAAGTGAGTTCTGGTAAAGCTTTGTCGGTTTAATAAACTAAAATCACCTCGCCCGTCTGCATTTTGATAAATATCCCACCAAAGTTTAAATTCTTTTTCATCATAAACAAATTCAACATGCACAAACTTAGGTAAATCTGCTATATGTTTACAATCTTTGAATATTGGCAAAAATCGACGATTAATACGAATGCTTTGGTGTATATTGATCAGTAAGTATTTATCAGTCGTTTGGCTTAAAATTCTTTGGGCAATTTCAGCTAAGGTACTATTAGTCACCGCTTTGACTTCAAATTTATCTAATAACCATAAAACATAACTACATTCATGTTGTTGTACCGCACTCATGCGCCAATCAGTGGCTTTTTGTAAACTTATTTTAAGTTGTGTGGCAGGCTTTTGCAGGTATTCATTCTCAAACAGAACGGCAATTTTTTGTAAAAATGCTTTAACATTATCGCTATCATAAAACAGTTCAATTTCATTATATTGTTGACGTATGGTTTGACGTAATTTGACTGCGGTTTGAATAATATCTTTGGCAACTTGTGGATTGTCAAGAGCCAGAATATCGTCATCTTCTTGTGGAAATAAGAGAAAAGTTTTAACACTCATTTTAAAAACCCATTAAAGTTTCCAAATCTGTTTCAATCTGGTCAAAAAAACCAGCAGGCGGATTTTTTATTTTACCTCCCTCCAAAACAGGCAAATTGATGACTGAAGTCGTACCATCAGATTGAAGGAAATAATGGATTTTCACTTTATCAGGAGCAATACCTTGGTGTGTTTCAGACTTTCTGACTGCAACAAGTGTTCCATTGACAATATGATCACTGTGCGTTTCAATTAAAATTTGTACACCATTTTGAGCGGCTAATGCCATCAGTTCGGCTAGTTTAGATTGAGCTTTAGGGTGCAAATGAGCCTCTGGATTTTCAATCATAATAAGGCTGTCAGGCTTTGCGGAAAGGATGACCACAATGATAGCTAAGACATAAGATATACCGAATCCTACGTTTTCAGCTTTAAATTCATTAGCTTGTGTGGAGGTGAACTGGTAGCGAATCTCAAAGGCGTTAATACCTCTATTTTCAGAGACGATGACTTCTACATTTGGCATAATTTCTCGTAGCCAAACATTGGTCTGATCTAGTAATTCTTCTGAATGACTTAGAGGGTGTTTCAGATTAGGAAAAGCAATTTTTTCGTGCGCGTAATAATGTAAAAAATGCGCGACAAATTCACCTAAGCCTTTTTGGTAGGAAATCTGACGAAGAACTTCTACTTGATAAGTATCTTTAAGATAACTCTTTTGAGGAGCTAAGCGTGCGGCACTCAGGTATTGAAAATGATTGCCAAACAGATTTATGTCATCAAGAGGTTCTGGCGGGTTTAAGAGACGCATAAATGTGGCGGTGGGTTCTTGGTACTCAAATTGCCACCAGTAGTTTTTTTTATCTTCCATCGAAAACGCTAGCTCAATCAAATTATTGCTCGCATATTGATAAATAGCATCTTTGGCAATACCAATATCGCATAACACGCCGTTCAGATCGATTCCTTTAGCCAGCAAGTTATTTTTTAAGTACGATTGTCTTAGCAATAACAAGGCTTGAAATACTGATGATTTACCTGTGCCATTCATTCCCGTCAATAGATTCAGATTAGACAAGGAAAGCATTGTGGTACGGTGAGATTTGAAATTTTTCAGACTGAGTTGTGTCATCATAACAAGTTTGCTAGAAATAATTTGTTTTCAAAAAAAACATCCGATGTTTGGCAAACATCGGATGTTTTTGGCCAAAATCTTTATCTGAAATACTATAGAAAGAAAAACTTTTTGGGGCGTTTGGCGCAAGTGTCGAATGTGATGGCGCAGGGTGATTGGTGGGTTGCGCGTTCCCACGAACTACGTGGGAACGATAAAAAC
>Ga0209780_1000183_pt1 | contig 30618 bp, 32 predicted proteins | sample WorMetexBAHAMAS2_FD_187384 | JGI IMG/M metagenome (GOLD analysis project Ga0209780, IMG submission 187384) | Marine gutless worms symbiont microbial communities from Max Planck institute for Marine Microbiology, Germany - Inanidrilus exumae... | ecosystem: Host-associated > Annelida > Digestive...
CTGGAGCTTGAATTTTTGACCACAACTCCATCGCCGCTTGCATAATTTTTCATAGAACGGCCGGACGAATCAGAATCCGAACGGCAAAAAAACCGAAAATAGCAGAATTGGGCTGCAGGACACCCTGAGAATTCCGTTCCGATAGGAACAGAGCGACGGTGATTGCCGTTGCAGGCGGGTACGGTGACCCGCCCTTCTACGAAAGCTCAACGATATCCGTCATGTAGAGACGGGCACCGTACCGGCTTTCTGCGTTCGTCAAACGAAACATATTTTTTTTGCAACTGCTATAAAAGAGTGGCCACTCTCCCCCGACTCCCATGAACAGGTCCGGTACCATTTGCTTGCACCGCCCGGGAAGATTTGATTTTATAGGGTGACGGGTCTCCGTGCGTTATAGATAAAGTAAGTTTTTGAAAGTTAAGCTTAAATCTGCACGCCCCATAAACTCCCGACCTTTATGCAACCGGCGTTTGAGAGGCGGGTAACAGTGTGGATGGATAGAGTGTAGGAGATGAGAATCATTTTTTTTGCCGGAAAAGGCGGAGTCGGGAAGACGTCCCTGTCTGCGGCAACCGGGATCAAAGCTGCTGAAAGTGGACATCGAACCTTGGTTCTATCGTTGGATGTCGCCCATAGCCTTGCTGATATTTTCGATCTTGAGCAAACTCTTCTTGATCAGAACCAAGGACGGCCTGTGCCTGTGGCACCGAACCTCCACATCCAGGAATTGGATATTCAGGAAGAGATCCGCACCAACTGGGGCGACATTTATCAATATCTGGCGATCTTGCTGAACACCACCGGACTTGATGAAATTCTGGCGGAAGAACTGGCCGTCTTGCCGGGGATGGAGGAGATCAGCCTCCTGCTCTACATTAACCGTTATGCCCGGGAGAACGCATACGATGTCATCATTCTGGATTGTGCCCCCACCGGAGAAGCGATTCGGTTCATCAGCATACCGACCACCCTGGAATGGTACATGAAGAAGCTCTTCCGGCTGGAAAGAACGGTGGCCCGTTACGCGCGGCCCATCGCCCGACGGGTCACCGATATCCCGCTTCCCGGCGATGATTACTTTCAAGCGATCGAATCTCTCTTTGAACGGCTTCGAGGCGTCGATGCGCTGCTTACCGATCCGGAGATCACCACGGTACGACTCGTTACCAACCCCGAGAAGATTGTCATCAAGGAAACCCAACGGGCCTTCATGTATTTTTCCTTGTACAAGATGTCCATCAATGCCATTATCATCAACAGGATTCTCCCGGCATCGCTCAAGGAAGACTATTTCAGCGATTGGATTGAGGGGCAGCGGCAACACATCGAAGCCGCCAAAGAGTGTTTCAGCCCGATTCCGATTCTTGCCATACATCAACTGCGCGAAGAAATTCTTGGATACGATCGGCTTAAGGATCTGGCAGACGGGCTGTATCAAGACCGCCGGCCGCTGGATCGCTTTTATTACGATCCTCCACTTGATCTCTCCAAAACGGATGACGGGTACCGATTGACCTTGAAGCTACCGTTTGCAGACAAAACAGATGTTGAACTGGACCGAGTGGCCGATGAGTTGATCTGCCGTGTCGGCGCTTTCAAACGTCATATCCTTCTACCCAGAGGGTTGGCGGGGCTTGACGCCGTCTCCGCCAAGCTCGATGGTGACCTGTTACGGATCGTGTTTAAAGGAGATCGCCATGACGGATGAACAAACCCGTGATGACGTCGTCGGTTGCCCGGTCGGTCGATTCTTCTCGGGTCTTGACCGGATGTTCGGGAAGGGTTCGGAATTTCAATCCCATATGAACCGCTCGCGAATTGAGTTTTTAAAGGCTGTTCGCTCGATTGTGGATCAGGGTATCGAGCACCTGGAAGAAAAGGACGCCGGTGATGCGGATCAGAAGATCACCCGCATCGATGTGGAATAGAACGTCTTGCCGGACCAGGATACTTGCAATGGCTCACCATGTATCGGACGGGCCGCATTCCGGCCATGTTGAGATGGTTAGAAAGGGCCTCAGTCTGTGGAACATCGGGGGAACTGGAGCCGTTTGACATTCCAAAAACCTGAATAATTATAATGAATAACAAGACGCATGGATGATCGAGCAGATCGACCGGTTTTGCATACGAGAGCGCTTCAGCAAAAGGAGGATGTACTGGTGGAGCCGGCTCAAGCTACTTACACCTTATCGAGAATCTTGAATCAGCTGTCGGCGGAAGATCGCAACTATATCGTCTCCCTGATCGACAAAGACCCCTTGACAGGGGTGTACAACCGGCGAAAGTTCGACACGGATGTCGAGCTGGTAATTGCCATGGCCGACCGGGCCAACAAGGGCACGAGTCTGTTGATGATCGATATCGATCACTTCAAGCGGTACAACGATAAATACGGTCACCAGAGCGGTGATGACGTGCTCAGAATGGTGACCCGGACCATCGAAAACAGCCTTCGAGACTATGATCGACCCCATGTGTATCGTTACGGAGGCGAGGAGTTTGTCGTCCTGATTCCGAATGTCACCCGGGATCAGGCATACCGGATCGGTGAACGGATTCGGGGCAATGTCGCCGATCAAACCGATGTAACGGTGAGTGCCGGTATTTCCCATTACAAAGAAACCGCCGACAATCTGGAAACGTTGATACGGTATGCCGACCAGGCTCTCTATCAAGCCAAAGAGACGGGACGCAACAGAGTTGTTTTCTTTGATCCTACAACCCCATTCCATTCCCCTATGAATTCATGAGTTGCCATCCGCTTCGATAATTACACAGTTTTATTTTTGTTCTTCCAAAGGGGCACGACGTGAAAGTTACTCTGATGATGGCCTTGACCCTTGACGGCAAGATTGGCAGGAGTGCGGACCACTTTCCCGACTGGACTGGAAAAGAAGACAAGCAGCTCTTTGTCGATATTACCCGTCGGGCCGGTGTGATCATCATGGGCTCCAGGACCTTCTTTACCATCGGAAAGCCTCTGCCCGGCCGGAAAAATATTGTCCTCACCCGTGACTCCAGCCGATCTTCTGACGATCCGGACCTGGTGTTCACCAGCGACTCACCCAAGGATGTCCTCGCAGACCTTGAAAAGGAGGGCTATCAGGAGGCGATCCTCGCGGGCGGCGCGCTGATCAACTCCCTGTTTGCAAAGGATAATCTAATCGACGAGGTTGTCGTAACGATCTCACCGCTTATCTTCGGTCAAGGCCTGTCGCTTTTCAGAGAAGAGGTCGCCATGGAGCTGGAACTGCTCGATATGGAAAAGCTGGGGCAAGATCTGGTATTCCTGCGGTATCGGGTGCTCGGATAGAATTTGTCCTCCAAATTACCTTGACAGCAGTGCGAATTTACCGGTACGTAAAGTGATCGCTATTCTCATACCGCATTATATAACGGCGTAAATCCATTTATTGCCATATAAATAATCCCTAAACCTCTCACGTCATCCGATCGGAACCTTCGCTAAAACCGCCAACCTTTGCCTAGGGGGTCCTATGCGTCGTATGAGAATACTTCCCGTTGCGGCTGTCTCCGTTTCCCTTTTTCTGTTTGCGTTGATTCTACCCACTGCCGGTATCGCATCTGTCGGCCCGGGTATGGATCCCGCCGGGGGTTCCGGCCCCGAATACCGGATGTCTGGCTGCCGGCAAATGCCACGCCGGCATCGAGCCCATCCGGTCCCATGATTCCCAGATGGCCAAACAGATCTATGAACTCGGCGCCGCTCTCGGGGACCCCAATGGGTGCGTGGTTTGTCATGGCGGTAATCCCAAAGAAGAAAAAGACGCCAAGATTGCCCACACCGGAGCGCCGGCCGGGGGCAAGCTGGATACCTTTGTGCTGCATTCGGGATCCGTGTGGGTCAACGACAAGATTTGCGGGCAGTGTCATCAGAATTACACCTATGCCCAGCATCGATCCATCATGCAGACCGAAGCCGGTAAGATCAAGGGGGCCCTCTGGGGTTGGGGCCCGGGTGTCAGTACCGGTTACGCCGCCAAATACGGTAACTACGATGTAGACGATCCGGACGGACCGGTCCCGGTCTTTGGGACCCCTGCCTACAAGTCATATACCCAGGCGCTTATGGAGATGAGTCCGGATAACTTTCCAAAGTCCCTCCAGCAGGTGCCCAAAACCAACCTCGACACACTGAGACAAAATCCGGAGGAGGCGATCTTTACTTATATCCGAACGGATTGCCAGCGCTGCCACGTTGGTGTCAAGGGGCGCAACAAACGGGGTGATTTCCGTGGGATGGGCTGCTCGTCTTGCCATATTCCATACAATAACGCAGGGCTGTACGAGGGCGCGGACCAGACCGTAAAACGCGACGAATCGGGCCACGCCATGGTCCATTCCATCCAGGGCACCCGCAAGTCCAAAGTCGTCGTCAATAACATGATCTATTCCGGCATTCCTCATGAAACCTGTGTCTCCTGCCACAATCGGGGAAAACGGATCGGGGTTTCGTTCCAGGGGCTGATGGAGTTTCCGTACGGGAGCCCATTTACGGGCAAGGGTAAAAAACAGCCCAAACTGCACACCAAGTTTTATCAGTTCATCAAGGATGACACGCATCACCGGCTCAAATCCCGGGAAGGCAACCCGGAGGGGGGACTGTTATGTCAGGACTGCCACAGCACGACCTCCATGCACGGGAACGGAAATATTACCGGGACGCTCTTGGCCAATGTGGAGATTGAGTGCGCCGACTGCCACGGCACCCCTACCCTGTTCCCCTGGGAATTGCCACTGGGGTTCGGAGACGAGTTTGGCCGTGAACTCGATATGAGCAAACCACGGGGTGTGGCATCGACGTTGTTGGACACCCAGAATCGGTTCGGCCAGGTTTATCCGGCGAAGGACGGTTACCTGCTGACGGCCCGGGGGAATCCCTATGGGAACGTGGTTCGGGAGGGGAATAAGGTCGTGGTTCACTCGGCTTCAGGTCTGGATTTCGAAGTGCCTGCGCTGAAATCCATCGCCCAGTCCGGAAAATGGCAGAATCCGGACAAGGCGATTACCGCCAAAATCCGGACGCCGGCTCACACCGCCAAGATCGAATGCTACGGATGTCATTCGGCCTGGGCGCCCCAGTGTTACGGCTGCCACGTAAAGGTGGATTTCTCCGGAAAAAAGAAAGCCACCGATTGGGTGGCTTCCGGAAATACCCATTTTAAAGACGGCCACACGGCTGAATCCATGCGCGACGCCAAACCGCCGGTTACGGCCGGAGTGGCTTCCGGAAAGACTTCCGAAAACCGGACCTATCTCCGATGGGAAAATCCGGTATTGGGTACCAACGGGGAAGGTCGAGTGAGTCCCTTGATTCCCGGCTGCCAGCAGATCACGTCAGTGATCGCCCCGGACGGTGAATTGTTGGTTCACAACAAAATCTGGCGCACCGCGCCGAATGTCGAAGACGGGGGCGCCGACGGACAGCGGGGCATCGATATGGCACCGGCCATGCCGCACACCACCGATCGACAGGCCAGAGAGTGTGTCACCTGCCATGCCTCATCCAAGGCGCTGGGCTACGGCACTCACGAGGGCCGATACATGGCGGCGTATACCCAGGGTGTTTATGTAGATATTATGAACGAGAGGGGGGAACTGGTGACGAAAACCGCCAAGTTCCAGATCAGTCCCATCCCCGATCTGCCCATGGATCTGGACAAAATTATCACCCGGGAAGGAGAGCAACTCCAGACCGTTGGTCAGCACTGGCCCGGATCCGGCCCGCTTTCGAAGGAGGTGCGGGACAACATGGAACGGGTCGGCGTTTGCCTCTCCTGCCACCAGTACGTACCGGACGGGAAGTTTGTTTACCGTGTGATCTCTGCCGTCGGGGAAACCCTGGGAATGATTCCCAAGAATGACCAGGAACACAGGAAGTTGATTTCACAGGCCATGTTCATCACGGCCAATGTGGAAATTTTCGGAGTGCTGGCCGCGGTCATTGTTGGCCTGCTGCTGGCGGTGTTTGTAATCCGGCGCAAGCGGTAGCGGCGAGGTTGATTTAAACAAAACGCCGGTTGTCCTCAATCTTGGGCGACCGGCGTTTTGTTATTCGGCTCTGGAAAAGCTATCTCTTATTAATTCCACAGGATCTTCTTCGGCCGCTCCACCTTGAAGACCGGTGCGGGGCCCGAGACCGATGTTTCCGGTTCCGGATCTGGTACAGGCGGCGTATCTTCCAATCTCGGAGCGGGTGACGCCTCTACCGGTTGCTTTAACGGCTGTGGTTTATGGAATGCTTCGATGGTAAGGTCCATGGGCGGCTCCGGCACACTGAACTGATACGGAGCCGTCAGGGTGACCATATCGGATTCATTACCCAGCTCATCGACGGCGGTCACACCAAACTCGACCGGGCCTTGACCCATTGAAAACGCTTCAACTCCGTCGGGTAGCAGAATCTCAGTGACATTACCCAGGTTCGCATGGCTGGACGCATAGTTTACGCCAGCGCCCTGGGCCCAATAGAGTTTGTATCCGATGACCTGGGGAGAATCGGACGCCTGCCAGCGGAGTATCCGCTTTTTCATCTTCGCCATGATAGTCCTTTTTTAATACTGCCAAACGGAATCCGCGTCCTGCGCGGGCTCTTCGGCAGGAGGGCTGTAGCTGTTCCATGTCTCGCTGGTGGATTCCGCCGGGGCGGCTATTTCTACAATCTCATCGCAAAGGCGTTCGATCTCGTCGGCAGCTTTGCTCGTGGCGGCATATTGTGTCACCGATACACCCGAGGTCAGTGAATCGATATACGCCACCCTCTGGCAAAGCTCGGTGTCGAAAATATCGAACTGAAATACTTCAACGGCCTGACGTGCATCCCGGCCCACACGGGTCCCCGGAATTTTCCGGTTAATGAGAAGCTTGACCTCCAGACCGGGTCGAACCGCTTGAACTTCTTTTATCTTTTCCAATGTTGCCGAGCAGGACCATATGTCCAAGGGGCTCGGGCTGACCGGAATGATCACCAGATCGGCCACGTTTAGTATCGACCGGGTAATCTCCCCCATGGCCGGAGGGGCATCAATCAGGACATGGTCGTAGTCTCGACTGAACATGTCGATGGCGGCTTTTTCGACTGGTTCGGGCAGGTGAAGCAATTCAAATGCCTCATTATTTTCCACAGCGTGCCACTGGGAGGCGCTTCCCTGGGGATCCGCATCAATGAAGACGACGCTGTTGTTTTTTCGTTTCAAGCTGACGGCCAAATTAATTGCCGCGGTGGTTTTACCAACGCCGCCCTTCTGATTGACAAAGCAGATGATCATGTTCGCCCCTTCCGTTTTGATGGTTTAAGGTGATCGTATTTGACTGAACTTCGTATTGTGGCAACCCTGTGGATGTGCATTCTGGAGGTATGCTGCTGGACCCACCCGACGCTGTCGGATGCAGCGCCACTTTCTACCCGCCTACACAACTCTGCGCTGCTTGTCAACGAAATACTACACTATATAGGGCATTGAATGAAATAATTTTCAACATGTAGTGGTTAAAGAATGCTTGAACAGTGGTTAACCCGGACATTGCACCAAATGGAGACCTTCATGGGCAAGGCACTTCGAGATGAAGCTGTAGTCCGACTACCGCGAATCTCGAATAACGCCGTCCATGGAGGTCTCCGTTTGGCCCGCAGGGTGAAATCTTTTCAGACCGTTCCTGAGTTTTTCAACGTGATACATTGCATCGCGGGCCAATGGATCAGTATTCACGTTAAGGGATCGATATTTTTTTTTAGACATTTGCTGAAAAGATTTCATGCAATGTTCGGGTTAACCGGCGGGCCGGGTGGAGTGGACGATTTTCTGAGCAGCGGAAAGGACCGGCTCTTTGAACCGGTAAGCCAGGGCTTTGAATAACATGTCCCGGCTGATGACACGGTTGTGGCCGGCCAGGACGCCTATCGCCGCCAACGCCCAGTCCGGCGGGCGGATGCCAAGATCTTTGAAATCTACGGTGATTACTTCTGCCCGGCAATCTGGAATGGTAACGCCATCGGCCCGGATGATCAGGGCGTGTTCCGGAAGGGTCTCAAACATCTTGCGCCGTTTAGATACCCCTTCGTCCGAAAGGGCAACCACAACAGAGGGGCGGCGGATACCGGTGTATCCGATGGCAGATGGCGATAGAATCATTTCGCTGATGGAGGGGCCGCGGAGCACGGTGATGTTGTATTCATTTTTCTGTGTGGCCTGAAGACCTGCTGTCATGCCGGCCAGGCACAGGATTTCGCCGGCGGTGATGATCCGTTGTCCGGCGCTTCCGATTATGACGATATCCTGTCGGCGGGTCTGGGGCGGATCCAGCTCCTGTTTCACCGTTATGGGGCGCGATATCGCGTTTTGCTGCTGTGCTTCGTCCCGGTAGTGGTCGCCATATTCCCGACGCTGATTTTCCGCTAGCGGACCGGGGGTCGGCTCCAGGCGTTCCAGGGCTTGATCGATCATCGCGGGAGTGAGTCGGTTCTTTCGGGTATAACGGCCAGGGCACACACCCCAGATGTCTACCACAGAAAAGCCCTGGAAGGTCATCGCCTCTTCCAATTCCCGGGGCAGGTCTTTGCTGTATGACGAGCAGCGCGATACGTAGGGCGCTCCGGCTGCGGAAGCCACCCGGCAGATATCCAGCGGCCGTTCCAGGCGGTTTAAAAAACCGGATCCGATGATTGCCTCGGTCGGCGTAGTGGCGGAGAACTGCCCACCGGTCATGCCGAAATTGAAGTTATTGAGTACCAGTAACGTCACATCGACATTACGCCGACAAGCCGCCAAAAAATGGGCGCCGCCGATACCTTGCCCTCCGTCTCCCATAGTGACCACCACGTTCAGGTCGGGGCACGCCATCTTCAAGCCGGTCGCGTAAGTTAACGCCCGTCCATGCAGCCCATGCATGGCATGGGTGTTAAAAAAGGTATCAAAGAGTCCGGAGCAGCCGATGTCGCTGACGATGACAATCTGATGCCCGTCCAGGCCCATTCTCGAAAAGGCCTTATCCAACGTTCGGGTGACGGTGTCATGCGCGCATCCCGGGCAGAACACAGGAGGTCTTGTCGTGTTCAATAGGCTGGTTGCCATGCTAAACCGCCTCTCGAATGTCGTCGGGGGAGATTAAGGTGCCGTCCATCCGACCGACGAAGTCAATGGTATGCCGCGGCAGGAGCCGTTCTATTTCGCGAACATACTGGCCCGTATTCATTTCAACGATAATGACGCGCTTGACGTTCTCGGCAGTTTCCAGGATCAGACGCCTTGGCACCGGCCAGAGCGTTTTTAGCACCAGCAGCGATGCCCGTCGTCCGGATGCTCGTAGATCATACAGGGCGGCACGCGCCGCCCGGGCAGTCACTCCGTAGGTAATCATCAGAATGTCAGCGGCGTCTTGGGAATCGATTTCGTAAAGGCTGAAACTCCCGACAGCATCGGTCAGCTTACGTGTCATTCGATCCAAGATTCGAGAAATTTCTCCGGGATCCGTAGTAATATATCCGTCCGTTCCATGGGTGGACGATGTCTGCCGTACCACGGTCGGGCCACCAATCGGCAGAAAATCCGGCACGGTCTGATCGGTACGGACGGCAAACGGTTGAAACCGATCCGGCTCGGGAGATACGCTACGCTCGACAGTTCTTGATGGAGCGACGGATGCCAGATCGATGCTTTCCCGTGTCATGCCGATTTCCTTGTTGGAGGCGACAAATACAGGGCACCGGTAGGTCTCGGATAAATTGAACGCTTCCCGGGTCAGCAGATAGCAATCCCGCACATCAGAGGGCGCCAGTACGATAACCGGCAGCCCGCCGGTGTTGCCCCACCGAAGAAACTGTATATCTCCGTCTGCACCGCGGGTCGCCGATCCGGTCGACGGCCCCAGACGCTGCACATCTACGATAACGATCGGGATTTCGCTGCCGATGGCGAAAGAAATCTGCTCGCTGTAGAGACTGATACCCGGCCCGGAGGTGGCGGTCATGGCTTTTAGGCCGGCCATGGATGCGCCTAAACAAAAACCAATGGAGGCAATCTCGTCTTCCCCTTGCATGCAGATTCCCCCCGTAGGCGGCAGAAGACTTAGCATGGTGTTGTAAATGGTTGTTGCCGGGGTAATGGGATAGCCGGCAAAAAATCGACATCCGGCATCGAACGCTCCCCAGGCTACGGCTTCATTACCTTCCATGAAACTCAGAGTCATGAAAATATTCCCAACTCAGGTGACCGACAGATGTTCGGACACTGGATTCAAGATACTGGATTGGTTAGAGCTGAAAGCTCAAAGCTGAAAGTTTAAAGAAAAAAATAGGGCTAAAATTTAACGTCTCAACCTGTTAGTAACTACGCCCGTGCAAACGGGTGTACGGGCAGGCGGGCCACCAGGCCGACGGGCAGACGGGCCAACGGGCAGACGGGCTAACGGGCAGACGGGCCAACGGACTACGCTCCAATCTTTTCCAGCAGGGCCTGGTAGAGCTCCTGCGCTATGGGCCCGACCGTTCCATCTCCGATAGTTCTGCCATCTATGGATATGATAGGCAAAACTTCTGTCACCGTACCGGTGAGAAACACTTCGTCTGCAGCATAAAGCGTGTCCAGGTCAAAATACCGTTCTTCCACCGGAAGCTTCCTTTCGTTACAAATCTCCAGAATCACCTGGCGGGTAATGCCCGGTAAGATCTGTTCCGTCAAGGGGTGGGTGACCAGCTGTCCATTTTTTACGATCATTACATTTGAACTGGTGGCCTCTCTGACGACACCCGCGTCCGACACAAAAATGGCATCGAACACCCCTGCCTGGACTGCCTGCTGTTTAGCCATCGCATTGGCGAGGAGCTGGACGGTTTTGACATCGCAGCGTCCCCATCGTAGATCGGTCACCGTGATGGCGGTTGCTCCCTCGTGGCGAAACTCCGGCGGTTTTTCGTGCACCGGCCGAACCGTCATCATAAACTGCGGTTGGGAAGTCTCCGGATAAGCATGGTCTCGAGGCGCAACGCCACGTGATATTTGAAGATAAATCCCGGCGCGCTCAATGCCGGAACGTTCAAAAAGTTCACGAATGGCCTGACGGATCTCATCCCTGGACATCTTCGGAAAGGATAGCGCCGCCATGGACCGCTCCAGCCGATCCAGGTGCTCTTCGAGACAGAACAATTTCCCCTGGTAGCTGGCAATGTATTCATAAACGGCGTCGCCGAAATTGTATCCCCGGTCTTCGATCGGAACTTTCGCCTCATCAATGGGCATGATCTTACCGTTTACATAAGCCAGTTCCTGCATGAGAGAACCTCCTCTGACGTATCAAAATATGTTGGACTTGAGTATCTTCCACAGTGGCGAGTGTTGAAAATCTATCTTCTAAACACCGACACTACCCCGCAGCTACCCTGCCGGATGCACCACTTGGGATGCGGGAACCAGTTCTACCTCTTTTTCCAGCTCCGGGAGAATGTCCCGGAGTACACTGAACGTCAAGTGATTCGGATGAGCAATGCCGATGGCTTCACCGTGGTCTTTGGCGATCTGCAGCAGCTTCTGACTCTGGCGCCGGATGAAGTCCGGATCTTGGACATGGTCCAGGAACACATCCCGTTCGGAAAAACGGAGCTGGAACATGCGCGCCGACGGTCGACACAATGTATTCGGTGTGGTCCGGCTGTCAATAAAATATAGATCACGTTGTTTTAAAACCGAAAAAATCTGATAGAGTTGAGGAGAATTGGCCGTCAGTCGAGAACCCATGTGGTTGTTGACTCCCTGAACCGTCGGTATCTCATCCAGATTCCGTTTGAGCTGTGCAATCAATTCGTTCGGTGTCATGGCGGCCATCAATGCACCCGGTCCGGGGTTTACCAGAGGATACTCATCCGGTTCCATCGGCAGATGGAGCATGGTTTCAACCCCTTTTGATTCGGCCTTTTGAGCAATTTTGCGGGTGTAAGGGGCATGGGGTAGAATTGAGAAGGTGAGCGGTCCACCCAACGACAGGAAGCGATCCGCCATGGCAGGATCATAACCGAGATCATCGATGATAATCGCCACCTTGGGTCTCGCCACCTTAGCCGGTGGTCGGGTTTCCGGAAACTGCGGCCGAACCGGGATGTCACGGTCCGGATAGATTTCAAATGCCGGTAATGGATACGGAGGAGCGGAGGATGCCGGGGCTTCCGAAACCAGGACCTCCGGTACCGGCGGTGGAATGGTGACCATATGGCGGGTGACAACGCCGGCGGCAACAACCAGAGCGATCAACAACACCAATCCCCCCGCCACCCGTATCAACTGAAATCTTAGTGACGGCGGCTTCGACGATCGTTTCCGGGGTTTTTTTTTGACGGACGCTTTTCGTCTTTTTGCCATTTAGCCCTTCAGATTTTTGAAAATGTCGTAACCGGTCAAAATCTCCAGGGCTCGCTGAACCTGGTAATCGGTCATGAGCTTTTCCGTGCTGAGAGGGCCATGGGGATTCTTGGGCAGGGAATTCCCCTTCGGTTTCGGAGTTTTCTCTTCTTTGGCCGGTGCGTCTTCCTGCTTACCGGGTATCGCCTCCAAGTGATTCCTCAGGTCTTTTTCCTTGAGGGTGCGTCTAGCGGTTTCATCGGCCGTGGGAAGTTCTGCTGGAAGGACCTCAATATCCGGTTCGATTCCCTGGGCTTGGATGGAGCGATCATTGGGAGTGTAGTACAGAGCGATGGTAAATTTGAGCCCGTATCCGTCTCGAAGGCTCTCCACAGTTTGGACCGAACCCTTGCCGAAAGAAGTGGTTCCCAGAATCAGGGCTCGGTTGTGATCCTGGAGGGCTCCCGCGACGATTTCAGATGCACTGGCGCTGCCGCCGTTGATCAGAACCACCATCGGATAATCCCGTGCCACATCGTTGGGGGTAGCTCGAAATTTTTTGGTGTTTTTCTTTTGGCGGCCTTTGATACTTACGATGTTACCTTCTTCAAGGAACAGGTCGGAGACACTGACGGCCTGATTTAACAAACCACCGGGATTGTCACGTAAATCGAGAATCAATCCTTTCATCGGCGGGTCGAGAGATTCCAGTTCTTTTAGGGCTGCCTCCAATTTGTCTGTGGTATTGTCCTGGAAGTTGGTGATCCAGATGTACCCGTAGCCGGGTTTAAGGACGACCCATTTTACGCTCTCAATGGGGATAATGTCTCGTACCAGTGTAAAGTCCAGCGTCTCCTGGCTGCCTTGTCGAAATATGGTGATGACCACCTCGGTCCCCTTGGGTCCGCGCATTTTCCGAACCGATTCCCACAGCATCAACTCTTTGGTGGACTCGCCGTCGACTTTGATGATCATGTCACCGGCTTTGATACCCGCTCTGTATGCCGGGGTTCCCTGGATGGGGGATATCACGGTGGGAACACCGTCTCTCATGGTGATGACGATTCCGATTCCTCCGAATTCACCTTTCGTGTCCACCTGAAGATCTTCGAAGGCCTCCGGCGGCAGAAACTGGGAATGTGGATCCAGACTACCCACCATGCCCTGGATGGCTTTCTCGATCAATTCTTTGGAATCGACGTCCTCCACATAATTCTTCTCTACGATTTCTATGACGTCGGAGAAAAGTTTAAGACCTTTATAGGTTTCCTCGCTGTCGGCGAACAGATTTCGGTAAAACCCGGCTCCGACCGTCATGAACGCAACGGCGACCGCTACAGCAACCATAATTCGGATGCTCTGTCTTCCAGTGCCAGCCATATTGTCTCCTACTGCTTATATAATATTGTGTTTCCAAACATGATCATGCGTGGACCGTACTGCATGGAAACCTCAGATTTCGCCAGATGTTATGAATGAACATCATGCAGGATGTCGGACTATCCTTTACGCACCCACTTCAGCGGGTTCAGCGGTTTGCCATGATGGCGGACCTCGAAATACAGGCTTGGCCCGATGAGAGAACCCGTATCACCCACAGTCGCGATGACCTCGTCCTTCTCAACGGATTCTCCCTTGTGTTTGAAAAGGTCTTCGGCATGGGCATATACCGTGTAATAACTCTGGCCATGATCAATAATGATCATGTTCCCATAGCCTTTCAACCAGTCGGCGTATAAAACACGCCCATTGGAAACCGCCCGGATGGGTTCACCCCGATCCGCCCGTATGTCGATGCCACTCCGAAAATGGACCACGTTCAGGCGTTTGTCCTTATACGGACCGAACCGACTTACTATTGTACCCTCCGCCGGCATCTTAAGCAACCCTTTAAAATCGATGAAACTTTTTGCATCTGCCCCTTCCTCTGGGGAAGCGATATCGGCCTCCTTCTTCAGCGACCGGAGAATACGATCCAGATCTTCGGAGGCCTTTTTCAGAGAGGCGAGGGTGGCCAGCTCCAGAGATTTTTCCTGGCGGATGGTTTCGAGGAGTTGATTCCGCTCATCCTGCTCTCCGGCCATGGAATCGATACGGGAGGCAAGCTCCTCCTCCAGTTCTTTTTGACGGGTTTTGCGGACATGAAGATCGGCCAGATTTCCCCGAAGTTTCTCCCTGTTTTCGCTGAGCTTTTCCCATGCCCTTTCGTCGTATTCGAGCACCCGCTCCATGGTCGCCCTGCGTTGAAAAAGCTCGGAAATGGAGTCGGCAGATGCCAGTACGTGCAGTTTGCCAAGCCAGCTCAGTTTGTAATATGCCACAAGCCGTTTGGCCGCGTAAGTTTCCAGGTGTTGAATCTCTTTTTCGAGGATTGTCGATTCCTCGCTCAAGACCTGGATGCGGTCGGCAGATGCCTTCAGCGATGCGCGGATTTTAGCGATCTGTTTTCGGGAATGGTTGAGCGCAAGACCGATATCGTTGAGCCGGTCGAGGACTTCTTTCTCCTGGCGGGTGACTGCTTTGAGACTGGTTTTGCGCCGCTGCATTCGCCGTTGAATCTGTTCTGCTTCTTTCTGAAACCGATCAATTTTGGCCCGGGTGTCACTTCCATTCCCGTCGGGACCGGTGGTGTCGTCGACGATGGCGACATACCGTTTGCGATTTCGAATATAGCCGGTTCCATTTCCCAGATCGATTTCCAACCATCCGTCCACGTGCCGGAGAATACGCACCTGGGTATCCTTTTCCAGGACTCTGACCGGCGGTTTTTGCATGTTCGGTTCAGGACGCACGTTCAACCGATCGGTTATGATCATGCCATATTGAGCCGCCGGAGCATTTACGGCAATTAGCAAAAACAGGACGAAGATCAGCCTTGTGGACCATCGCTGGTTGACGGTCTTTCCACACATGTGTGCCTGATTGTCAGGGGATGACGGTGGAGATGGATACGGAGTGGTCATATCTTCATGAATTGTTTGAGGGACAAATAGCAACCGAACCAACCGACAAGAATGCTGCTCACCAATATGGCGCCGACCATCTCCAGGGGAAGAAACCGGAGGGTAAAAGAGCCGCCGGTCAGGCCGGCATCTACATTGGATGAAACGGCCACGTACATCAGAAATAGGGAGCCCATCCCGATGACCCCTCCAAGAGCCCCCAGAATCATTCCCTCGAGATAAAAGGGGGCCTTTATGAATCCATCGGTGGCGCCCACCAGACGCATGATTTCCACTTCTTCACGGCGAGCGTAAATCAGCAGGCGAATGGTGTTGGCGACGATAAACACCGCCGCCATAAAAAAGAGGGCGCCCAACGCCGATCCGGCCAGGCGGAACAGGTTGAACACCGAGGTCAACCGCCCGATCCACTGCTGTCCGTACTCGACTTCGTCCACTTCGGGAAGTTGCTCCAACTCCCTCGCCAGGGTCTCCATTTTTTCTTCAGTCTGTGTCGTTGGGATCATGCGGACTTCAAAAGCGTCCGGAAGCGGATTATGATCAAGACCGACCATGATGGAGGATTGGCGCTGCATCTGTTCGCGCAGCCGGGCGATGGCTTCTTCTTTTGGTATGAATGACGCTTCGGCGACACCATACATGCTCTGTATGTCCGCCCTCAAATCCGGTATGCGATCCGGCTGAAAGCCCGGCTGGAGATACACCATCATCCGGACGCCGCCCCGCCAGATGTTCACCAAATCTCCCACGTTGCCCAGGAACAACGCAAAAGCGCTCACGATCAGTATCGACAGCGAAATGGTGACCACCGTGATGCCGTTTAGGAATCGGTTGCTGAGCAGATCTTGAATCGCCCGCCGGTAGTATCGTTTCATTGCTCCGCCTGTTCCTCCGCCGATCGAGAAGGCCGTTCTGCCGATTCAATCAACTGCCCCATGCCCAGACGAACCAAACGACCCCGTGTTTTTCGAATCAGGTCCTTGTCATGGGTAGCGACGATCACGGTGCCTCCCCTAGTGTGAAAGCCTTTGAGCAAATTGATGATATCGTTTGCCGAATCTTCATCCAGACTGCCGGTCGGTTCATCGGCGAGAATGATTTTTGGATCGCCGACAACAGCCCGGGCGACGGCTACCCGCTGTTGCTCCCCACCGGAAAGGCTGGGCGGCAGGGCCTCGGCTTTGTCCTCCATGTTGACGGTCCTGAGAACGCTCCTGACCTTTTTCTGAATCAGGCGGTGCTTTTTTCCAGCCGCTTCCAGAACGAGGGCCACGTTTTCGTAAACCGATTTCTGGGGGATCAATTTGTAATCCTGGAAAATGATACCGAATTTGCGCCGCAGGATGGGGATGCGCTTGCGGGGGATACGGGACAGGTTCATCCCGTCGACCAGGATTTGGCCTTCGGTTGCGGGCTCGCCCATGTACAACAACTTCAGCAGGGTGGTTTTGCCGGCCCCGCTGGGACCGGTGACCAGTATGAACTCGTTTTTCAGGACATCCAGGGTAATGTCCACCAAGGCTTTTTTCGGACCGTAGCTCTTGAAGACATGAAATATACGGATGATGGCGCTTTTAGCGTCTGCCTCCATTGCTCCACTTAGTCCCGACCCATGGCAAGGTACAGGGAGGCCTTGGAAATCTCATAATCGTATATCGCATTAAAATAGTTACTCAAGGTCCGGGTCAGCAGGGTCTGGGCATCGATCACGTCTCGCAAGACAGCGATCTGCTCTTTGTATCGCTCTTCGGTAATCCGGAAATTTTCCTTGGCCTGGTCGACCGCTTTTTGAACGGTAACGATATTGCTCTCCGAATCCTTCGTGCGCAGGTAGGCCTGCTTGACTTCCAGGCGGATGTTGTCGACTGCGCGCGTCTGTTCATATTCCGCCTGGCTGCGCCGGCTCAGTTTCTCTTTCACGCCGTGGCGGGTCGGCCCCCACATCCAAAAGTCAAAAGATGCTGTGGCCTGGATGTCCCATCCATCCGGTTCAGTGATAAATCCGACCGGATCACCAGCACCGATCAGGAAACCGGTCTCGTTGCGAAAGTAAGTGGCCGACACATTGAGTGTGGGATAGTAATTTTTTCGGGCCAGGCGGATCTCCCGGTTGGTTAGTTGGATCTGATAGTCGGCGATGGTTAATTCCGGACGGTTTTGCTTCGCTTCCGCCTGGCATTCCTCGATGGACAGCGTAAACGGCTCGAATTCCGTGACATCTTCGAGATCGACAGGAGTTGTTGTCCCCCGGCGCAGCAACGTATTGAAATTGGCCCGGGTAATATCCAACTGGTTCTTGGCGACGATCAGATCCTGCCGGGCATTGGCCAGTTCCACCTCAGACCTGAACTTGTCATTTAGCGGGATCATGCCCACTTCGTAAAAGTTTCTCGAGACTTCTTCGTTGGCCTTCAGGCTGGTGACCGCCTGCTCGGCAATTTTCACCAGTTTCTGGGCCCGGAGTACGGAAAAATAGGCGTCCTTGGCGGCAAACGTGATGCGCTGACGCTGGAGAGTCTCTTCGACCGTAGCGATATCGAGCCCCAGTTTTGCGATTTCATAACGATTGCTCAGTGAAAAGCCGTTAAACACCGGCTGGGAGATAATCGCCGTGAACCGGTTTTCATCCTGGGGCCGGATAATGGCGTCGGGCCCTCCGATGAGGCCAACCACTCGCCGCTCCTCATCGTGATAAGTATATTCGTAATTGGCGGTGAGCGATGGAAAAAAATTGGCCTGTTCAGCCCTTCTCACGCTTTCCGCGGCCTTGGTGTTTTCCTCGGAGATTTTCAGATCCAGGTTGGCGTCCAAGGCGGCTTTCACCGTGTCTTCTAGAGTGAATGTTTCTGCATTCCCAAGGGCGGGAAGCAGCCATAGTCCGAGCAGCATGGCAACCACTGCATCTCGTAACCGGTTTCGATTTTTCATCTTCATCATTTCTATTGCCAGAAAGGTTGGGGATTGACCCTGTGTCATGAAGGTGTTAATCAGTCATCGAGTCCAGGGAGTGCTGTCTCCAGTTTTCCTTGCTCGAAGCCTCCACTGAATCCCATGACATTCGGCTTCTTCCAATTCGGTGGAGGCTTTCTTATCGGATTATCCCAGTAAAATCAAGATACCAGCGTGATCCTGAAATCTGTCTAAAGGACCGGTTATACTGATTATTCAACAGGTTATCGATTATCCGAAATGCCTAAATTTTTAGGAAATATTTAAACACTCGTCGGGGAGGACGTGAGCCATGAAATCGGAACTTGTTCGCATGCTGTGCCGCAAATCATTTCAATACAGCGAAACACCCGTTTTCAAGCTGGTATCGGGTCGTTTGAGCTCCTATTATGTCAATTGCAAACTGACCACCCTCAGCCCTCGAGGGATGTTCCTCACCGGTCACCTTGTTTTCGAGGCGATTCGGGATCAAGGAATTGTTGGGGTCGGGGGACTGACCTTTGGGGCCGATCCCATCGCTGTGGCCACGGCGTTTGCCTCGGAACTGAAGGGGGAGCCGATCCAGGCATTTACCATTCGCAAATCCAAGAAAGATCACGGCATTGCCAAATGGGTGGAAGGAGATTTGGCGCCCGGTAGCCGGGTGGCCATTATTGACGATGTCGCCACCACCGGTGGTTCCACCATTCAGGCCATTGAACGGGCCAGGGACGAAAAGCTCGATGTGGTAAAAGCGGTGATTTTGGTAGATCGACAGGAGGGAGGGCTGGACAATATTCGGCAGCACGTATCGGATGTTAGTGCAATTATCACCAAAGACGAGCTGCTGGCGGAGTGGAAACGCAGAAACTGATGATTGGTTGACTGGTTTAATGGTGTTTTGTCAGTTTATCAAATACATACTAATGGCAAGCCACTTATCAAATTAACAATTTATCCAGTCAACCGGTATTTACAGGAATATACGTGGCACAGGCATCTTCCGATTCCCAGGCCGTCACCCGATCGACCTGGACACCATCATCGCGAATCCTTGGTTGGAGAGTCTCGGCGATGTACATGGCGATGTTTTCCGAGGAAGGGTTCCCATCCCTGAAAAAGTCCAATTCGTTTAAGAACTTGTGATCCAAGGTATCCATGATTCCGGAGACGTGACGTTTTAGATCTCCGAAATCCATCAAAACACCTGCGTCGTTGAGATGGTTACCGGAAATTGTCACTTCAATTTTCCAATTGTGGCCGTGCATGTTTTCACACTTGTCTGCGACCATCTTAAGTTGATGTGCTGCTGCGAAATGGGTGGTGACTTTCAGTCTAAACATGCGTTCGTCTCCGGCTTGGAGTGAAGTGGTACCCTTTGGTTTATGGATTCGGGCTGATCCGCTGTCCGATGGCTTCCCTGCCTTCACCTTTCAGGATGTTCTTTAGCTTGGTGGACAGCTTTTTTGATTCGAGCTTGGCAAACTCTTTAAGGAGAGAAGCCTGGCGCTTGGTCAGATGGGTGGGGGTCTTGATGGTAACCTGAATGATCTGATCCCCCCGTCTGCCGTTATGAAGCGCCGGTATACCTTCCCCCCTGAAACGAAAAGTATCCCCGTACTGCGTGCCTTTAGGGATTTGAAGTGGCTTTTCACCATTTAAAGTGGGCACCATGATCGTATCGCCGAGAGCAGCCTGGACGATACCGATGGGGATCTGGCAAATAATGTGGGTGTCCTTGCGCTTGAAAAAGTCGTGGGGTGCAACATGGATAAACACATACAGGTCTCCCGGCGGTCCGCCATAAGCTCCCGGTTCTCCTTCACCCGTGAGTCGCAGGCGGGATCCGTCATCCACTCCGGCGGGAATTTTCACCGACACTTTCTTCCGGACGCTAACCCGACCCATGCCGCGGCATTCAATACAGGGATTGGGAATCGTGCTGCCGTTGCCGCGACATTGCGGGCACGTGGTACGCACGGTGAAAAATCCCTGGGAGCGGGATATCTGACCACTGCCTTGACAGTAGGTGCAGGTCTCCATCTGAGTGCCCGGTTCGCAACCGGAGCCGTCGCAGGTCGGGCAGGTCTCCATTTTTTCGACGGTGATTTCGGTTTCCGTGCCGAAGGCGGCATCCATAAAGTCCAGCGTCAGGTCGTAACGCAAATCCGAGCCCCGGCGTCCCCGGGATCCGGACCGGCGACCGCTGCTGAAGCCGAAGAAGTCCTCAAAAATATCACTAAAGCTGGAGAAAATATCCTCGAAACCGCCAAACCCGGAAAAGCCGGTTCCCTCGAGACCGGCGTGACCAAACTGATCGTATATACGGCGTTTCTCAGGGTCCCGAAGTACCTCGTAGGCTTCGGCGGCTTCCTTGAAGTTTTCTTCCGCTTCGCGGTCCCCTGGGTTTCTGTCGGGATGATATTGAAGGGCCAGTTTCCGGTATTTGGACTTGATTTCGGAGTCCGAGGCATTCCGGTCAACGCCCAGAACCTCGTAATAGTCCCGTCTTGATGTCATCTATCTACCTGAAGTCATATGGGGATGTCTGTTGTCATGCTGCTTGGCTTGTGCTAACATTCCAATTTAAAACGATTTTAATACATGAAGCCCTTTTGTCAATGTCACTGCCAAAGGGCTTTTTCAAGAAAGCGGTTATAAACATTATTGACTGAAGGATCAACTCCCTTTGTGGACATTTTTCTGTTTTTCCTCTAAAAGTTATAGTAAAATCGGTAGATCGAGTATTTTTCAGACTGTTCAACCCCGGCGAACTTGGGCGCGTCGCCAGAGTGACGACGTTGCAAACCGATTACTATGTTATCATTCGAAACCACCCGTGGTAAATTCAAAACATTAGGATCCGGGAGGCATTGATGGGCACGATCAATCTTGAGGAGGCCAAGATCAAAGTCGTTGATGAATGGCTCTCCGTTGAAGAACTTACCCAGCGGATTCAGGCGAAAATGGATTCCGGTGATATGAAATTTGCCGGCCTTGCTTCCGCCCTCGAGGAATTGAACCATGCGCTTGAAAATTCCCATACCCTGGAAATCAAAACGGTGATCACGAAAGACGAATATCAGCGCCTTAAAGATATCGGCGGCGGAGACGACCGGGATTCAGTACGTCAGGCGATTTTGGCCTTCATCGGTTCCGGCGGCGGTACCGACGCCAACGGCAAGAAACGGGCCGTCATTCGGTGCTCCAATTGCCAGACCGTTATTGAAATCCCATCTGGTGATGAACGGCCCAGTGAGATCAGGTGCCCGAATTGCAACGCAGTGGGACGGCTAAAGGCCAAACAGGGTTAGTCCCGGGGAGGCAACCTATGGTTCAGGTATCCAGTCATGAAGTTTTTGAAGACGGCCAGGTTATTTTCGATGAAGACAGTCATGGAGACTGGGTTTATATTATTGAAAAGGGCGTCGTTGAGCTTTCCAAAATTATAGGAGGCAAGCGGCTCATCCTGGATACCCTCCAGGCTGGGGATGTCTTTGGAGAAGTCGGGTATATCACCATGGGGGCACGAACCGCCACGGCCACCGCACGGGGAACAACCGAGTTGGGTGTTGTGGACCGATCCTTTCTGGACGACGAACTCAGCAAACTGTCCGGCAGTTTCCGATCCATTCTGAAAGGAATGGCCCAACGCCTGCAACGTACCACCACGATGCTCGCCCACGAAAAAATTCGTCGGGAAGAACCGCGGATACGAAAAGTCTTCGGCCTGACGTTCAAGGACAAAGAGAGCCTGGTAAAAGCCTACTCTGAAAATCTCAGCGGTCTTGGCGTGTATATTAAAACACCGAATCCGTTACCCAAAGGCACCCGGTTCAATCTAAAGCTGAATCTGCCGGATGATGAGGAAGCCCTCCGGATCGGGTGCGAGGTGGCATGGATACGGAACGAAACAGACGATCCCTCAGAGCGCCCGATCGGTATGGGTGTCAAATTCATCCAAATCAGCAAAGAGGGTCTTCAGCGACTCAGGGAGGCATTGAAAGATTCGGAAGAAGAGGTCACTGAACTTTAACTGGTACGGAGAACCAATACTGGTCTCAATGACCGAAGACGCGAAACGCGGGATCGGAGGCGGGGCAGTCGGGCGGCTGAACTCAGTTGAAGTTGTGAGGATAATAGAAGATGGTTTCAGCCTTGCTGAAAACAAATGGTTCTGCCATTGTGGAATGCCCCGGTTGCCAAAGGCAATTCAAGATCAAGGCGCCGGAGTTTGAGAAGATTGCAAAAGGCTACAAGGTTTCCGGAAAGTGCCCTTGCGGCGAATCGTTCACTATCTCCTTCGACCGTCGGCGACACCCCCGATTCGGCCTGGGGGTTTCCGGGGCCTATCTCCATGACAAGCATAAGTACCGCGGATTGATCACCGTGCGAGATATCTCCTTATCCGGGGTTGGGATCGAGCTGAATACCGAGCGTGCCATGCTGGAAGGTGACCGGGTTACGCTTCGATTCAATCTGAATGATGAACACAAGAGTTTCATCGATAAGAAGGCGGTGATCCGGAGAAAGCAACGAAGGACGTATTTCGGACTGGAATTTGTGGCCGAAACCACCTCAAAAGACCCCCTCTATAACTACCTCGCTCATAGCATGTCTTAGCTTCTGCCCAGGTGGGCGGCCGACATGCCGACCGACCGGCCGGCGAACCTTCTATCACCCCTGGTAGATCTGCGAGATACTGTCGGAGAGGGAACACTCGATGGCGTTATCCGTCAGCAGGGCGACAATTCGATTCAATCCGGCCGGGCTGTCGAATTCCACCGTTTTTTGGCTGGCACCCTCGATGACCGGGAAGCCCTTTTCCTGCAAAATGTGTGTAGCCGATTCGAGTTCGTCTACGACAATGGCGATTACGGAGTAATCGGCCATGTACCAGGTCGGCAGAGTGTTATTGTCCTGCCCGAGGCAGGCCTGGTCTTTTTGAATGATTGGTATGTTGCCCATGGGGTGGCCCTCGATGGAAAGATAATTAATCTTACACGTAATGCTCCGTACAAGATAGCTGGCAATACAGAACCGATGTGTTCTGGTAACCCAGCGAATTCGTCGTTCGTTCATTTTCTTTGCTCGCCCAAAGAAAACGAACCAAAAGAAATGGCGCCCAGCCCCTTGGTCCTGCGAACTTCCCTGCGCTTCTCAATTCGGGCCTATCGCGCAAAAACTCCCCTGACTTTCGTCAGGGTCAAACAGTTTGCGCGCTTTAACGGCCCGACTTTTCGATGCTCGGCTGCGGGGCAATGGGGCTTAGAGAGAGGTGGCAACGTTAAGCTCACTTTATGGGCCGTCTGATTAAACCCGCATAGCGGAAAAAGAATCACTCACCCTGGCCTGGACGGATTTTAAGGAGACAGCACCCTTTTTGCCCGGGTTGCCAGGTTTCAGCAGAAAACGAAAATCCGGCCCCTTCGAAGGTGCCATCATCGACTGCGGCGGCAATATGGCAGAGTCGAGCAATTTCCCCTTCGGCCAATCCAGCTTCCTGCCAGGCATCCTTCAATGGACATCGGTTCAGTTGAATGTCCAAACGGGTGTCGTCACAATGTACCACCTCGGGTTGAAACATGTGGCCGCCGTCCGGCACCGCCGCTAGAAAGGCCTCTCGAAGGCCATTGAGATCATGCGGTGCATATTGTTTAAACTTACTGCCGATTTCTATGCCACGGTGGTAGATGCTTTGTTTTAAAATTTCTGTTGCACGTCGCTCTCCGACTTCCTTTACAAGCTCACGATAGATATGATGGTACATCATGGCCCGGTTTTTAAAGGCGGCATATAACTCTTCCCGGAGGGAATTTTCAGACATGGTCCACCTCTTTTGGTTCTTCTCCAACATAGTTGGAGAAGGGGGTTCAAGCGACAAACTTGGGTTGCCATGGTGAGTTCTCCAAAACCTACAACCAATCGGGAGATGACTACCTTTGTTATATCAGCTCTATCTTTTCGAAGTATTCTTTGACGCGTGAAATGGTTGAGACAAACATTTTGGACCCTGCCATAAAGGCAAAGAGATCGTCCTGGTTGCCGCAGTTCCGGGCAAACTCCGGGCCGATGGCGGTCGAAGGTTCCGCCGCATCGCTATGTTGGGACAGCGCCGCTACGTACAGGTCGAGCCGGTCTTTCAATACCTGGAAGTAGTCGATATCCTTTCCGATCATCAATTCGGTGGTTTCCGAAAGATTTTTCGCAAAATCGTAAATGGCTCTCCAGTACAGCTCCAACAGTGGATTTTTATCCGGACTATTTTCAAGTAGGTAAGCGGTTCCCCAGCCGACGGTGATAATTTTAAGGATTTGAAGCTCGTATTCGACCGTGCTGATGTTGACCTCTGCTTGCTCCTGCATTTGAGCCAGCAGCCATTTTACATCTTCCCGATCAATGGCGAAATTAAACAAATCCTCCCCGGCCTGCTCCAACCTGGATTTACTTCCTTCTGCCTCTTCCATCTCTAAGCCTTCTCTTTTGGACCTGGATAGGTCGTCAATTCCAAAACGCATCCCAATTTGGGTTTTTTTCGCGTTCCCCCGGTGATTTTCGAAATCTTTGCCAATGTGACGATGTTCTCTTCGGTCAGCCAGCGGATGACCTCCGCCGCTGTTTTATCCCCCAAGCGACCGAAGCAATCCGCCATGGTCAGGGCCTTGCCTTTTCCGCCACGAACGACATAGATAATCATTTTGTTACCGGATTCGCCGGAATCCCAGATCAGACGCACTTTTTCGCCCTCCTTCAGTTTGGCCAAAGCGTCCTGGCGTTCCGTGCCGTCTGCGTTGCTGTGTTCCGACCCGACGACCGGTGTGTTGAATTGATTCAGTTGTTCTTTTCCCTTCAGGTCGCCCCGTATTTCGCGTAGGCCGACCGGTTTTTCCTTGCGTCGCATCACGAACCGCTCGACGGCATCCAGAATTCCCATTTGTCTTCTTCCTTTATTTCACGTTCATCTGAATTTGTCTGGTAACGATCTTTACAAGTTTGTCGCTATATTTACTCTTGTTGAATCGATGCTCAGCCATTTGAAATGCGGCTTCGCTTATTCTTTTGTGCAACTGCCGGTTATAGTACAATTTCTTCAGACAGTCTGTCAGACCATTGATGTCCCCCGGCTCATATAACATCCCGGTTTTTCCATGATCTACGATGGATGGGGTATAGCCTGTCGTCGTACCGGTGACCGGCAAACCGATTTTCATGGCCTCCACCGTCACCCGGCCGAATGCCTCATTTTTGGACGGCACAACGAGAACGTTATAGTTGAGAAAGTCCCAAAGAGCGTCTTTCCGCCATCCGAGCACGCGTATATACGTCTTGGCATCTTCGGCGCGAATCATTTTCCATAGCTTATCAAGATACGATGGCTCACCCTTACCCACGATATCCAACAAAACCGGAATTTTTTGTTTGTGGAGAGATATGGCCGCCCTTATTGCATCTATCTGTCCCTTTTGGGGTTTGATCTGTCCCGCCACGATAATTTTCAGTCCGTCGGCAAGACTCGGTAAATTCCTATACTGATTTCTCAGTTGGCGTGGAACATCTATTGCGGACTCTAAAATACAGGCATTCTTCCAGGGGGTGCCGGATTCATAGTGTTGTTGCACCGGAGAACTGATGAACAACACTTTTCTTGAGTTTTGCTGAATATACTTTTTCGCTTTTGCTGCTCCCCAGTCAAAGGCCAAATTGTGATCGAGAAGCCCAAATTCGTGGATATAATGAACGTGTGGGACACTCAATCTCTTTGCACACAAGATGCCGAAATAGATTGTGCATGTGTTTGAGAGCACCGCAGTGCATTTCCAGCGCCGGATCCACCGGCAAGCCCGGTAGTGTAGGAACCAATTCCGGATACGTCGACGAAAATATCTCAATTTGCGGTCGATAATTGATGCGTCTGCATCCGTCACCCATGATCGAAAAGGGATGATCGCATATGGAACCTGTTTTTCCTTCAGAATCTCCAACATCGGGCCCGGTTGATGTACGATGACATGGCAGTTGACATTGGATTCCTCTAAAACATCAATCACTTCCAACAGGACGCGTTCGGCTCCGCCAAGCTCCGGCAAATGACTGATGAGACAGAGATTCAATTAGCACGCCTTTCCATCCGGATTCGTTGCTCATAAATTTCTTTATAATCCACGGCTGAAAAGATTTCATGCAAGGTTCGGGTTAGACCGCGTCATCAAATTCGTCGCGCTAAACAGCGATGCCCTCGACCCCGTCCATCACCGTTTCGTCAAAAATGCAGATCATAAAGGCTTCACTGGGGATCCCTTCCCACTGACATACAATCCGATACTTGGCGGCGGGCTCGAATCCGAATCGCGGGTAATATTCCGGGTGCCCGAGCACAATGACGTAAGGACAGTTTTTCTCCTGCAACCGTTTTAAACCTTCGGCAACGAGCCGGGTGCCGATGCCCTGCCGCTGCCGTTCCCTCAATACGACCATTGGTGCCAACCCCATCCCCTGAACCCGCCGCCCCATGCTCAAGATTTCCGCAGGGGAAAAAAGGATATGCCCCACAAGTCCGCTGTCATCTTCAGCCACGAGTGATATTGCGTCCGGGCAGTTCTCGCGAAGCCGGTCGACAATATCGGCTTCGGTAGATTGGCCAAATGCCGACACATTCAGCTCTCGGATCGCGTCCGTATCTTCCGGTTTTTCAGGGCGGATAGTGACCAACATGCCTCCTTCCGTGGTAAGTTCTCGGGTCCGGGTACCCATCCGGCCCGATCCACTTCCATATCCATGCGTGAAATTTCTAAATTTCATACCATGATGTGGCGGCTTATACCAGAGGGCCGGGTCGCTTCACATGGCGTTGCCTTGAGCCCTGATTGTACCGGTGATCCATACTTTACAAGCAAACCGGTTCTGGTTAGCTTAGAGTGACTTTATCTAAAAGGAGACCGATTATGACAACAGAGACGGTACCGGAGCGAAAAGATATTCCTGATCGCGATACGTGGGATCTGACGCCCCTGTTTGCCGCCGATCAGGATTGGGATGAATTGTACGGGGCGACCGAAAAAGAGCTGGTCAAGTATGATGAATTCAAGGGGCATCTTGCCGGTTCAGTGGAGATGTTCCGGAGTGCGATTGAATTCGATCTGGCGATTTCCCGAACGATCGAACGGCTCTATACCTACGCGCACCTGAAGAGTGATGAGGACAAAGCCAACGACACGTATCTTGGCATGCACCAGCGGGCAATCAATCTGTATACCCGGAAATCACAGGTATCGAGTTTCATGACCCCTGAAATTCAGGCGATCCCCGATGGTACAATGGCCGCGTTCAAATCGGATCCTTCCATGGCGGAATACGTTTTTTACCTGAACAAAATACTCCGGTACAAACCCCACACTCGGGAGGAACCTGTGGAACAGGTGCTGGCCATGTCCCAGGAGATGGCACAGGCCTCATCAGAGGTGTTCGGACAGCTGGACAATGTAGATCTGTCTTTCGGGACGGTTCAGGATGACGCCGGCTTGGAACGGGAATTGAGCCACGGGAATTTCATCACCTTTCTGAACAGCCCCCGCCGGGATGTCCGGAAGAATGCCTTTTTCCAGTATTATGAGGCCTACGAAAACCATAAGCACACCCTGGCGGCAACATTTTCCCAATCTTTAAAAAAGGATATCTTCTATTCGCGGGCCCGAAATTTTGATACCTGCCGGCAATCGGCCCTTTTTACGGATGATGTACCCGATGCGGTTTACGACAATCTGATCGAAACGGTCCGGCAGAATTTGACTCCGCTCTTTACATACTTTCGATTCCGAAAAGAAGCGCTCGGCCTCGATGAGCTGCACTTTTACGATACCTATACTCCGATTGTCCGGGATATCGATTTTCGCATGCCTTTCGAAGAGGCCGCGGAAGCCGGCCTAAAGGCTCTGTCGCCCCTTGGGGAGGAATACACGTCGGTGCTCGGGAAAGGCCTTCTCGGGCGGTGGGTGGATCGCTTCGAAAACAAGGGTAAGCGCAGTGGCGCCTATTCATCTGGCTGCTACGATTCGCCCCCATATATCCTCATGAATTACGAAGTGGAGAACATCAACAGCCTGTATACGCTTATCCATGAGGCCGGCCATTCCATGCATTCCTATCTGTCCATAAAACAGCAACCCTACGTCTACCATGATTACACGATTTTTGTGGCGGAGGTGGCCTCCACGTTCAATGAGATACTTCTCGGCAATTATCTTCTTGATGTATATCGAGATAGTCCGGCAATGAAGGCATACATCATCAACCGGGAGATCGATAATATCCGGGCGACCCTGTTTCGACAGACCATGTTTGCCGAGTTCGAAAAAATCACCCATGATATGGCCGAGCAAAATCAGCCGCTGACCATTGAAGTGATCACCAAGGTTTACCGCGGGCTGCTGGAAACCTATTTCGGTGATACCATGGTCATCGATGATGTTCTGGCGTTGGAGTGCCTGAGGATTCCCCACTTCTATTCCGCTTTTTATGTTTACAAATATGCAACCGGTATTTCGGCTGCCATCGCACTCGCCCGCAAGGTGCTCGGCAATGGGGTTCCGGCAAGGGACAACTATCTGGAGTTTCTCAAACTGGGAGGCAGCAAGTGGCCCCTTGAAGAATTGCTGGATGCTGGTGTGGATATGCGTTCTCCCCAGCCGGTGGAAGAGGCAATCCAGCACTTTTCCGGCAAGGTGGATGAGTTGATAGAAGTATACAAAGTCTTGAAATAGCCGCCCTATCACCCCCACCGAACCTCCCCCATCAAGGGGGAGGACCTTGTTTTCCCTCCCCTGGGGGGAGGGATTCTAAGGGAGGGGGTAGGATTTACTTTTTCCTAATTATATAACACCACATTACGATGGACTCCTCAGCTCTTGAAACCCTTCCCGTTCTCGTTCTGGACTGCCAGACCACGGGCGCCAATCCGGAACGTGGCCACCTGATAGAAATCGGCTGGGCGACCGCCGTTGCGGGAGAATATCGATCCCGGTATGATCTTCCCCGCAGTGCATACCTGGTAGAGCTTCCGGAAGGGGTCCATATCCCCCGACCGATCCAGCGCCTGACCGGAATTACCGAAGACAGTTTATCCAACGCCATGTCACCGGCCAGGGCGTGGGCGAAACTGGCGGAGACGGTGAATCGTACAGCTTCCGGCGCCGGGAGGAACAAGTGCCCAACGGTGATCCATTATGCAAAGTTCGAAACGCCGTTCCTGCGCCGCCTGCATGATGAGCATGCTTCGGGTGACCCTTTCCCTTTTGACATCATCTGCACCCACGAGATTGCGGTGCGGTTGTTTCCGGAGTTGCCCCGAAGGGGCCTTCGTGCTCTGGCAGGCTACATTGGACAACCCCTTGGAGAGATGAAGCGGTCGGCAGAGCACGTAGAGGCTACGGCATACCTATGGGCACATTTTGTGGAGAAACTGCGGAAGCGGTACGACATCACACACCTGGAGGATCTTCGCAGGTGGCTCTCCGAGCCGCCTGACCACTCCAGGGATGGGCGGTCTTATCCGATGCCGGAATCCACCAGGCGGTCGCTGCCCTCTGAACCGGGTGTTTACCGAATGCTGAGGCGCAACGGCGATGTGCTGTATGTGGGAAAGGCCCGGTCCCTGAGGACGCGAGTCAACAGTTATTTTAGAAAAAAAGCCCGCCATCCGGAACACATTCTCGAAATGCTGACACAGGCCGAAGACATCTCTACCAGTGTTACCGGTTCCGCGCTTCAAGCGGCTCTGGTCGAAGCCGACGAGATTAAGCGCCGGCAGCCCCCCTACAACAGAGCGTTACGGGATGGGAATCGGAGGCTCTGCTTCACGGCAAAAGACCTTTCGGGTATTTTCCCCGATCCTGATCTACCGTCTGCCGTGGGACCGTTTCCCTCCGAGAGGATTCCGGTGGCTTTGATGGACATCCGAATGGCCATCGAGGGGGGCACCCTGGTTAGCCATTCGGATTCGGTTATGGGGTTATCGCCGGAGTTCTCACCGGATCCGGAGGTGCTGTCTGAAGGTATCGAACTTTTCAAAGCAACACATGCGGCTGATCTGAACACCGGTTTCCTGCACCAGGCGTTAATGCGCATTGGCAGACGATTGTGGAAAGAACGGCAATGTGCCCTGGACGAATCTGACGACGATGTATCTCTACCCTGTGATGATGCAGAGGCTGAAGACGAAGAAGAGGATTGGGAGTGGGATCCCGACAGAGTTCAGACTGTGTCATAATTATGTACCAATTACTACTGAATAACCGTATCGATAGGTGATATATAGGTTGTAAAATCAAGGAGAACGATATGGCATTCCGATACGGCCAAGACCGAAAGCAATTGGCCCT
>Ga0209780_1000184_pt1 | contig 30603 bp, 21 predicted proteins | sample WorMetexBAHAMAS2_FD_187384 | JGI IMG/M metagenome (GOLD analysis project Ga0209780, IMG submission 187384) | Marine gutless worms symbiont microbial communities from Max Planck institute for Marine Microbiology, Germany - Inanidrilus exumae... | ecosystem: Host-associated > Annelida > Digestive...
CGTTGGTCATTTTGGAGATAGAATGGCTCATATTCATTATTATATCAATAGCTTAATTTATAACAGGACGGCATTTTAGCCGAAAAAAACAGAAAAATCACCCTCGTGACCCCGGGCACGAATCGGGGTTACGGGACAGGCTCTTCCGGCAATCCCTATATAAGGCTGAGGAAATCCAGGGCAAGTTGAGGACCATGTCGATTCAATCTCCATTTTTAATTGATTCCCACGAATCTGAATCAGGAGATCCAAATGCGAAATGAGGAAGCCGCCCGGCAATATCATCGCGAACCCCGTCCGGGTAAAATCGAAGTGGTTCCGACCAAACCCTGTCTAACCCAGTCCGATCTCAGCCTGGCCTATACCCCCGGAGTCGCCGTACCTTGCCTGGATATTGAAAAAGATCCTGAACGCGCGTTTGATTACACTGCCCGTGGAAATCTGATCGCAGTCATCACCAACGGGACCGCGGTTCTGGGTTTGGGAGATATCGGTTCCCTGGCCGGAAAACCGGTTATGGAGGGAAAAGCCGTCCTGTTCAAACGGTTTGCCAATATCGAGGTGTTCGACATCGAGATAAACACCACAGACCCGGATGAGTTCATCCGTACAGTTAAATTATTGGAACCGACCTTTGGCGGGATCAATCTGGAGGACATTCGTGCACCGGACTGCTTTTATATCGAAGAGCAGCTGCAACAACAGATGGATATCCCGGTGTTTCACGACGACCAGCACGGCACCGCGATTATTTCCGGCGCAGCCATGCTCAATGCCGTCACCCTGACCGAACGGCGGATTCTGGATCTGCGGGTCGTGATCAACGGTGCCGGTGCGGCCGGAATCGCCTGTGCAAAGCTCTACGTTCAACTTGGCGTCCGCAGGGAAAACCTGACCATGGTCGATTCCAGAGGCGTTATTTTCCGCGGCCGCCAGGACGGAATGAATCCTTATAAAGCCGAATTTGCCTTGGAAACAAACAAACGGAGCCTCAGGGAAGCCGTGGTGGATGCAGATATGCTGGTTGGGCTTTCCGTGAAAGACGCTTTCACCGAATCGATGATAGCCAGCATGAACAGGCGGCCGATCATTTTTGCCCTGGCCAATCCGGATCCGGAAATCGATTATGATCATGCAAAAAAAATCAGACCCGATGCCATTGTGGCCACCGGCCGTTCCGATTACCCCAACCAGGTCAACAATGTTCTGGGTTTTCCATATATATTCAGGGGGGCTCTGGATGTACACGCCACCATGATCAATGACGAGATGAAGGTGGCTGCCGTGAGGGCCCTGGCGGAACTTGCCCGGGAAGATGTGCCTGATGCCGTCATTCAATCCTATGGGGGAGGTCCCATACAATTCGGGGCAGATTATATTATTCCAAAGCCTTTGGACACCCGGGTATTGCTTAAGGTGGTGCCCGCCGTGGCGGCAGCGGCTATCGATAGCGGCGTAGCCAGGGGCAAAGCGCCGGGGCCGGTCGAGTACACCCATCGATTGGAAGCGACCTTGGGTCCCGAGCGCGAAACCATGCGCAACATCATCACCACCGCCCAGCAGTATCCAAAGCGCATCGTTCTTCCCGAGGGCGAGCATCCGGTGATTTTGCGGGCGGCCTATCAGGCTTTTAGAGAAGGCATCGCGCATCCACTGCTTTTAGGCCATAACCGGCGCATCAACAAACTGGCCGAGGAGCTTCAAATACCTGTCGACGGATTCGAGATCATCAATCCGGTAAACAATGGTTACCTCGAAACCTTTTCTGAAAAATTGTTCCAGAAGCGCAGCCGCAAAGGGTGGACGATGACGGAGACCCGCCGACAACTTCGAAACCCGTATGTTTTCGGCACAATGATGGTTCAAGAAGGCATGGCCGACGGTCAGGTGCACGGCATCGACCAGAGCTATCCCAACGCCATCCGCCCGGTACTCCAGGTCATTCCCAGGCGGTCAGGCGTCTCCAAAGTGTCCGGGTTGTAGCTGATGATTATTAAAAATCGTTCCTACCTGTTAGCCGATACGACCGTCAATATCGATCCGGATGCAAAGACCCTGGCGGAAATTGCCATCCTGGCGGCGGAGATGGCGGAGTTTTTTAATATGGAACCGCGGGTGGCCATGCTTTCCTATTCGAATTTCGGAAGCGTTCGCGATGCCAACACCCGCAGAGTGGCACAGGCGGTTGAAATTGTTCGCCAATGCCGCCCGGGGCTGTCGATCGATGGAGAAATGCAGGCTGACACGGCCGTTGTCACCGAAACACTGGCAGAACACTATCCTTTCAACCGCCTGGGGGAAGCGGCCAATGTCCTGATTTTCCCCGAGCTGTCCTCAGGCAACATGGCTTACAAGCTACTGGAGCGACTGGGAGGGGCCAAGGCCGTGGGGCCTTTGCTAATGGGTATCAGCAAACCGTTTAATGTTCTGCAACGCAATACCGAAATGGAAAACGTCGTCAACGTGATCGCCATCACCGTCGCCCAGATGCAGCGACTGGGGCAGACCAAGGCACCGTACTGTGAATTGGATCTGAGCGGAGAAAATTTCTGAAGAGGATAATTTTTGACGAATTTAATCAACGAACCCGATAAAATGCATGGACCGAGGGTGTCAAACCTTCATTGCTTATGGAAAAGGAATGAGGACCTGAACTATCTGAAAGTCTTTACGCCGACCTCGCGGCTTCCCATCCGATAAGAGCCTTCTTTCTGGACGACCCCCACCGGTATTGATGAATTTTTCCGGACTTTGCGATGACCCGATGGCATGGGATGAGATAACCGACGGGGTTAATGGCTATGGCGTTTGCCACAGCCCGAAAGGCTTTGGGTCGTCCGATATGAGCCGCAATATCCTGATAGCTGACCACCCATCCCTCAGGGATTCTCAGGAGTGCCTTCCAGACATTGATCTGAAAGTTAGTCCCTTTTAGATGCAGATTGAACGGCCCCGGTTTATTCGTCTCCCCAATACGAAAAATGCTCTCGGCGATTGACTTGACAGGTACTGCATTCTCCTTGAATTCCGCGCCCGGCCAGGCGTCAAAAAGCTGGTTCAAAGCATCGGATCGATTACCTCCTTTTACAAACCCAAGATGAGAAATACCCCTCTCGGTCATAGCCAGCAGACACTCACCGAACGGCGTGTCGCTGAACCCATAAGATATGTTCAATCCAGCCCCCTGTTTTTTAAATTCGCCCGGCGTCATGGCCTCGAAGGTCACAAACAAATCATGGAGCCGTCCGGGGCCGGAAAGTCCTGCATCCAGGGACGTATCTAGCAGGCTCCGGGAATCCGCCAACCGCTGTTTGGTGTAATCGAGGGTCATAAATTGCATGAATTGGATAGGGCTGATGCCGGCCCAGCGCTTGAACATCCGATCGAAATGGAATTTGCTCAGATGCACGCTTTCGGCGATCTTGTCGAGGGTCGGTTGGGATTTAAAATTTTCCTCTATAAACTGAATCGCTTTTTCGATTCTCTGGTAATCGTCCGACTGCTGGGAATAATCGTGTGCCGGCATGGTAGCCCTCCTTACTTGATAGTTGCTCCCATTATAGGGGCAAACAGTCAAGCAGGCGACCCGAATCTTGCGGAAAAATTGAGCAAGATTCGGGTCGCGGAGTCTCCCCGCAAATGATTAAGTATGACTCAGCAAACGATATTATCACGTTGAACAATTCCATAGGGAGCATCATGAAGGCACAGGACAATGTAAATACGTCTGAAACGGTCAATCGGGTGATGGGGCCTCAGGAGTGGATCCTGATTATCGTTCTATCCATCCTTTGGGGAGGCTCTTTTTTCTTTGTGGGCGTAGCCGTAAAAGAAATGCCGCCATTTACGATCGTTCTGTGCCGGGTCGCTCTAGCAGCCATTATTCTCCTGGTCGTGGTGCACGTGAAAGGAGAGCGAATGCCGACATCGCCGGGAATATGGGGGGCATTTTTCATTATGGGCGCACTGAACAATCTAATCCCCTTCAGCCTGATTGTCTGGGGTCAGACTCACATAGAGAGCGGCCTGGCCAGCATATTAAATGGAACGACACCGATTTTCAGCGTGGTTCTTGCGCATTTTCTAACCCGGGAAGAACGGCTTACACCGAATCGGATTACGGGAGTTTTGATCGGCTGGATGGGTGTGGCGGTTTTGATCGGCATTGAGTCTCTACGGGGATTCGGTATCCAGGTCATCGGGCAGGTTGCGGTTCTGGGCGCCGCCGTTTCGTATGCATGCGCTGCGATTTACGGGCGTCGATTCAAAGGCCTCGGCCCGCTGGTTGTGGCGACCGGAATGCTGTGCGGTTCGTCGGTCATGATGACACCGGTGGCGTTATTCGTGGACCAGCCGTGGACTCTGTCGCCAAGTCTTATGACCCTGCTGGCGCTGTTCGGGCTCGCTGCCGTCAGCACGTCCCTGGCGCACATTATCTATTTCAGGGTATTGGCCACCTCCGGGCCCACGAATCTTCTGCTGGTCACCTTTCTAATCCCCATCAGTGCGATACTGCTGGGCTATCTGGTGTTGGAAGAGCGGCTAGGATGGAATGTCTTCGCCGGAATGATACTGGTGTTTGCAGGATTAATCGCCATAGATGGTCGAGTGATTGCAAGATTCAAACGGAAAAAAGACGTCTGGTGTTACGAGATTTGAAGAAGATCAATCATCTCACCGGGACTCTCAGCGTGTAATATCGATTCTTGACTTGAGGTTCTTAAAAAGCCTTCCTGTTCGGCTTTGGTCAACATAAGATCTAAAGGTTCAAAAAAACCGTTAACATTCAGCAACCCGCAGGGTTTGGAATGAAATCCCATCAGTTGCAGGGTGTATACCTCAAAAAACTCCTCAAACGTACCAATCCCCCCCGGCAGGGCAACGAAAGCATCAGAAAGCTGAATCATTAGCTCTTTCCTTTCGTGCATGGTGGGTAGCACATGTAGTTCCGTCAAACCCTGATGAAAATTTTCCTTGTCTTTTAATGCTTGCACCGTCACACCGATCACGCGACCACCTGCAGCCAAAGCACTGTCGGCAAGCTGTTTCATAAGCCCGGTGCACGAGCCGCCATAGACACAGGTTAGTCCACGCACGGCCAGTACACGCCCCATTTCGCCGGCGGCTTTCATATAAGCGGGATGATTGCCGTCGCTGGACCCGAGAAATACACAGATGGAATTCATAACACTCCTTTATAAAGCCAGTGTTTTAATGATTAAGGTAATCCCCTCCCATCTTTCCAGTTCCGGGGATCGATGGCGCTTCTGTTTGGCTTCTGTACCTGCGGTGTTTATCTGTCGGCAAGGATCGTATCTACGAAGATCGTGGCCAACACTGCCAGAAATTCAAATTTTAGAAAGTTTGTTGCCGTGATGTCAAACAGCAGACGGACTTCTGAAGAGAAGTCTTCATCGCCTTTATAATAAATAAGTTGCACCGGTATTTTTGACCATCTGCGGTATGCTGTTTTATCTCTTCCAGGTCCTTATTTGTTATCATTATAACGGATGCGATCTTTTTCTGGGTGGCTTTTACGAACTCGATCTCGGTGGATTTATCCCAAACCAATATCCCTTGCCCAGCAACTGGATGAGCATCAGCATCAGGTGAGGATCCACCATGGAGTAGAGACTGCCCCCGAAATGCGTTCCCACCGCGTTTCGATTAAACCAGCCCATTGCAACAGTTTATGGCTTGCTGGTCAAATGACAAACCCCGGTCGGGGTTTCCAGCGCGTAGGGGAAATACTTGCGTTTGAACCACATGGCAACGTTCACCAGTGAGATGAGCACCGGCACCTCCACCAGGTGCCCGATCACGGCAGCAAAGGCCTGGCCCGAATCCAGACCGAAGACCGCCACGGCCACGGCAATGGCCAGTTCAAAATTGTTGGACGCGGCAGTAAAAGACAGGGTGGTGGCCTGCTCATAGGTTGCCCTGGCTTTCATCGAAAGCCAGAAAGAAACGAAAAACATGATCACGAAATAGATGCATAATGGAATTGCCACGCGCACCACATATAGGGGCAACTGAACGATATACTCCCCGTTCAAAGAAAACATCACCAGGATCGTAAACAACAGAGCAATCAGGGTAATGGGGCTGATCTTGGGGATGAACTCCGTTTCGTAGCGCTCGGCCCCGACGGTTTTCAGCCCGATCAGACGCGAGAGTACCCCGGCGATGAAGGGGATGCCCAAATAGATAAAGACGCTTTCGGCGATCTGACCAATGGAGATATCCACCTCCATGCCCTTCCCGACCTATCCACCGCGGCAGCACGGTGATAAAGATATACGTGTAGACCGAAAAAAAGAGCACCTGGAATGGAAGTCGAACTTTTGATCACCCCCACTCTACCCTGTTAAGTGCCGCTGTAGGGCCCCTGCGAAGCAGGCATTTAACAGGGCAAGCCTCCCCCCTCAAAGGGGAGGACATGAATATCCCTCCCCTGGGGGTTCGTGCTGAGGGAAATCGAACCAGAGGAAAGTTAAAGGAGAGGCAGAATGAACCTATTCCTTATTGAGATTTACATCTCTTAATAATTGCAACGGGTTAGACGTAGCTTCAAAGCGCCGGATCGCACCGAAGCTTGCCCGCCTCGGGAGGGCGTGTCTGTTTGCCAAGGGCAGCTCAACCCTGGCCGCCTCTGGCGCTGCCGCCTCAGGCGTACAGGTAAGCCTCAAGCATGGATCAAACCGCTTTAAATCCATCCTTTGTAATCGTGGCATAGGCAAACGGCCCGCCAATTTCCTCCTGGGTTTCAGCTTGGCTCTCAAGGGTCTGCCGAATCTCCGCCACCACCTGGTCCAGGGGAGCCCCATTTTTGGAGAACTCGTTGAGGCGATATTCCAGACGCATGATTCTGGGGACCGAGAATGCAGATTTAATCTCCTCGCCGTCCAGGTAGGGCAGCTTGTTTTTCGGCCAGATCAAATAAAGGCGAAACGGAGAATCTCCGCCTTCCGGTGAATATCCGGCCAGTATAAAATACAGGTGATGAATCGGATCCACCGGCAGTATCTCGCAGCTTTTTCTCATATACTCTTCATACTCCGAAGCCAGGAACGGCAGCGCCGCCTGATAAATGGATTCGATGTCAGAAGGATCTTCCTGTTCAATAAATTTTTTCAGGGATCGGCAAATCGATTCACCTTGGGCGGCCCCGCCGGTCAGCACGGCCGAATGGGACGTCAGGGGCAACAATCGCTGCACCTCCAGGTCGAATGCTCCCCCGCCCAATTTAAAATCGATCGCTTTCCCGTCGGACGCCAGCACAATACCCTGTTTGTTTTTAAATGCAATTATCTGTGACATTGGAAACTCCAGTTTTTAGATCTGTACGGTAGGCTTAAGCAGGTGATTTGAAAAACTAAGAAATCTATTTTCGCGGCAACGCCGCCATTTGTAAAATCGTAGAACGATTTTATTCTTCCTCAAGGCCCAGTTGTAGCGGATACCCATGATCCCTTGCCTTGGTCAAAGCGACATTCACTTTTGTTTCCGCCACCTCCAGGGGATATACACCGCATACGCCAACACCGTTATTGTGTACACTGAACATGAGTTTGATCGCAGATTCGGTGGATTTGTGAAACACCGTGACCAGCAATTCGACGACAAACTCTTTGGTCGTGTAGTCATCGTTATAAATCAGCACCTTGTACATCGGAGGCGTTTGAATTTCCTCCTCGATGTCAACGCGCTCTTTGATGTCCGGGCTGTTCTCGCTCATGAATCAATGCTCCAGAACATACATGCAATGCCCAAATTTTAATATTTTAAGGCAGCAAGTCAATGATCAGGGATCCGGCAAGTGTGGCATACGTTCAGAACATCGTTGGACGGGTCTTTCAGCGCTTTGAAGGAATGCCAGGATCAAACTTTCGGCAACAGTTTTGGGAAGAAGCGGTTTGAAAGCCCCAGATCACACCGAAGCTTGCCCGCCTTGGGCGGGCTTGTCTGTCCGCCAAGGGCGGATAAACCCTGGTCGCCTTCGGCGGGTGAACCTCAGGCATGGATCAAGTCCGCCTGAGGCGGATAAAGCGCGGGCCGATCCGCCTTCGCAAAGCTATGGCGGGACAGGCGCAAAAGCGCAGCATACACTGGAATATGTGAGCATTATAAGGAGATTCGCAACGCAGATATCCGGGGTTAGATGGGGCTTTGTAACCGCCGCTATCCCGGACGTTGCACCGGAAGGAAATGTTCATGGGCAAGGCATTTCCTGACGGGGTTTCACAGGCACTCAGGTGCCCCTTGTCGTCTTACCGCTACGCGGAAAGCCGCCAAGACGCCTCGCTTCGCGATGCGTTGCTCACTACATGGTGAAGCTGTAATCCTCCTACCGCGAGCCTTGAATAACGCAGACCATGGGCATTTCCTTTTGGCCCGAAGGGTGAACTCTTTTCAGATCGTTTATCCATTGTCAAAGTTTACCAACGGTACGTTGACACAATAGCCCGAGAGAACCAATAACACCTTGATGTTATTTCATTTCAGCCATCTGCTGAAAAGAATTCATGCAACGTTCGAGCTAGTCGATATCGGCCTCCTCCCAGATAATGACCTGGTTTGGAAAATCGATACGATAGTTCACCCCCCTGAGAATATCCATTCCCAAGAGGCCGTCATGTTCCGGGGCTGCACCGGTGGTCTCAACAATACCCGCGCGTATGTTTCTCCTCCGGTGGGGACCGACCTGAATGTAGTCCAGGGTGGCAAGACCGACATCGATTTGGTTACCGGCCGCGGTCCTGGCGGTGGTCCATTCGAAGCTTTGCATGTACAACCTGTCCACAACTCTGCGGTAGAGGGTAGTGATGCTGGCTCCGGTGTCGAGTACCAGCAGGGCCTCCGTTGAAAGTATGCCATATCCGATAATGACCGGCACCATCACCCGATCATTCCGGATCGTTACCTTGGTTCGGAGTGCTTCTTTGGCCTTCTGCTTTTTTTGATGCTCTGCGGCTTCCTGGTCAGCCTTCCGTCGTAGCGCCTCTTTGCGCTGCTCCTGGTTTCGTCGATGGGCTTTTTGGGAATCCGTCAGCCTATCTTCATCCGTCTTGTAGGCTTTGACCTGATTCCGATATTCCGGAGGAACCTTGGTCAGGTCATCAACGTATATGACCTTCCCCTCTTCGGTGGTGTATCTGTAGAACTCAGCATGTACCCCGATCGGTACCAGCACAATAACGCATATGAGATATATTTCCACTCGATTCATTCCGACCCCTTTACGGAATCACGAGGATTGCATGCCAACTTTTCATGGAACGCCAACCGGCGTCTGGTACCTTCCACTTCGTTTTTCATGACTCCAGCACTCCACCACTCCGTTTGGGCACTCTATTCACAAGCTCTAAGCTGTGTATATGTAGCCTGCCGCAGGTTTGTCGGATCAAGTTTGTTCGTCCGTGTACGACTCAAGCAGTGCGACCAAAAATTTCCAGACCTTCCCCACAGACGGCACATTGAGCGACTCAGCGGGAGAATGGGGATTTCTGATCGTCGGTCCAATGGAAATCATGTCCATTCCATTGCACTTCGCCCCGATCACGCCACATTCCAAGCCGGCGTGGAGCGCCTTGACCTCGGGCTTTTTCTTAAACAGCTCCTGATATACCAATCGACATCGATGGAGCAGCGGAGATGACAGATTCGGGGACCATGAGGGATATTCGTTTGCGTTTCTCGCCTCGGCGCCGGCCAGGGCCGCGGCCGACTCCACCTTCAACGTAATCTCGTCGAGCTTCGACATGACCGAACTGCGCTGACTGCTGATGATTTCCAGGGCACTTTCCCTCAACTCCACCTTTGCCAGATTGCTGGAGGTTTCCACCAGATCTTCAATTTCCGCCGACATTCCGCCAACCCCGTCCGGAAGTGACAGTAAAAAGCTCAATGCTTTCCGGGTATCCAATTCGGATAATGCTTTGACTGGAGTGCTCGCTTCAGAAACAGACTGAAGTGTCACGAAAAGCGAAGAGTCTGAAAGCGCGTATTCCTTTTGTAACGTTTTTTCAAAATCCGATACGAGCGGTGCGAGATCCTTGCCCGGTTCCGCCGCAAATTGGGCGACAGCTTCTCTAGGTATGGCATTGTGGGACTTTCCTCCCGCAAGAGACACCATCCAAATCGTCGTATTCCGGTATACAAACTCCAACGTCCGGGCGATCAGCTTGATGGCATTTGCCCGATGTTTATGAATATCGATCCCGGAATGCCCGCCCCTCATCCCTCCGGTATCTAGTTGCCATAGGGTATGAGTGCCGGTAGCCTCGCGGCGACCCAGGGGAAGCGTAATTCGCGTTTCTGTACCACCGGCACATCCGATGGTAAACTCGCCTTCGTCCTCGGAATCGATATTAATCAGGATACGCCCTTTGACCATATCCGCATCCAGGCCCATGGCACCGGTCAACCCGGTCTCCTCATCCACGGTAAACAGTAACTCAATGGGTGGCCGCCTTATTTCGGTATCCGTGACAAGCGCCATGGCCATTGCCAGGGCAATGCCATTGTCGGCTCCAAGAGTCGTTCCATCCGCTTTCAGCCAGTCGCCTTCTCTCAAGACTCGAATCGGATCCTTGTTAAAGTCATGGGTTGAGTCGGGCCGCTTTTCACAAACCATGTCCATGTGCCCCTGAATTACAACCACAGGGTAGTTTTCGCAGCCCGGAGTGGCCGGAACGGTAATCAGCATGTTTCCGGTTTGGTCCATGGTCACTGGAAAATTCTCAGCCCTGGCCCATTGATGCAGCCATTCTGAGATTTTTTCCTCCTGCTTTGAGCATCGGGGAATCTGGTTGATCAACTCGAAAATCTCGATGATGTTTCCCACGGGTGTCTCCATTCGTTTCTCCTCTTCCCGGTTGCTGCAAGTCACTCAAATATGTTTGGTCTACTCCAACTTCGTTGGAGTAGAGGGGCCAAGGCTGGTCTGCCTTTGGCATGGGTTCCAGGGTTTTCACCACTTGCTGGACCCAGAGCGACTATCGTTTGTTTACTAAATAAAATTTTTACAACTGCCCCATATAATGCGACAGTGACACTTCATAGGTAAAGAATTTTCCGCTTGAGTTGCGACTGACTGAATATCCTATTTGATCAGATTGTCCTTTTTGCTCCACCAAAAAAGATTTCCGCCTTGCCCGAACAAGCTACAGTGATTTAGGTTAATTAAGGCATTAGGCACTTCACTCGAACCCTCGGAACCCTGGTCGCCTTCGGCGCCGCCACAGGTTTATGCGCCTCGGGCGTACAGGTAAACCCTGGTCGCCTCAGGCGCCGCCAAAGGCAGGTAAACCTTAACCCCTTGAATCCTCTTTGCTCATATCGAAAAAAGAGAGAGCAAAAGCAGGTGATTATCAAAAAGCTGCAAATGAACGAGTGATGATCTATCTGTTTAGAATATTGTGCCTCCGCGAGCTTGTCAAAGGATACATGAAATGCTGAATATCGACGACACCATCCGACGGCTGAAGAAGCATGTTGCCGTTCTGACAAAAGAAATCGGAGAGCGCAGCGTCTATGAACCTCGTGGACTGAGACTTGCCGGTGAATACATTGAACGGACCTATCGTGAGGCCGGACTTCTCTGCCGTCAAGATGAGTATAACTTCGGCCCTGGAAAAGTTGCCAATATCGTTGCCGAAGCTTCGACGTTGGACAAGAAATCCCGCACATACCTGGTCGGGGCCCACTATGATTCCGTGGCCGGGACGGTAGGTGCCGATGATAACGCCAGTGCTGTCGCTGTCCAACTCGAGCTGGCCCGGCAAATCAAAAAACATGACGGGGCGCGACGGGCGGCACGGTTCGTATCGTTTCCTTTGGAAGAGCCCCCTGTCTACGGCACCTCCCGGATGGGAAGCCGGCGCTATGCCGCGGCGGCGCGGAAGCGGAAGGAGAAGATCGATGGCATGATTTGCCTGGAGATGGTCGGGTATACCTGCCGTGAACCCGGCTGTCAGGACTATCCCTTCCCGCTGATGTTTTTTGGATACCCCAAAACCGGTACCTTTATCACCGTGGTGGGAAATTATTCATCGCGGCCTTTGACCAAAAACCTGATCTCTGCATTTAGGAAAAATCGAGAGCTGCCGGCGATCCCGTTAACTGTTCCTCTGGGCGGCTACCTGGTACCGGCCGTTCGACTCAGCGACCATGCGTCATTCTGGGATAACGGATACCGAGCGGTGATGATCACGGACACGGCCTTCTTTCGGAACCCCAATTATCATCTGGCGACCGATACCATGGAAACTCTAGATTTCCGGTTTATGGCCGAACTGGTCGAAAGTCTGTTGCTGTTTTTTATATAATAAAAAGAAAACGGACCTATAAACGAAAATAAGGCTTCGGTATTCCGCCATTCTTTCACCCCCACCGCGCCTCCCCCATCAAGGGGGAGGACTATATTTTCTCCCTCCCCTGGCGGGAGGGAGCCAGTGGGAGGGGGTAAAATTGGCTCATTCCTTATTTTTGTTTATAGGCCCGAAAGAATATGGCCGGGACGGTGCCCGGCCCTTCTATGAGGGGCCTTGTTGTTGTAAGGCGGGGCACTGGACCCGCCCAACTAACTTCTGTGTAACCAATGAATGGTAAAAAATGCCAATGAACGATAGGCCCCCCGAACTGATCTTAGCCCCCCTCAAGGGATATACGGATGAGGTGTTCCGCAATGCATTTGCCCGGCATTTCGATGGATTCGACGGTGCCCTGGCACCGTTCATTCCAACGGTAAAGGATAAAAGGATTCGACCCGCCCTGCTACGGGGTGTGAAGCCGGAGCGAAACCGTCGCCTCCCAGTTGTTCCCCAGATCATGAGCAATTCACCGGAGGACTTTATCCGAATGGCCTATGCCCTGACTGATCAGGGACACGGTGAAATTAACTGGAATCTGGGATGCCCCTTCCCGATGGTCGCTAAAAAAAGCAAAGGCTCAGGTCTTTTGCCACAGCCAGAGCGGATTGATACTTTTCTGGACCAGGTCTTTCCCCAGCTCCCTTGTAGATTGTCTGTAAAACTGAGGCTGGGCCGAAAAAAACCGGACGAGATTAATAGAGTTCTCGAAACACTCAATGACTATCCTGTGTCGGAAATTATTGTTCATCCCCGTACCGGAATCCAAATGTATTCGGGCCGCCCGGACCTGGATCGATTTGAACACTGTCTGGACCTCTCCAGGCATCCGGTGACATATAATGGCGATATCAATTGTCTGGGCGATTTCCAAAGCCTATCAAAACGGTTTCAAGATGTTACCCGATGGATGATCGGCCGGGGGGCGTTGATTAACCCCTATCTACCGGGAGAAATCAAGGGAACCGACTTCCCGTCCGATGACAAGGTTCTCCGGTTCACCGGCTTTTATTCTGATCTATACCGTGGGTATCAGGATCGGTTGTCGGGGCCGGGACATCTGTTAAACCGCATGAAAGGATTCTGGACCTATTTTGCCCTGACTTTTGAGGGAGGAAAAAGGGCCGCCAAACAGGTTCATCGCTGCAAGCGCATCCATCGATATGAGGCGATTGTATCGGAATTTTTCTCGAGTGAACCGAGGTGGGTCGAGCCAGGGGAAGGTCTGTCGGTGGATGAGTTGTTACCATGATTTTCTTTCCGCTAAATTATCGTTTCCACTTGAAAGGGGTGGTTACTGTTCCTCCAGTGGCTGGCTCCGTTCGCGTCCGAGGGTTCGAGGATTCTAGGGTTCAAGGGGTCGAGTGGAGAAAAATAATCCAAAATAACAACGTTAACAAACACTTGAATCCTTGACCCCTTGGATCCTTGGATCCTCTTCTCGAACTAACATAGAGAAACTCCGGATATATTTGCTGATGAGAAAGAAGTTTCACCTCAACCTTCGCCTGTGCGGTTTTCCTTCCAGTAGCGGCCGGCCATGCAAAGGGCGGATATGGTCTCAGTGGCAGACGTCAGCTCGGGCAGGGAAATGGTATCGTTAAAATTCCCAAGATGAGGGCCGGTGAGCAGGGTAATGTCCTGTTCCCCTTTAATCAGTTCCTCCTGATCAATCTGAGAGAAACCACGAATTTGAAGAAAGGCCTCAAAATCTGCATCGGACATGTGCATCTGATCCGCCACCCTTAGAATTTCTTCCATGTGGCGATCCACACCCATTTCATCGATCATCCGATCCACGAGAGTATCCATATCCAGAGGCAATGCTTCAGCGTTGGTCTTGCCGGCAAACCCATTATAATAGCCTGTAATCATATGCTTTATAGTCGATTCCAACAGATCACGATCAAACAAATCTCTGGCGTCCACCGGATTCCCGTGCTCATCCAGCCCGACCCGACCCGCATCCTGGTGCCGGAAGAAACTACCGATCACCAGCATCAGACTGAGAATATGGCTTCCGATGTACCGGTACAGAGATAGGGGATTCCCTTCATAAAACGTAAAGTGTTCGAAATCTCGAATCCCACTGGCGCCCAGGTTTGGATACGCGCAGGACTCCAGCCATCGGTCCAGCCGCCCGCCTCGAAACCACTCGTAAACACCTCCGTCTCGTCGCCGATGGGTTTGCACCCGGTTATGAAATAATGGAATCGGGGCAGTGTGTATTATGCCCATGGCTGCTAATTCAGCCAGCAGACGCGCATTTCGGGAGATGATTTCCTGGAAGATTTCGGCCTCGGAAAGTTTCAACGTATTGGGGTAGCAAAAATATTCCGGAGTCGAAACAAAACCTACGGCATACCTTCCCGGATGGAGTTCGGAATCCGCGGGAAGGGGGGCATCTCCGATTTGGAGCAAATGGTGGCCGTCAAGAGTAACCGGCTTCGGCACATCAAATCGATCTTTCCAATTTGCATCAAGCCCGCCCAAAAGATGCATCCATTGGATTTCATGCAGCAGATGGCTCGGCGGATCTGCCTTCCGGGCGAATTTCAGAACCAGCAGGCGGCCCCCAGGGATCGGCGTAACAAGACTTCTTCCGAATCCATGGGGCGTATCCGAAGGCCGGATGGAGAAGTGCTCCTGTATTTGACGCCAGCTCAGCTTGAAGGGTCGGGAGTCGACATTCGGAGTTTTACCGAATGGCCGGATCTTGACGGAAAGCCGTCCCAAGGCCTCAGCTGTGGCACGGTGTGCAAATCCTGTTGAGTTCTTCAATGATAGCGTCAGTTTGTCCAGGGCGAGCCGGGCCAGGGATGCGTCGAGACAGCGTTCGAGGCTCACAACCAGCGCTTCAGATACCTCCCTGTATAAAAACAACCCCCGGCGCTCATTGGAATACCGGCCATCCATCAGCACCTCACTGATCGACAAAATGATGTCGGCGGTAATTCGATCCGGCTCTTGTTCCGCAACTCGTCTAACGTCCGCCATCGAATAGAACAGTGCCAGAAAATCGGCAGAGGTATCACGGACACCATGTCCGTCGCTATCCTCCGGAAAGTTCAATGTATACTCAACAGGATTTGCCATGGAATAAAATCGGTCAACGATTATATGAGACGCGACGACACTCATAGTGTTGAAGCATCGTACGCTCGTTTCAATACGAACATGAATTTAATCTGATTAGCCCCACCTGCAAACAGCGGCAGGAAACCAAGTTTAGATATTCCCAAAAAATGAAAAAAAGCATGAATTTAGGAACAAAAAAAGCCCGTCGAAGGCAATTGCTTGCACTTCGACGGGCTTGAATCGGCAGGTGTCGTGTTATTTTTTGGTTGAGGAATAGCCGTCGGCATACCAACCGCCACCTTTGAGCGAAAAGGTGCACGGTGACATAATTTTCTTGGCGTTCTTCTGACATTTCGGACACGTGATTTCTTTGGTGTCCATTCTCACGAGTTCTTCAAGAACCTCGCCGCATTCGCATTTGAATTCATAAACCGGCATTCCATCACCTCTGTTATATCTCGTTCAAACTACAATCTGGCCAAAATAGGGGCCTTTAATCCATCTGTCAAGGAAATTTAGGACTTTAAGTACGAATTGGGATGATTATGATAATAAATTCTTAGAAAATAACTCTGTTTTCGGAGCCAAAATGGACATATTTTGTTGGTATTGAATCTCATTTCTCTGAAATACCATCATCCTTTACTTGGTTATTTCCCTGCTTAGCAGGGAACCTACGGCGGCATTTTACAGGGTGAATCCCTCTGGTTCGGCTCCGCTCACCACGCGCCTCCGGGGGAGGGAAATAAAATCACCTCCCCCTTGAGGGGGGAGGCTGGGTGGGGGTGTACAAAGAGATCCTGACACCAGAAAGCGACATGAATGAGCAATTCCGTCATTAAAATCCGCGGCGCACGACAAAACAACCTGAAAAACCTGGATATTGATATTCCATTGGGGGTCATCACGGTGGTGACCGGCGTGAGCGGTTCCGGTAAATCCTCATTGGCGTTCGATACCCTTTACGCGGAAGGCCAGCGCCGATACGTGGAAACGTTTTCCCCTTACGCCCGACAATTTATGGATCGCATGGATCGCCCCCGGGTGGAAAGCATCGAGGGAATTCCACCGGCGGTGGCCATCGTCCGCAAAGATCCGGTGAGAACCTCACGGTCCACCGTGGGCACCATGACCGAAGTCACTGACCACGTCAAACTGCTGTATGCCCGCCTTGCCCAACTACACTGCCGAAAATGCGGAAAGCCGGTAAATCGGGAAACCCCGTCGGATGTCTGGAAAGCGCTAAAAGATGTCCGCCGGGGCACAAAATTCGTTCTAACGTTCCCGTATTCAATCGACGACAGCTTAGATGAAACCTGTAAGTCCCTGATCCGGGCCGGATTCGACCGTTGCTTTTTTGACGATATTCCACATCCCGTTGAGGAATGGCCTGAAAATCGATTTGGCGACACGATAAATGTGATCGCCGACAGGTTTGTCCTCAAAAAGGATGGCCGGAAACGCGTGATCGATTCCTGCGAACTGGCATTTCGATTCGGAAACGGCCGTCTGGACCTTTGGGCTGACGATGGCACCTGCCTGTCCTTCAGCAGCGAATTGGCCTGCGGCGAATGCAGCATCACGTACAACGCACCCATCCCCAACCTGTTCTCTTTCAACAGCCCCATCGGCGCCTGCAGTACCTGCCGGGGATTTGGGCGCACCATTGAAATTGATCTGGGTTTAGTAATTCCGGACTCAGGGCGCTCCCTCTCTGAAGGAGCAATTAAACCCTTTGGCGGACAGAAAGACGACCGGCATGAATACAGGGATCTGTTACGATTCTGTCGCAAAGCGAAGATCCCCATGGATCTTCCGTTTCGGCGGCTACGGAAAGAGCAGAAACGCGCGATCATCGAGGGGACAGCGGATTACTATGGCGTCCAGGGCTTTTTCGACTGGCTCGAAACCAAAACCTACAAAATGCCGGTCCGTGTATTTCTATCGAGATACCGCGGGTACAATAAGTGTGCGGACTGCGGCGGTACAAGGTTTCAGGCGGATACCCTTCTCTACAAACTAGGAGGGGTAATTATCTCCGATGTTTATGCCGGAAACGTGGATAACACACTTGAATTTTTTGAAAAACTGCGAATCCCCAAACATGATGAGGCCGCCAGGATGGTCCTGGACCAGGTCCTGGGTCGACTCCGGTATCTCCGTGACGTCGGGCTTGGATACCTGACGCTGGATCGTCAATCCCGAACCCTATCGGGAGGGGAAGTTCAACGCGTGGCGCTGGCTTCTGCCCTGGGATCTTCTCTGGTCAACACGTTATATGTCCTCGACGAACCAAGTATCGGCCTGCATCCCAGGGACAATCACCGGTTGATCGGGATCCTCAAGGGCCTCCGGGATTTGGGTAATACCGTTGTTGTTGTCGAACATGATCCGGAAATCATTCGGGACAGTGATTATCTCCTCGACCTGGGGCCACAGGCCGGAGATAAGGGGGGTGAAATCATGTATTTCGGCCCCACAGCGCGCATCGGCGACTCGCTGACCGGTCAGTACCTCCGGGCGAAAAAACAGATCCCTGCACCCAAGATCCGGCGAGTTCCAAAGAAAAGCAGATGGATCACCGTCAAAGGCGCATCGGAACATAATCTAAAATCGATCGATGTTAGAATTCCCCTGGACACGTTCGTCTGTCTAACGGGTGTTTCCGGTTCCGGCAAATCCACCCTTGCCGAAGAAATCCTCTATCGATCCATTAAACGCGTAAAAGGGCAGCCCGACGGACACCCCGGCAGCCACAAAAGGCTGCTCGGCAGCGGGAAGATATCGGATTCCGTCCTGATCGACCAGAGGCCCATTGGCAGGACACCACGGGCAAATGCGTTGACCTACACCAAAGCCATGGATCCCATTCGCCGCCTGCTGGCTGCAACTCCGGAGGCCGTTCTGGCCGGTTTTGGCCCCGGCCATTTCTCCTTCAATGTCTCCGGCGGAAGATGTGACACCTGCAAAGGAGATGGCTTTGAGAAAGTGGAAATGCAGTTTCTGTCCGATGTCTACATCAGCTGTCCGGCCTGTCACGGCAAACGATTTCGACCGGAAGTGCTGGAGATACGGTATTGCGGAACAAACATCCACGACGTTCTATCGATGACCGTAGAGCAGGCCCTGAAGTTCTTCAAGGATCACAACCAAATCGAACAGGCACTCCAACCACTGGTCGATGTAGGGCTGGGATATCTTTGCCTCGGGCAACCCCTGAATACGCTGTCCGGGGGGGAGTCCCAGCGCCTGAAGCTGTCCCGCTACCTGAAAGCAGGCAGCGCAGCGGACCGCCTGTTTATCTTCGATGAGCCCACCACCGGACTCCACTTCGAGGATATCGCCAAGTTGTTAAAAGCCCTGCAGAGACTGGTAGAAGCAGGGAATTCGGTTTTGGTAATCGAGCACAATATGGATGTGATTAAATGCGCCGATTGGGTGATCGACCTGGGACCGGAAGGGGGTGATACCGGAGGAGAAGTCGTCGCCGAAGGTCCGCCGGAAGAAGTGGCGCAGGTCAAACACTCCCATACCGGGATGTTTCTGAAGACGTATCTTCAAAACAAAGGACGGCTCAGATCAGCACCGACGGGAATTGCCGAATCCCAGACCCCATTCGCTTCTCGTCAGGATATCATACAAATCAAAGGGGCTCGGGAACACAATCTCAAGGAACTGGCACTGGACCTCCCTCACAACGAGCTTGTCGTTCTCACCGGTGTATCCGGATCGGGAAAGTCGACCCTGGCGTTCGATATCCTGTTTGCAGAGGGACAGCGGCGGTACCTGGAAAGCCTAGCCCCCTATGTGCGTCAATACATGAAAATACTGGAACGACCGGATGTCGATCTGGTATCGGGTCTGGCCCCAACCGTTGCCATCGAACAACGCATCAGCCATGCAGGCCGGCGCTCCACGGTGGCGACGCTAACCGAAATTTATCACTTTCTGCGCCTGCTGTTCAGCAAGCTGGGAGCCCCCCACTGTCCGGGTTGCGAGCGTCGTCTCCGCAGGCGAACCCGTGATGAAATCCGTGATGATGTCGTGAAACGCTCCCTGGGACGATCCACCCTGATCCTGGCCCCGAAGATCGCCGGCCGGAAAGGATACCACAAAGACGTTTTGGCCCGCGCCCTCAAAAAGGGTTTCAAAGAAGCACGAATTGACGGGGAAATGGTGCCCCTGACTGAAGGGATGGCGCTGAGCCGCTATTACGAACACACCATTGATATCGTTATCGGAAAAGCTGGAAGGGGAAAAGCGGCACTGGAAAAGCTGGTGCAAACCGCCATGAGGGAGGGAGACGACAGCCTCATTACCCTGGGGCCGAAAGGCAAGGAGGATGTCTACAGCACCCATGGGATCTGTCCGGCCTGCGGCATCGGTATCCCCCCCCTGGACCCGAGGTTGTTTTCGTTCAACAGCAGCCAAGGGGCTTGCCCGAGCTGCCACGGAATCGGAGAAATTGAAAACGAGAATACGGAACATCGCCGGATCTGTCCGGATTGCTATGGCAGCCGCTTGAACACCGAGGCGCGGTCAGTCACCATCGACAATTATTCAATCTGGGATCTGGTGTCCATGCCCTCGCAGCAGCTCTATGAAGCCATTCGGGACTTATCCTTTGACCCCAGAGAGAAGCCTGTAGGACAACCGATCCGGGCCGAAATACTGAACCGTCTCGACCTTCTGAAGCGATTGGGGCTTTCCTATCTCTCCTTGGGCCGCAGCGGTAACACGCTGTCCGGAGGCGAAGCCCAGCGGGTGCGTCTCGCCGCACAGCTCGGCTCAAACCTGACTGGAGTCTGTTACATATTGGATGAGCCGACCATCGGTTTGCACCCCAGAGATCATCGAATTCTGGTTGATGCGTTGAAAACCCTCCGTGATCGCGGCAATTCCATTATCGTGGTGGAACACGACGAAGAGACGATCCGTTCGGCCGATACCATTATCGATCTGGGACCCGGGGCCGGACAAAATGGCGGAACGGTCGTGGTCAGTGGAACCCTGGAAGAAATCCAGCACTCCGCATCTTCGATTACCGGTGCCTGTCTCGATGGGCATCCCCGTAAAATCACGTCTCGTTTAAGACCTTACAGCGGAAACGGAACCCTCCGCGTGGAAGGCGCCCAGGCCAATAACCTGAAGCGCATCGATGTGGATTTTCCCCTCAAGACGCTCATCTGCGTGACCGGCATCTCCGGATCGGGCAAATCGTCCCTGCTGACCGAGACCCTGTACAAGGGCCTTCATGCCCGCATGGCGAAACAGAAAAAGCCCGCCGGGCTCTACCGCAAGCTTTTGGGAGTCAACAGAATCGACCGGGTTCTGGAGGTCGACCACAGTCCCATCGGCCGCACCCCCCGATCGATTCCGGCGTCCTATGTCGGTTTTCTTTCCGACCTTCGGCAGTTGTTTGCCATGACGCCCCGGGCGAAAGCCCGGGGATTTACTCCGGCCCGGTTTTCCTTCAATGTCCCGGGGGGAAGATGCGAGGCCTGCAAAGGACAAGGGCGCCCCAAGGTGGCCATGAACTTTCTGCCGGATGTGTATATCCCCTGTGAAGTCTGCCAGGGCAAGCGTTTCAATCAGGACACCTTGGCCGTCACCTACAAGGGAAAAAATATTGGTGAGGTGTTGGAAATGACCTTTGCCGAAGCAGCGCAATTCTTCTCCGCGGTGCCAAGAATCCGTAAAGCGGTCCAATTCGTATGCGACATCGGCCTTGGCTATCTCCAACTCGGCCAGCCCAGCCCGACCCTGTCCGGGGGGGAGGCCCAGCGGATCAAATTGGCCAAACAGCTGGTCAAACCCTCCCGGGGAAAAACCCTGTATGTTCTGGACGAACCCACCACCGGCCTGCACATGGCCGACATCCAGCAACTGCTCCACGTGATTCAGAAACTCGTGGACGCCGGGAATACCATTGCGGTGATCGAGCACAACATGGAAATCATCAAGGAGGCGGACTACATCATCGATCTTGGCCCGGAAGGCGGAGAAGACGGCGGACAGGTCGTCGCCGCCGGCTCACCCATGGAGCTTCTGAAACACACAACGTCTTCTTATACGGCGAGATATTTGAAGGAATATTTGGAAGGGTAAAAATTAGTTTGCCCGTCGGCCCGTTTGCCCGTTGGACGGCCTGTCCTGGCTGATAACAAACCCTGTTTGTCGTACCGATTGCTCACAGCCTGTTTGCCCGACCTACCAGTCGACCCAAAGCCGTCAACCGGCTGCTAAGCAATGAGCGAGCCTTTCTAGCTAAGTAGAAGGCAAATTAGAAGAAACCCCGAACCATCCGTCAATTCTATTCGATGTTAGAAATCTTTTTTGTCGTTTTTCCCACAATGGTAATCCCCCCCTTGATATTGCCTCTCAGGATATTTCCAGAATAAACGTTGTTGTCACTGATTCCGGCTTCTTCAATTCCAAATTTTTGTGACTTTGCACCATCATTCTGATCGTCGATACATAAATTGTTGGTAACAAGCATATTCACAGAATCTTTCACTAGAATCCCGGAATTCATGCCTCTTGAAAAATTCCCCTTAGAATTGTTTCGACATATATTTTCAGCAATGACGAATCCGGAAGCTTCTATAGCGCTGATGCCTGACTTGCCGTTCAATATACAAATATTTTTGGAGACTATGCAGGAGTGGTCTGCCGAACGACCTCCGCCAATACCTCCGATCCCATTTGAGCCATTCCGAGAAAATATCGATTGCGCAACGATGACATTATGCACGTTTGCACAAAAATAAAATCCATCATTCGTGTTATTCATGCCAGTCAGGTTGTTAAAGATTGAATTGCTCAGTCCAGTACCGGCATGAAAGCCGGGGCCTTTACAATTCAGTGCTCTGCATTCAGACACGATGATATTTTTCCCGCCTTGGATACTAAATCCATCGCTCGGCCAATCAACAACTATACAGTTTCTAATCGTTATATTATCGGACCGTACAGAATGAATTGCAGCACAAACGAATTCACTAAAATTTTGCTCATTATTCTGTATGTTACCTTCCACCAGAATATCTTGAATAAGGATATTGTTCTGCTTCTCTATCCATAACGCGGGGAAATAATTTATGACGACAGATGTTTTATCGTCATAATCTTGCTCCAGGGGTTCGCTTAGGTAAACCAGATTATCTTGAATTTTCGTAATAACAGGCTGAGAGCAAAACCAGCCCTCCTTGTTTTGACTTGTAATGCAAATCTGCATTCCTGGTTGGAACCCATCCGTACGAGATAAGGTGGTCACTTTATCGCCTTTTTTGGAGGGTTCAACCAATTTCGTTTTGAAGCCATTACATTTTTTCAAAATTGACAAAGAACCTGAACCGATAATTTTGACGTTTCGAGGAATCATTATGGACTGTTTGAGGAGATATACCCCAGGTGGAATGCGAAGAACACCTCCATCGGGCGGGAGGGCATTTAATGCCTCTTGAATACCCGAAGTGGGAGAATTTATAAGGAATTGGACTGAAATGATTTTTTCAGCAAAAACTGGTGTTGAAAAGAAAAACATAAAAAGAGGAGTTAGCATATAAAATTTTTGGGCAATTTTCTTCCTATCCATGAGTTATTTCCTCCAAGGAAAATAATAAGTGAAATCGATCGTTCCAGATTACTTTTTTTCTACAGCTATTCACCCGTATCAGGCATCCGGAATCTAGCACCCCCACTCCACATTCCGCAATCCAAAATCCAAAATCCAAAATCCGTCCTATCGCTCGATCAATACATCCCGATTAACTTCGCCCGTCGTCCTCACCCCCACCATGGTCATGAGCCGTTCCAACTCCCGGGTAATGCCGCCGATCAGATCCACGACACCCTGCTCTTCTCCGGCCGCCAGGGCATAAAGGATCGGCCGTCCCAGTCCAACCAGCGAGGCTCCGAAGGCCAGGCCTTTCAGGACATCGCTTCCCCGCCGGAATCCCCCGTCGATGATGATCTCGAGTTTTCCCTGGACCGCTGCCACCATTTCATCCATGACCTGCAACGGGTGCGGCAGGTAATCCAGCGTATGGCCGCCGTGGCTGGAGACAACAATGATGTCGGCGCCGGCTTCGGCGCACTTTTCCGCATCCTCCCGACTCAGCACGCCTTTGCAGACGAGGGGCACATGCACACGCTTCTTGATTTCCTTGATTTCGTTTGCCGAAAAAGGCGAGCAGTCAAACGCCATCTCCTGGTCTGCGATCTTGGTCCCCTGGCCGGCGTCAATCTCTATACCCACCCACGTCACATTTGTTGCGAGGATTCCGTCCAGCTCCGCAACCATTTTATCCCGGTCTCTCAGCGGCTTGATGTTGGCCACTACGGGAACACCGACGGCCGCCAACTGGTCGAGGTTTTTAGGAATGGGCGTACCCGTCCACATGAGGCTGCCGGCTGTTTTTAATCCCTCGGCCAGTTTCAGCAGCATATCTCCACCCATGGCCGGTATCGGCATGGTCATGGCCGACATGATCACCGGAGTCTCCAGGGAAACGCCGGATATGGTGCATTCCGTGGTAGCCTCTCCGGCATCTATACATTGCTGGCGGAAGGTATAGCGATCCAGGATGCGGCGGTCATTGTCTTCGATAAATCCGGTTTCCACATACCCCATCAGACGGCCGAATTCCTTTTCCCTGAAATAAGCCTCGCCCTTGTCATAAATTTCCGTCAAATCCATTTGTGAATCCCGTGTTTGATGTTCCAAGACTATGAGACCTCCAAGTCTCAGTGAATAGATCTTGGCTGAGGTTAGAAAATCTGAATTCTCAATTATCGCTCACATGAAAAACGAACAACCACCGAATTTCTAATTTTCATACCAAGGCCCATGGTCTTTGCTTGATTATTTTTATTTCAACTTTTTGGGGTCGAGGTTGTACTTCTTTATGAACTCATTCACCATGCGTCCTTCCACATCGCTGACGTCCCACATGCCGGACTCCATTTCCTTGCTCAACTGTGGAGGGACCTGACCCGGCTCTCCCACCGGCGGCTCTTTGTCGCCGGGCACACTCCAGGCATTATCCGTTGACACTGCCATACGCTCGGTGATTTTGTCCCTGGTGATATTCCAGACCATCATGTCAGTCGCCATGGAAAGCGGGCCGCTGTAAACTTCACGCACTCCCTCGTAGATTGCATAACGCGTGGCCTCTTCATTGAAGAAATGATAGGCGACCGCATGACGAGGTTTGATGGTGCTCATTATTTTTCCAAAGGCTTGTGGTGTTGTATGAATCTGCGTCGCGACATAAAGTGCAACCGGCGGCGCCTGATTGTACCACTCCACCATTTGCCCTGGCAGGTGAAAACACTCATGGACTACAAGGTCGGCGTCCTTGGCATATTTAATAAACCATTTGTTTGGAAACGTATCACCACCGAACACCAGTTTATACCCCCTCCACTCCAGCGCATAGCTGACTGAACCATCTCCTGAGTGAATGGCGGGGAAGCTGCGGACTGTTACGCCCTTTTTTTTGTAGACCACTTGGTTTTCCCCTCGGTAATCAAACTCATTCATTTCGATCTTTCCTGGAGTCGCGGCTAATTTCTGAAGCCTTGTTATATAGTCCCAGTGATAGGTTTTCATGAACCCCTCGATCGCGGCCTTGGTCCCCATTTCAGGGACTGCACCGGACGGACCCCAGACTTTTAACGCCTCCGTACGCCCTGCTGTCCAGCCACCGGCCCACAGCGCATCGAAGTCACCCCAGTGATCGGTGTGAAGATGGGTTAGAAACACCTTGTCCAGATAATCATAGGGAATCATGAGGGAAGCCACATTGGCCATTGATCCGGTACCGATATCAAAGAAAAACTTATCGCCGTTGGCAAGTTCCGCCAGCCAGCATGTCGCTGCCTCGCCACGACGGGCAGCCGGCATACCGGTTCCACAAGCAACCACTCGGACCTCGTCTGGGCCTAAATCCTCTGTTCCAGGGTAGTAGACGTATCGGTCCGGTGCAGCATCCCTTGGATTTTTCTCGATGCCTCCGGCAGCCTGGGCTTCGGCGACCAGAGGCAGATCTTTGCCTACCCGGCCATCCATGACACCCTTCAGATAAAGACCACCTCCCGCCAGAACCATACACGCCAGAATAATAGTAAGTCTGGTTAATTTTTTCTTCTCAGCCCCTCCTTGTTTTTTCTAAGAGTTGCAAGTGATTGGTGAGGAAATAGTCGAAGTAAGAAAGGTAAGAAATCAGCAGGTAGTTGGTATTTATTACAACGGTAAATGCTTTGAATTCAAGGGTGAATACTATCAGCCACTTTTGTTCGACATCTGTTGCATCTTCCGCTCAACATAGTGCAGGTTGCTCAACGCTTCGAAGTAGTCCGGTTTGATGGACAGGGCTTTCTGAAAAGCGGCTGCCGCCTCGTTCGGCTTGCCCATATTGAACAGCAGAACACCAAGATCGTTGTATGCTTCAACAAACTCGGGATTGATGCGGATAGCTTCCTGTAAATGGTCCAGTGCTTGCTCAGCGTCCTCTAAGCGAACATAGATCTTGGCCAGGTTGTAATGGGCTTTATCGAACGCCGGGTCCAAGCGGAGGGCTGCCCGGTAGAACGCCACGGAATCGGTCCAGCGCTCCATGGCACCGGCGGCATGACCCATGTTATAGAAGATATCCGCCCGATCCGGCCGAATCCTGCCGGCCTTTTGATATTCGTCAAACGCTTCTTGGTACCGGCCTTTCGATTCCAGTACGCTCCCCAGATTTACATGGACCCGCCAGTTATCACCAGTAACGGCGATTGCCCTCGAGAAAAGAGCTTCACTCGATTTCCAGAATTGCAGCTGCCGATAAGTCATGATGGAACTGCCGATCAGGAGGACAATGCCGATCGAAGTCATAACAACTGCGCCGCTCCGGCCCTTGGCCACAGATGCCATTACCCAGGAAACCATGATGAAAATGCCGATGCTCGGTATATACATATACCGAGCAGCCATCGCCTGCCCCCCAACCTGAACTATACCGATCACCGGAATCAGCGTGCCGAGATACCAGAACCATCCAACCGGCAGGAACGGCCGGCTTGAGGCGCCGTAGATCACAAGAATGGTCACCGCCAAAAGCAGACCAACAACCAGCAACAAGGATAAAACGGACACCTGCCCGGTGAAGGGATAAAAGATGGCCAGATCCACGGGCCTCACGGTTTTTAAAAGATATGTGCCATAACTCATCAACGAGTTGGTCAGCCGATCGCTCAACGGAATCACTTCCAGTGATGCCACGGCCCCCCCTCCATGCTGGGCCGCTATAGTCACCACGGATGAGAGGGCAGACATCACGAAGAGCGGAATCTTCTCACCAACAAGCACTCGGATGGCTGACCGATCGAACCGGTTTAGCGGCCAGTAATCCAGGAGCAGCAGGGTAAACGGAAACGTTACCGCCGTGGGTTTGGACATCAGTGCCAGCGCGAAGAATATTACCACGCCGACATATCGCCGAAATTTCGCTCGTTGCGTATATTGTAGATAGGCGCCTGTTGCCAGCAACCAGAAAAGAGCACACAGCAAATCTTTTCTTTCTGCAATCCAGGCGACTGATTCGATATGCATAGGGTGAAGGCCGAAAAGAGCGGCAACAAATGCACTTCTCCACAAGGTCCCGGTCATGCGGTGCAGCAGGTCAAAAAGAAGAAGTGTATTTAAGAGATGCAGAAGAAGATTGATCAGATGGTGAGCCCCCGGCTGCACACCGAACAGTTCGACATCGATCATGTGGGACAGCCAGGTGACCGGATGCCAGTTGCTGGCTTGAAAGGTGGTGGCCGCCCACACCAGGTTCTTCGTCGTGACACCTCTGAGTACGTTTTTATTTTCTGTAACATATATGGGGTCGTCGTACTGGATGAAATCGAACTTCGACAGAGGCCAAAAGATAAGCACGACGCTCAGGGCAAGGCCGATAATGATGCCGAATCGGAGCCAGCTCTGGTTCACGTTGAAGGTCTCCTCAGAATGAACATGGAATAAATCTTATCAGAAGATTAATTGAATAGCTCCTTGTACCCCCTCCCTTACATCCCTCCCCCCAAGGGAGGGAAATAAAGTCCTCCCCCTTTATGGGGGAGGATCGGTGGGGGTGACAGAATTGTCTACTTCCCAAGCGATACTTCTGTTTATGAGCCCAGAACAAATTCAAAAGAAAGAAAAAAGACACACGATTAACCATGTCGTTTGGCGACAATAGCCACCCACCCTTCCTTCTCCCGAACCTCGACAGGCTTCATATCAAACGCAGATAGTTGCTTGATGACCCGGGATCGATTCTCTTCGGTGATCCCCGAAACGATCAGAACCCCCTCGGATTTCAACACGCCACCGATACTCTGAACGAGTTGAAGAACCACGGGGGTTAAAATATTGGCAACGACAATATCGAAATGTCCTTCGACGGCGGAGGCCAGATCTCCCCGGATCACCTGGAATCGATCCGGATCGATGTCATTGGCCGCCAGGTTCTTTCCGGCCACTTCGACGGCCACCGGATCGTTATCGACCCCGAGTCCGCTGGAGGACCCCAACTTGGCGGCCGCGATCAGCAGAATTCCGGACCCGGTTCCCACATCCAGAAACCGATCGCCCGGCCGAATGTGATGTTCAATTAGCGCAAGGCATAACGATGAAGTAGGATGCGTCCCTGTCCCGAATGCCATTCCCGGATCGATTTCCAGCACGATATCTTCCGGGCCAGTTTCGAACTCCCGCCAGGTTGGTTTTATCACGAGACGATCGGTAATCCGCTCCGGCCAGAAATAGGCCTTCCAGGATTCGGACCAATCTTCTTCATCCACATGACCGTATAGAATTTCGTATTGAAACGGCAGCCTCTCCTGGAGGACACGAACCCCTTTACACAGTTTCTGACACCACTCGTCCGTTTGTTCGGTGACAGGGAAATATCCTGTGACAGCACAGTCGGCTCCCTCTTTTAGCGCGTCATCGGCCCAATCAACGTCGTTTTCCTGCCCGGGGGTCTCGACAACCACCCCTTGAATTCCGAATCCATGGAATACTTCGGCGATCAGATCGGCGGTCATGGCCGGATCGGAATGTTGAAATTTGACTCTGGCAGATAAATATTTCATGGCCGGAATGTCATCTCTTCTGACGCGTCTTTATAAATAGTCGGAGTAAAGGGTCCGAGGATCCAAGGATTCAAGGGTTCAAGGGTTTGTTCTCCAATTGTTTATCAAGCCCTTAAGCATTCTTTCAATCTCTGCGACGTTACGCCGTAGCCTTCTTTCCTTGGGAATTTTTCATTTATTTTGTATATCCTCAAAGAAAGAGTATATATCTTTTTTCCATATCCTTAGATCTTTAAAGCTTTTTAGCCTTTCACTTGGCCCCTTGGCCCCTTGGCCCCTTGGCCCCTTGGACCCTTGAATCCTCATTGAACGACTGCACACAAATGAAATTGACTTGCCCGCTGGTATAAGCTCAGTAGATACGTCGATGCACTGTCCTGAATTTTTCTTTCGGCGGATTGAAATAACCGAACTTGAGGTTGGGAAAGGCATCCCGGATGCGATTCAAACCATTCCGAACGCCGATAGGCTCGCTTCCGGACGATACGTTTTCCATGGTCACCCAATACTGCTGAGGATCAAAATTGAGATTGCGCCACTGGATCATATGGACCCGGTGCCTTGAGAGAAATTCAATGAGCGCATCGATTTCTGCAGGTTGATCCGTGAATCCGGGAAGGTTCAGGTAGTTGATGGACACAAACGCTCCGTGACCGAGGGCTCGATCGATGCTTTCCAGGACATCTCCAAATTCATATCCATTGGGACGGAAGTAGGCATTGTAGTTGTCTTCGCGAATGCTGTTGAGGCTGACACGAAGACTGTCGAGCCCGGCGTTTATCAACCTGGATAGGACCTCCGGGCGGCTGGCATTGGTATTCAAGTTGATGGTTCCCCGCCGTGTCTCCCGTCGGATGAGCTTTATGGCTGGCTCAATCACATGGGCCGCTAAGAGCGGGTCGCCCTCACAGCCCTGGCCGAAACTGACCACGCCTCGATTGACAACACGAAGATGAATGAGCGCGACTTGGGCGATTTCTTCGGCGGTTGGCGTGAAGTCGATCCGCTGCTGGCTGCACGGAATATCCGAATCGTTTTGCAGGGAAAGGCATCCAAGGCATCGGGCATTGCATCGGGCGGAGGTCGGCAATGGCGCTTCATACCGTTGAAGAAAAAAATTCTTTCCTGCCGGGCACCCATAAACCAGGGCACAGTTCTCTATGTGCTCCCGAAGTCGATTGTCGGGAAGATGATACCGCATCTCCTGAACTCCGCCCAGCACCCCATCCTGGGGCATTAAACGCAAGTCCTGACGTCGCTCCCAATCGACACGAACAGCGGCGGAGCGGAATCTTCCCCTTGCCCAGCCAACGGCACCGTAGGAAAAGAGTGGGAGCGGAGAATCATTTCCAGCCGCCTCGTAGGCGCTGACATGGGTAGCCACATATCCCGGGGAATTAAACGCCGCCACCGGGAAAATCGGTTCGCCGGGAATGTATGGGTTTTCATCGAGGCGTTCTATCTGGTGATTCTCCAGATTGAAGACGATTGGGTGTCGATGGGGGAGCATCATCAGCTCGCTGCCGAAGGGCAGAGAGATGGTATCTTTTGTTGAGAGCGGTGCCAGTAGCGGACCATCCGCCCCCACAGCAGCATAACCGTCCAGATCGAAGATTTCTCCATCTGGATTTGCCACCACTGCTCTGATGAATTCTGAACGCGCCATGTTTCAACATCCCGTGGAAATATGCAGAAAGCATGCTTGAAGGCGTGAAGATTGTCAAATTTTCTGCAGTACAATCAATACTCGATCATGGATTTAGGCCACCACGAAAGGCACTAAAATCTATTAAGAATTATAAACTTGGGGAGCTATAAAAAGGAGAAGTTTTTGGTAGGCTTCGCACCGTCACCCCCACCGCACCTCCCCCCTCAAGGGGGAGGACTTAATATGGTCTGAACCTGGTACATAGGTAACAGAATAGACCGGGTACATGGGTAACACATATCATAGCGCCATGGAGGTGATCTATGGCGTGGAAGATGGTGTTGCCCATGGAAGAACGATTTAAGTTTATGT
>Ga0209780_1000186_pt1 | contig 30313 bp, 19 predicted proteins | sample WorMetexBAHAMAS2_FD_187384 | JGI IMG/M metagenome (GOLD analysis project Ga0209780, IMG submission 187384) | Marine gutless worms symbiont microbial communities from Max Planck institute for Marine Microbiology, Germany - Inanidrilus exumae... | ecosystem: Host-associated > Annelida > Digestive...
ATCGACGGCCGTAACGTGTATTTTATGTACATAACGGGTACGATACGTACGTAACGAGCGCGTAACGTACGTAGGCCTATAGTGTACGTTACGGCCGCAGTGAGAACGCCATTTTACGTGTTGTCTGCAGTGCAGGGGGGGGGCGATTAAAAAGAACGTAGATACACACTTTCCAAAGTGAGCGTGACAAACGCAGACGACATCAAGTCCAGGAAAGCAACAAATATAACAACATCTCAAAGAGTACAAAGAAAATAATAATGATAATACAGACGACATAACCGTAAACGTAATCACCGAGCCAATTATTTGTCGTGGAGCATTATTACCGACGAAAAATATCGAATCAGTCAAGGTTGGCAAACATGATTTGCGCTGCCGTTAAAGAGTTAACGTTCGCTCTGATCCGTGCATGCATTCATCGATCCCGAGATTCCATTTCCTCTTCCACACACACACGCACACATACACAGAGACAGACAGACACACACACACACGCACATTCATCTTGCTTCTCGACAACGCCACGTCGCCGGCGCCTGTCGTTGAACATCTTTGCTCGTAGATCCGCGGATGGATATTGTCTGACGTCATCGGTCACGTGTCCACCCGGCCAGCCGCGCTACTTCAGTACACTTCCGCCGAGTACACGCACGCATTAGTGATGGGACTCGAATCCCGTTTTGATCGTTCATGTTCGGTTCGCATTCGAATAAATTTTGAACAAGATAAAATTTCCACCGCCATCAAAAAACAGAACTTGGCGTAGGACACCAAATTAACTAAATGGGCTGCAGTGTATGTGGGGACACACTACAATATATGCTCGAAGAGAACGTTTCCCACGGGCGTACTCGACAGGTGACACATCTGTTTACTTATTTACTGACGCACAAGCTGTTTAGTTCCTACGTTCGACGATACGTAGTGTCACGTGTCTGCGACTGAGTGATGCCAGCGTTGATAATCTCATTTATTACTGGCCCGCCTACACAGTGTAAGGGGAGTATTGTTTTGCTCGTTGACGTCTGTCGTCGTCTGTCGTCGTCTGTAACAATCCACGGCGGCACAACGTAACTCACCAGGGGGCAACACGCGACGGCTGGCCAGTTACGTTCCGTTAGGCGGACACCTTGTTTTGATGTCTAAAGTTCAAAGGTCAAGGTCATGAGGCACAAAAACAGTGCAGGCGTGGGTTTATGCACTCTTGTGAGTGCTGGCTTATTTTAGTTATTTCTGAAATTGAATGACGATCTCTCGGTCTGCATTATAAAAGATTCATTAAACATGATCTCAGAAATAATTATGTTTTGCAAGAACAAAAGCCGAACCTTCTGTCGCAGTTTTATCAATAAAGAATCTGCTACCACCAATACTACTACCTAGCAAAGCACAGAAACGCAAAAATGGCATTTTCACTCAAATGCTGTTTAACTGCTTTGTCAGACTTCAACAAGTAGCTGGTTGATTTCTTCAATCTTGATGAGTCGCAACTCACATTCACATTGCTAAATGTCGTAATAATTTGCCACTTTTTAACAGCCCTAATAGTTAATAGTTAATAGTTAATAGGTTCTCATATACAAAAAGGCATCCAAGCAGGACGCTGGCCTTCAATCAGTTAGTCATGTCACTGCTTGCGACGCGGTTCGTTTAACAATGCTGTCTAAGTAGGGAGAAGGGTCGATTCCCATCTCTAGCACGGCGGGAGAGAGAAGATAAGCGGATGAAATATGCGCCGCGCGCGTGAGTTCGACGATCGAAGGACGCTATTGATGACGATGCCACACTACTGCGCATGCGTATTAGCCACCTCAGGCGCCGAGCGAGAATGAACAAATGCTGCAGATAAAGATGACGTGACGGCGGATCAGATGGCTGACCGTACTGGTACGATAGACGAAGAAAGCATTAGCGCTTCCACTCTAGTGGTTGCATCGGTCGGTACATTTTGTACAGTAAAACAGAGCGGCCTGGACGGGTCTCATCCACGACCCACCGAGCAGCTACACAGTATGCTGTGGATAAAGTCAGCCGGAACGCACCGGAACGCCTTCCGGGTTCCCGGAATTTGTCCCGTTGGCATTCCGGGGTCCCCAAACAAGTAAAATTAAACCGGCACGCACGTTCCAGGACCTCAAGCATGTACAACATGTAGGTTGTACCATTTAACGATCTGTTTCTTGCAGCTAAATCGCAGTTTTCACATCGCTTGCAGTGAACATATGTCACAGTGTGGCCTTTGACTACTTCGACATAGACTGCGAGAAGCAGTCCATGTTGAAGGTAACTCCACCCTCGGCCGTCGTGTAGCATTGGGGCCCCAGAGAAAGGAGGGTCCTCACATTTTAACAGAGTTCCTGGGCCTCAAAAGTACGCTAAATTTTAACCACTACACCATTGTTGTTATCGACCGAGTTAGTCAGAAAGGTAAATCAATCGGTAGCGTCCATCTGTCCGTCGGTTTGTTTCCACTCTGTCTTTTGAACCGACGGATCTTTGAACTTGAGTTTTTTTCTGTGTGGGTCATAACAATAGCTCGCACGGGATTAAAAGTCAAGGTCATAGGTAATGAGCGTGGTAACGCAGTAACGCGGTCGGTCTGATCTCGATCCTTGATCGGGGCCAGTTTTATAGTGTAACGCGAAAACATCGATTCTTCCAAAGTGCGAATGAATATGTCCGATCTCGACCCCCCAAATACTACATAGTTCCTTGGACCCACTTGAGTCAGCCCCCAAACGGCATCTCGATCAATTCAGCCGTTTTCGCACAGCACATCCGTGTGCCCAACACACAGACAGACACACAAACCGCGGGCGACATCTGTATCAATAGGCCACATCGCAAAATGCCAGACCATCACAAATTTTGCGTAATTTAAAAGCAAAGTAACGCCAACCTACTACTCGCAGCATACAGTTGGTGGTCTGTATGTTCACACTTTCGTCTGTCCGTCAGTGGCGCGATAAAAGATGACCACCCACGACGGCACGCTAGCAGGCCGCCCGACCACCCAGGAAGTCACGGCTGACATCAAACAATAAAATTTGACGGATCGCCTGCAGCCGGCGTCGGTCGGTGAGTGCTATTGATCATTAGTTCTGTTCGATGGATGCGTCGATGGAAATCGTCCGTTCGGATAGCCGCCGCAGCCGTTAGTGATGCGCGAGTCGCAAAAATAATTCCGATTCGTTATGTTTCGATTGGCCATGTGTATAATGAGTAAGTGATAACTCAGACGACCGTGGTACGTTTAGTCTTTTAGAAAGCAGACATCCTCCGATAATTCAAAATGTCACAGCTACTCATGTCCATTCAGTGAAAGTGATTTTTGACTACACATTTATCAATTTTGGGATTAATTATTTTTTACCGATCTCACATGAGCAACCACAGCAACGTGGCTCCAAAATACACGAGTAGCAGAAGCAAGAACTTTTGTCAGTGGAACTCACATATGCTCCGCGCGCTCGCCGTTCGTCCGATTTTCGCTTCTGGGGGAGCAAAGTTCACAAAAATGGGAGATTCCCTGCCTTGGACGCCGATGAACCGCCGTGCAAAATATGACGCCGCTAGCATTGTCCTCGGCGGAGAAATCCGTAACCGTACAAACAAACAAACAAACACTAGCATATCAACAGCTTGCCTATCGGATGTGTGGATAAAATGTCCCACTGTTAGAGTTGACGAAGGGCATTCAACAGTATGCACGATCAACAGTAATAAAAACAAAACAGCAAAGAATACTAATCTCATAGCTATTCTACTTTTAACGTAATCTTTGTTCGCTTAAAGAAGTACGCATGTCATAGCATAACTTGATATTAATATTTTCTACATTTTCGTTTTATTTTCTGATTAGCAATGGCGAAGGTTGTTGAGCGTCCTCGTATCTGTAATGTTTGTGGACAGCACAGTAGGATGTATACAAAGATGAGAGGTTATTGTCACATTTAACACGGAAGTAACCGTTGCCGTTAACTTAAATCACACTGGCAACTGGCATACAACGCATATTTATTGGAAGTTTGGACTAAAGCAAATCGAACCACCGATTTTCTAAACCAATGTTCTCAAATATTTACGGCAAACGAAACGAAACTAATCGATTCGAGTTGAGAACGTGACATCACTATTAGCGGCGTAGGCAGCAGTCAATCAGACCGCACCTGCTAGTGTCCTGCCTAGCTCATTCTCTAACTGCTAATCGCAATAAATAGTTACAAAATTAACAAGAGCTCAGCAAGTGCCGAGATAAGCGACCGGAATTATAATTCATAGGACACAGTAATGTCTATTTACGCCTAGAAAGCCAATCGTTAGTGCGGGCGACAGTTTTTGAGGTCGCGTGGCTTTAAAACTAGTTGCAACGAAATTAGTTTGCGTAAAACTAGTTAGTAATTTATGGCGATCTGCGCCTGCGGATAAAACTGATTGCAAGAAGCTACCGCGGAATACGCCGGTGGGCCTATAGCCAGTCGCTGAAAAGGATCACGAGATCCTGACCACGCCCCTTTAGGGAAATTTTCATCCGTATTAAAAATACTCATCATAATCAATTTATGACTAATTTTCTGGTCCGTTTCACCATATTCTGAAAGAATCTGTTATTTCTCCACTGATTAAGTTCTCTGACTACCGTTCACTCTCTAACCTCTTACTCCTATCTGTAATAATAGATTACGTTGTTAAATCCCGCCTCACGGATCCGACAAACTAGTTAATCCGAATCACCAGTTTGCTTATTTTTAACAACATTAATTTCACCGACTTCCTCTAAGCCAACAATGTCCAATGAAGTGGACCGTCGGAAGAGGCTAGCGGGTATTCGAAACAGCGGGCATGAATCCACTACTCTCATCTCTTCTCTTACATTTATGTAGATGGCACTGATCTCAACTGTTCTTTTTTATTCGCCCACCCAATCTGCGGCGGCGCAGGCGCAGAGAAAAAGTTAAACGCGGGTGCACGGTATACAAAATATGCATTATGCAATGTAAAATATATAGAAGTATAAGGCGATCCTGCAAAACAGAGGTCCCAGGTTTATACTCCCATCTGTATTCCATGGAAAACTTTCCATGGAAAATCCATGGTAGATTTTTCATAGAATTCTACGTGGGCAAAAGCATGAAAACGCGATGGAGACCCGTCGCGTTCCATGATAATTCCATGAAGTATTCCACGTGGATTTCCACGGAAAATCTTTCGTCTAAATTCCGTGCAATTTTCCGGGAAGATTTTCCACGTAAATTGTTCACGAAATTCCTTCGAGTATAAATCTGGGGCACTCTACTGTGCAGGATCGCCAAAAGTAAATGTCAAGAATCTTGAAATCACTGTGAACGGCGGCAGGATGCGATCAATCGTGACGATGATGAGCGACATTGTCTAATCAGCAGCAGTAGCAGCTGTAGCAGTAGCATCCCTCAATGGCATCGACGCATCCGCTCTTCTCAATCGATCAAGTCGCGATCGTTAAACCGCTAATTATTTAACAACAGCCGTCAGCCGTCCATCGGCTCTCTGTATCCAATTAGATGTAACAAAAGTCGATAGGTTTAACCCGTTTTGCCCAGAGTTCCGAAATGGGGACAGTGGCTAAGGGTCGGGTTTTCCACCGCAAATTCATTAACGTTGATGGAAGATTAAGTTGATTAACTCCCATTGATTAATGGGAGTTAATCTCCCATTAACGGTAACGGGAGAATAATTTCCGGTGGAAAAACCGGCCCTAAGGGATTCGATGTCAGACTGGCTAACCGACCGCTGTTAGTTGTTGACTTTCGGGCACTCTGGCGCTCAGGGTTGAGCGCCAGAGTGCCCGAAAGTCAACAACTAAAAATTGTCGATTAGCCAGCCTGGCGTCGAATTCCGGGATTGGGGTAGCTATTTTGGGAGCATTGAGCTAAAATGGGTTCAGGCGATAAACTATAAATCCATTGGCTCTGTTCGTAAACGTTTTGAAATCTGTCGACAAGGTTAATTTTGATGGTCGCAGTGCTTGACTGATGTGCCGGAGATCTCAGGATTGAATCCCACCGCAGAGAGTTGTGTTTATCACGACAGCCATTGTGATTTACAACTACACACCTTTACTGCAGTGCCTAGGTCGACTCAGCCTTCCAACACCTGATCTCGTCTTTCGGGTTTAGAATAATAATAAATGGCGATGATCCGTGTGAATTTCGGCAGCCTATACGTGGACTCACAGCCCGCCTGTTGGCTAATTTCTTTAGTATACAGTTTTCTAGGGTCACCCAACGGGATGCCAAATACAGGAAAGTTGGTTAAAATCTAGGATTTTCGACAATATGTCTCTATATCTCAGAAAAAGTGCAAGACGGGCATATAGTTACTACGACAGCTAAAAATTATGATCTCGAACAGTGCCATGTGAAATTTCCAATCACTTCCAGAGACCCCAAAGTACCCGCAAACCAACCCAATTTCTACATTTTTGTCGCCTTTCATACATTCGTAACGGTGAAGATAGAGACTTAAAATTTGGTAGGTAGGTTGATCGTAGGAAGTTCTAGCCCACGGATAGCAAACCATCCCAGAAAGGGGCGTCGCGAGGGTCACGTGACATATTTTAATTTTTTTTTCGAATTAATTCTGTCTGTAATGGCTGAAGCTAGAGTCGTCAAATTTTGTTACAAGGTAAGCCACACGAAGTATCAGACCTGGGATGATAAACTATCTCTGAAAAAAGCGTGGGCAGGAATATGTGACTTTTACCGCGCGACGCCATGCTAGCGCGGTATGTGCTGTGGCCATGTGTCCGTCTGTCCGTCTGTCCCTTTGTCCCACTAGCCGACACAAACCGTATTGTACCAAAGCGGTTAAACATGGAATCAAAAAACAACCCCCGTGCCAAACAATAACCCAGGGATTCTATAGTTTTCTAATGCCAAAGACACTGGACCTGCGCCTCTCGACCAAAGTTAGTCTAAAATTTCACAAAAATCATGGAACATTAAGTAAGTAAGTAAGTAAGTAAGTAAGTAAGTAAATGGCTTATATAGCGCCAAGTTCTTTAGAAAAATCAGGGCGCGTATTTTTAAAGCCACAAATTGCTCAATTGGTCGCAGACTGTTGTTTCTCGACCGGCCTTCAACCAGACAATTTCGCACAAATTTTTAAAATCGGGGAACACATCCCCTGCCGGATAACGAAACCCTTTCAACACATTCCTCTCCATCTGTTGGATCCTATACTTTTCGTTTCACATTTTGTCACAATGACGTCCACTCAAAGACCAGCTGCATATGAGCTGATGTCAATAGTGCTGACTACGAGAGCGCAACTGACATTGATGGACAGCTATTATCAACAAGACACAGATGACAAGCACTCTTCGCAGTTCGATTTTCTCCATTAACCCATTTTAGCTCACTGTTCCCAAAATAGCTATACACTAATTGAGGGATTCGACACCAGGCCATTGGCGTTAACTTCTATTAGGCTGCTAGGCACGACCCTATATGGCTTTCCAGCTTCTATGGTAGTCTCGTATTGTTCGTAACACTGTTGAATACAGCTTCATATTAGCGATGCCTGTGACAAACAAGAAGCTCAGCTACCGCAGAGGGACCGCGCGACGCGCTATGTTAGTAACTTCGTACTATATGTTTCACGAGCTATAACAGTATATCGCGCTCTGATAATACGAAACTGGAACCGAATAAAACTGGATGACAAAAATTTTGAATGTGTGTACGCATTTTCTGTGTTTCGCTGTCCGTCTGTCTGTCTGTCTGTCTGTCCGTTACACGATGGAAATGGCCGAACGGTTGAACGGGGTGTTTAACACGTCGGCAACTCTTGGTGTACATTGTGTTCATAAAGGGATAAAAGCATTCTGATATAGCAGTCGACGGGAAAAACCGATCAATGTGGCCAATCCACTCTGTAGTTAAGCAAGCGACTCGCCGATGAGCAGCTTAGTGGGTCGAGATTTCTTTATTGCAATACATAGGATAAAGTGACGTCACAGTAATCTATGGACACGACACAATCTCTATGTTGTAGGGCATGATGTCGTACTGTGTGAAGTTGACTGGTGAAGACTTGTCACGTTATTTAAACAAGGTGTCGCCCTATAACGGGACGTAACATTACTGACCCGCCGTCGAGTGCTACCTTTGGTGAGTGACGTTGCGCCGCCGAGGAGTGTTACAGACGACGACAGACGACAGACGAGCAAAACAATACTGCCCCTACACTATGTGTAGGCAGGCCACTAATAAAATTGAATCAGTAGGTTTAAGAAAAGCATATAGTGCTAGCGCCAGAACAGATAGAATGAAGAAATTACGTCACTGTCAACCTATATATACTTAGGCCGATGCTATACGAACAACTTTCTGCTGACGTTGAATTATTTTTCTGAACAATACAACGCGCATTTGTGCGCAGTGTGAACAAGTTTGGCCGTCTTAATACTCGGACTGCGATGTACGTTGGCCGCATAGCGTGCTGCCCCCTGGTGAGTCACGTTGAGTATGCGCCGCGCGCCCTATTAACGTTAGAAAAAATGGGACGGACAAAAAGACAGACGGATGGATGGACGGACGCCAGACACGTTTACCGTCAGCGTAAAAAGTCGTAAGTACACGTGTACCGCGTACAAATGACGAGCACTTTTGAGTGGGGTTGAGTACTTGCTCGATACATGAAGTTTTCGTGCATTGGCGCCAGGCGTCGCGCGCCCTCTCTGCGACAGCTGAGCGTTTGTACTGCTGTGGCGGACATATCGCATCGTCGTGTGTGAATGTTCGTACGCTGGTGACCCGCATTGCCTGCTCTCCGGTGCGTTGATGGTGGGCGTGGTAGCGTGTAGCGACCGGAATGACCCAAATGGGCCGACAATGGCCAGGACCTATTACAGATTGAGCGGTAGTGTGCTTGTAGTCCCTGGAGCAAGGAGACGGTTGCCTAGGAACGCATCATCGAGTGCGATAAGCTAAATCACATCGTCCGCCATCGCCACAGCTGCTGCTACGATGGGCGTATCCAGGAGAAGCGATCACCTTCCCCGTCTACTTGCCAATCTTTACTACGCCTTACAGTTACACCATGGCACTTCTTGTGCCTCAGATATACTATTCACAAACTCAAGAATTGATTGTAGGTTTTTAAAATTCTGCTAGATAAACTCAAATTAAAACAAGCCTGCAATTAGCGACTTCGCCCCCGGTGCCGCCACCTGGCCGAACTCGACAAAACATAACGTCGTTTTGGCCCACTGGCTCCATTATGTGAAAACGTGACGTCATTCACAAAACAAAAGTACGTAACGTGTCTCACTGTCGTCACAGGAGGACCGAGCCAAGGTCAACATGTACAATAAACAAAGTGTCGCGCTAACGGGACGTAATACGACTGGCCCGCCGCGTGCTGCCCCCTGGTGAGTTACGTTGCATATGCTCCGCGTTACAGACGACGCCGACAGACGACGACAGACACCACCGACCGTTACTAGTCTGGCCCTCCTATGCACTATGTGTAGGCGGGCCAGTAAACATTCACGAAGTTCTTACATGTGACGCTTGACACTTGCGTACTTAGGGGCCATGGCGCTTTTCCCCGTGATAAAATTGTTAACAGTGATAATCGATAAATTCGTATTCAAAAGTAACGTTCATGGGAACCTCGGAAGGGATGAGTTGCCACCCCCCTCCCTATAAAATTCTAGATACTCCACTGAGAGTGGTGTCGCTGAATGTATAGGCACTAGCTGCGCCACTGTCGTGCAGTAGCGTTGCTGACATTATTTGATCGCACACACGGCGTCACGTGACGCCACGTCCGACACACCGCGCTAGGAACACGCGGAATCTACTCGTCAGTGGCGCAGCTAGCTGTTACTCACATTACCTTTGCTGCATATCGCCATATTTTCAGTGCGCTGCTAAGTTCTGCCACCCTTTGCCGCCCGACAGTGTCGGAGAAAGCACGTTATGTTTTGGGGCTGTCCCGTTTGTCCGTTCATCCGTTCGTTCGTTCGTTCGTTCGTTCCTAACCTACTTATCCCTACTAACCCTAGCTTTTTGGGATTGTTGGAATAGCAGCCCTTTGGAATAGCGGGCGGGGACCCGACTAACAGGCTTCGGTCGCTAGAGGCTGTGTGTTTGGTGTACACTCTAGTGAGGTGCTCACCTGTGGAGGTGAGAAGCTGTTGCTCGACGACAACTATTCGATCAGTAGCGCTGTCGTGAGACGATCGCCGCTTGAAATTCATCGTCGACCTTCCACGTCTCCGTGATCACGTGACCAGGGTCACGTGACACTACCACCACGCCGATCAGTCGCCGTACTACGCCGCTAGCAACACACACAACACGCAAAAGCAACTAGACGAAGCCGGCACTCACAGGAGTGCAAAGACCCACGCCGGCAATGCTTTTTATCTCGTGATCTTGACCTTTGGCCTTTTGACCCCGACAGACAGACAGACAAACAAACAAACAAACAAACAAACAAACAAACGCCACTGAAAACCTTACCCCCGCGACTACCGTCGGTGCAGGTAATAGCAGTCATCACTACCATCATCAAGACTATCATAATTATCTAATTATTACGCTGGTCGCGTTTAACGGTAAGCGTAATGTAACGGTCTGGCGTCCGTCCGTCCGTCTGTCCCGTCTTTTTCTAACCTTAGTAGAGCGCGCGGCGCATATTCACCGTAACTTACCAGGGGACAGCATGTGACGCGACCAGCGTACATATCGGCCCGACAATAAGGAGGACCAACGTACGTGTGATAATGTCATATGACTAGTCTTCGTATGTTCTAAAGTTCATCCGTGAATAAAAGACGCGTTCATTTAATTTCATTTTTTTGTCATTCATGGACTTCACTTTGTGGTGCCTTTATTGTCTGATCTTTACTAGAATAGAAACGATCTGTAATCGTTGCCCAGTTATGGCGGCCTGAAGTCGCAAGACCTAGAAATTTTGTGAGTATTTTTGTTTGCGGGTTTTTTTTTGGAAAAACGACCCATTACGTTAAAATTCTCGAAACCCTGTTCCGAAAGTATTCACCGCGTCACCGATGGACGTTGCGGTAGTGCTACTGCATTGTAGCTATATGCGGACTTGAACAATGACTCGATGTTAGGACTGCCGGGCCCGATCCTGCAAAAAATGGACTCGGGTCGGAACTTAAGTACTACAAGCCTGGATACTGACGAATGACCACCAATACAGCATGTAGCCTGTACCCTACGAGACTACTGAGCGGGAGTTACGCCCACCCGACTGGGGCATTAACAATATTTGGAATGAAAGCGGCGTACGCATGCGCAGTGAGGCTGCAGTCGGTGCGTGCTGATACACGGTGTTGGCGTTCGCGTGTTGGTTGATTTGATCGATCGCTTTCTCTTACTTATTGGCTGACCGATGAATACGGGCGAAAATCCCCCTAATATTACTTGCATGGGGCAGGCGAACTGTCATCAGCTAGATAATAATAACTGCGCTGCGAGAAACTGTTGACATTCGCTCTTATTGTCTGTCCCATAGCTACGGTATACAGCATGGAACCAGTTTGCCTCTGTCCGTGTGTCCGTCTGCGTGCACTCTCACGCTCACATTTCTTGATGGATTTTCACCACAATTGGCACAGACGTAACCCCCCCCCAAAAAAAAGTAAAACGAGTATGTTATGGTAAACATCGCAGCACCCCTTCCCCCATTTTGCCACAAACCCCCATTTTAGGCGAAGAGGTCCTCAAAATATTAAGAACAACAATATGACTGCATTAAATGTACACGAATTGCCGAAATTCTTGCGTCTTACAGGAAATCGGCGTCTAGAAACACGATGGTGGGATCAGATTTTACACCGGAAGTGGAAATATAGCCGTTTCGCGCATGCGCAATAAAAATATATACAACAATAACCCTTATTGTATATTATAGGAACAGTTCGGTCGTTGTGGATTTGCTATGGGGCAGATACCGCGTTCCACAGAACGTATTTCTAGTTGACTTAGTCTCAGTGACTTATTAATGGCCCGCCTAAGGCCCCGTCCACACCAGCAACAATGTCGAAGCAACAATCAACATTGTCGAAGCAACGTTCGACTTTGTCGAAGCAACATTCGACTTTGTTGCCACAAACAGTAACAATGTCGAACGATTCTATTGTAAAATTTCGTCCTTTCGACAATGTCGAATGTTGCTTCGACGTTGTTGCCGTTTTTGGCCCATAACAACAACTCCATCTTGCACCGTTTATGAGATATTACCATATTTATGCAATGTACGTGACTGTTTGAAAACAACCGCAATCAGCCCATAACTGGCTTTATGGGGAGGGTCAACTGCTCCCTTGCCCCAGAATGCGGCGTCCAATGTTCACAGCGAATAGATGCCAGTGGCACAGACCACCCACGATGCCGTGCCACATTGTTCCCACGGTCCGTCCGGTGTTGATGTGGTTTGAGACTGGATGTGGTCCCTCTAGCGTTCACAACGCACGAGTACGACCCTACCAACCATTAGTGATGGGCGAGTTTGCACGATTAATTTCGATTAGACTCAATTCGTTACTGTGAGTGACGTAGCATTTTAAGTTTGGCGCTGAAACCAAAAACGGGTAAAAAATACATGACGATTATTGAGCAAAGTTTCCAAGGGGTATAGAGTGTGCGCCGGAAAGTGAGAATAGGCCGATAGCCGGAAGCGCATGAAAAAGATTTTTTTACCGCTCGACGTTATGCTAGCGCGGTATATGCTGTCATCGTGTGTCCGTCACAAGTCGTAGTTCTACCGAGGCGGATAAACCTAGGATCACGCAAACAACGCCGTACGGTAGGACTACGATAGCCCAGGGACTCTAGTTTTCTGACGCCAAAGATTTCGGCGAAATTCCGATGTTGTCACCCCAACGGGGGCGCCAAATACAGGTTGGGTGGGTTAAAATCTGCAAACGACTATTCAAAAGAAATGGGTCGAAATTGCGAGTGGCAGCACATCACTAATCTTCGTCACTTGACTGGTGGGCCGGGCACTGACCGTTCTCGTTAACAATGTCGCTAAACCAATTTAGCGATCACGGTCCATGGAGTAACGCTGCTCGCTGGCGAGTATTTACGCAATCGATTCGTCGTAGCATCTCTAAAATTGTCGCCACCCGCAAACACCGAAAATTACGTAGCAAAAACTGAGAAAGCTTCTTCTATTTTATGTAAATGCTGTGTTTTAGCGTGCTGTCATAGCGTGACGCGGGTGAAATGGTTTAACTTGCACCCGTCTTGTATTCGTTGTCGTGCATTGATTCGAGAGACGTTAGATCAGCGTTCTGTCGTTGTAAGTTCACTGTAAATCATCGCAAAGCTTACGTGCACCTCTGCGTACTTGAGCGAATTAAAGACCGACCGAAACTTCAACCTTGCGACGGCGGCGCCATCTCGTCGGACTCCCGAGAGACAGCGCGATGGCGCGATGAGTTGACGTCACGGCGGATCGACTCAGCGGCAGATAACGACGACCTGGCCCGTATCCGTGGTCACGTGGTCGGCGGTCACGTGGCTCGGTCGTCGGCGCATATAGCAGCATTAGTGCAAAGTCGAGCCGATACGTCGTTATGGGCGACCGTAGAGACGCGGCGAGGGTCACGTGACGTGACGTCATCGATAGCGCGTCGGCCATTATACTAATGCGGATTGTCGAACATCGAACGGCGTTTCAATTACTTCTGACAACGAGCGCAGCCTCGGGGCCCGACCATGTCTCTTCGTCAACCTCGTACCAGTCCAGTTTCTACATTCCTGACTCACCTATTCATGCGCCTATCACTTCTTCCTCTGTTGAGTCTTTACTATCCTCATCCATAGCTCCCTCACCCTTTCACTCCCGGCTTAAAACCTATACCTGTTTCACAAATCCGTCCGTAGTTTCACTTCTTCCCTCCGGACTGCATCCACCGACTATTACTCGGACAGTTTCTTCTGAGCAACCCGCCTTTCACTGGCCCGCCTACACATAGTGTAGGGGGACCAGACTTGTAACGGTCGCTGGCGTCCGTCGTCGTCTTTTGTCGTCTCTAACACTCGCATATGCAACGTAACTCATCAGGCGTCACCACGCGACGGCGGGCCAGTAGTGTTACGTCCCGTTTGGGCGACACCTTGTTTTTTCGTTTTCCCTATTTTTCGTTGTTATACCGTGCACCAGCTTAAGCTGGCTCTTTGTCAGCTTCTGAGCGCAGGTAAATAAATGTATTGCCGTTTCGCTTTACGGACAGACGGGCGGTGCGCTGATACAGACGCTGACAGACATGACGGCAGCGGAGAGTAGAGCGCAGGTATTCGACAGTCTGTCACATCTACAGGTGCGCCCAGCTTTACTCCAGCTGACCGGGGTGAGATAATTAAGTCACGTGATCACATTCTATTCAAACTATTGTCGAATATAGCAGCAAAAAACAATGTTACTACAAGAATGTCGACAGTTGCTGAACCATCCGACGCAGCATATTCGGCATACCAAATAGCTATAAAATCCAGAACAAAATCAGTTCAGTATCCAAATAAAATAGGAAGTTTAGCGAGAGCAAAAATGTACAGCTGCAGCCACATCCGGCGCCAGTAAGCAAAAAGTATATTTTGGTGGAAGTAAGATGAGGCGGCGGGACCATTCTTTAAGAAGCCAAGTGGTGATAGAATCGGAACCAGACTGCTTGTTCGGACACTTTGACAGAATCCTGATGATGTCAGATTCAGTAGCAGGGGTGAAAAGTCAGGAGGTGACTGTAGGAAGAAAAAGATGATGTACTTCAAATTAACTTCAATTAAAATTATAATGTTCGAAAACAATAATCACCACCGAAATTACGGCCCCCATAATTTACGGCCGTATATGGTCCGGCCCTGGTAGCCTACTTGTACCCAGTTTAGCGCAACTTTCCCAAAATAGCTGCTACACTATTCATGGATTCGACGTCATGCTGGCTAACCGTCCACTTTTCGTTTGTGGCTTTCGGGCACTCTGGCGCTCTCCGCTGAGCGCCAGATCGAGTTATCATCATCATCATCACCACGTCTTTATTAAGCAGTGACAAAACGCATCGTATACAGAGAGCAGTTAAGAAACAGTAAAACACACGTAAAATAGTGTAAAAATGCTGATAAGAGGGTTTGTGCAAAATGCGAGCCACAAACGTCAAGGACGTCGAATCCCTTAGTCACTGTGCCCATTTTGGAAATCTGGGCAAAAATGGGTTAACTGAGAAGCCGAAACGTACGATACTTGGCCGACTTACCGTGCATGATGTCGTCATCGTCGACGCTATCAAGGAGGACGACGGACAGACAGACGAACAGACGTAGTAGATAACAACAAAAGACCGGCCGCTCTGCAGCGAGTAGGCCTACGTGCGCTTCGCGTGCGATCGACTCGATCTGACGCAGTTCAAGCAGACATCGATACAACACACGCACGGTCGGTTTGTCGATCGAACGACGCTTCAGAAATCATTCGATTCGGTTCTGACCGACTCAGTCGAGTAACTGACGCCTGCTCGAATTCATCGCAGCGCTGGCCATCCCAGTTTCGTGAAACGGCGCAAGATTATCAGCGACATTTTACTTCAGAACAAGAAGCTCGGCCACCGCAGAGGGACCGCGCGACGCGCCATGTCAGCTGAAATCTTGTCAACTGCTGCATAAATGTACGAAAAGTCCCATTTGAAAAGGTTGCAATCGGTGATTGGCCTTGAAGGCCACTCGACTGAGTTAAGGTTTTAGCGTTGCGGCAACTCAGAAATGGTCCAAACGGTGGCCATCCAATGGTCATGGGGGATCTACAACGCTTTCAGCTTCAGCGGGGCTTCGCCTCTTGTCCCCTAACCAGGGGCTCTGGCCCCGGACCACCATTATAGCTTCGAAGTTATGATCAAAAGTCAATGTATTGTTTTTTGAGACATAGTGTACTATAATACTACGGTTTCCGGTGCCATGAAGATCTACTTTAGAGTTATACATCACTTCTTGATCAGACCAGAATTTCTCACTCGACCCAAAGTTTCTGACATGTCTATCAATGCATTTATTAACAACAGTACGAAGAACAAGAGTAATGAGTTTCAACTAAAACGTTTTATTACATCTTCATAATTTTTTGCAAATTTTGAAATGCCAACTACACCACGCATACACGATCATACACACATTGACACTGTTATCAGTTCACACAAAGTCACAAAGTTCACACAAAAACAGTAATTAACATCACAAATACAGAAAATATAGACAACCGATTTTTTTGGCAAAATCTAATAAATTCTGAAATGACTACTGTTGTGTTGTTAGCCGACAAAATACGAAAATGGCGACAAAATGAACACAAATGCGACCGGTGCGTTACATTTCCGTCACATCACTCTAAATTGAAACAAACACAGTGGAGATGGTTTTTATAACAAGCTCAGCTTTGTAGAGTCTTGTCGACAACGTAGCGTGGACAAGTGCAGCATCCGTTACAAAAACCAACTATTTGACAAACCGTGACAGATGTTCTGACGAAACTGACGTAAACTAAAAGATAGACATCAACGCCCGATCGTCGACACATACGATGCATTGGAGACGCCACCACATACTTTTAATTAGGCCTGCTGTGACCTTTGACCTATAAAATCTAACCAGGTCGTCAGTGGGGGCTGGTGATTATACCCTCCATCAAGATTGCTCAAGCAGTTCGTAAGATCAAAATGTTGTTCCAAAGATTTGACCTTGACGGCCTGCTGTGACCTTGACCTTCGGAAGCCAATCAGATCGTCAGAGGGCTAATGAATATGAATGTTCCCTGTCAGTTTTATCAAAACTGTTCAAGCCGCTCGTGAGATATCGTGGTTAACAGCCTGAAAACAAATTGCCTTTGCTGACGATGTCGGGTAGCGATAGCATGAAAATACCACCGTCGTAAAACAAATAGCCAACGTACGAGTTCATCGTAGAACATTGCATTCTAGATATTATGTACATGTTAAATTTTGGTTGGAGTAACTGGAGTTAGAATAGCTGAAATGATGTTGAAGGTTAGTCAACCCAGGGTCATCAGCAACAGGCTGTGTATCAACAGCTCTTAGTTATTGACAGTAATCATCGAGTAGAGTTTTGTCTTGTACAGTTTCTAAGACATTACCACCAGTGAAGATATTACCACTAGCGATCTGTGTCCACGAACTCGCAAAAACTCATTCACTCAGCCACGACAGTGTGATCTCCTGTTTGTCTGCAGGAAGGTTTGAAATAAAAATAATTGAAACTAGAAGAAGCCAACACTCACAAGAGTGTCAGCATCTTTTGTGCCTCGTGACCTTTACCTTTTTTGACCTATTTTTATCTCAAAATAAACGAGTTTCCAGGACTCATGGAGGAACATTTCTATGTCTAGTCCGGTGATCTAGCTGCGTCAGCTTTTGAGAACTCGTGCGGAAAAAACCGACAGAGAGAAAGAGAAACAGACGTGAAAACGCTATGCCTGCGACTGCATCGGCGTGGCTAACTAACTACACTATACTAACTAGCGAAAAAAACAGAGGCGGTTCTAGCTATTAGGCCGGGTGGGCCGTGGTCTACCCAAACTTGTGCCTGGCCTACCCAAACGAAATTCTGCCCCACGTACACCACTCCTGTTGGCCTACCCAAAATTTGCTTGGCCCTTTTACTGGCCTACCCATATGAAAATTCCTAAAACCGCCCCTGAAAATAAACGTTATAGCGTTCAGATTATACTTACATGACAGCCAGTGTAATAAATAGCTGCTATTAACAAATACTTTGTACAGCTGCAGTGTGGCGCCACCTGGTGAATGAGTTTGTAAAGAGTGCTTTCGTTATAAAGTGGAAAGTAGTACTGTACACTTCAATTGACAGTGAATAATCCAGATTATCCACGTAACAACTAGAAGAAACCAGCACCCATAGGAGTGCAATGACCCACGCCGTGACCTTCACCTTTTGACCCCAAAATAAATGGGTTTCCAGGACTCACGGTGGACCATGTCTATGTCAAGTTTGGTTAGTTAGTTAGCTGGAGTTTATTTAACGTCCCTTGTGAGAACAAATATGGCTATATCAGAGACAAAAGTTCAAGGGTAGAGAGCTATCCCTACGACAGTGATGGAAGGCCAGCGATATATTAACCTGAAACCTGGCTGCTTTTTTGTTCAGTAGCCACCCAAAAGGGAAAGGGATCGAGAGGCTCATTTAAATTATTATGCTAGCACCTACAACAGGGGAAGACAACTATCACACCGCAAGACTAAACTAAACCAAACCAAATACAACTAAACACCAGAATAAATCTTAACTAAGCAATACAGATAACACAAAATGAACGGAACAAACTAAACCCAGGTTAGATCGCCTCCTACGACCTCCGGCCTGGAAACGGAGTGGGACGATTCTGGTAGAAAGTGAAGAGATGGACAATAGAAGAAAATAAACAAAGCGAATGAGAATAGGAAAAAAGGAAAAAAAGTAAAAAAGAGCAAAAGATGAGGAAGTGAATGGACAAGGGAGGAGAAAAGGCGGAAAGGGGGACCCCGGCCCCAAGTGGGGTGCCAAGTTTGGTGATCTTAGCTGCATCAGTTTTCAGACTTAGTGTGGAAAAACAAACAGACAGACAGACAGACAAACACACAAATGCTGCTGAAATACCTACCCATGAGAGAGTCGTCGGCGTGGGTAATAAATACAAAAATACAAGACATATATCACGTACATATGTATACATTTACGTATAAATTCAGCTGAAAATTCACAGCAAAAAATTAGGCAGCATTCGAAAAATTACCTAGAGCACGCAAACCATAGCTACCAAACAACTGTCAAATATCAGCAAAAGACAGAAACAGATGAACAGCGAAAAAATGTAAAGTCAGCCAATCAGAATTCATATAGCACTCAAACTGTCCAATCAGACCACATGAGACATGCAGTAACTGCAGCCAATCATGTGTCATGAAATACAATTCGGCCAATCAGACAACAGGGAAAGGTTTTTAAATTTATTTTGTACACACAAATTATCTTCCAATGTGATTCGGTTTTCTTTAATGCATGGCTTTATAACAAACTATATATATCGAAAACTGACGACGATTTCAAATACACAACCGTAGTAATTCTGTTTCAAGTAAATATAACTATTGGTAGAAAAGCATGTTTTCAACCTGGCAAAAGTATCTATTGCGATCCACTTGAACTGCGACTTCCTCAGCCTTATGGAATGACAAAAGAAAACCACACATGATTTCAGCCAACGGGAAATTGACCGAATGTGCGTAATGAACTATCATGTGATACACATCACTAATTTTGGCAAATTGAATGAGATAGAGAACAACGCAGTCCGTAATTCTGCTAACAGTTGACAGGAAATGAATGCGTTTAGCAGACTGTTGGAGGTGACACAAACAATACAGAAGTTCAGCGATCTCGGAGGCACCACACAACGCAATGTGTAAGCGGAAACAGCTGTTCAAAAAACCACATTTGAAAACGCTTGCAGTGCAAGAATGACCTTGAAGATCACTGTGGTCATCAGAATTGCCTCTGTTCGATAGGCCATATATTACTTCCTATTAGTGGTCTACAGTAACAACAACTTTTGCACCATTTCCAACACATTCCCACAGTCACAGTGTACGTCACGGCCCGTGACCTTCAGATGTCCTTCACTTTCATGAGAACGGTTGAAATTACGAGACACATGCGCTTTCTGATCTACGTGCTAACATGTATTGTATTACATGCTTTATTTCCCCGACGTATGGGAGGTCCCAAACTGCAAAAGTGACCTTCAAGGTCGTTCAAGGTCATTGGTGTTGGTGTCATTGTATAGGCCACATAAGATTTCCTATTAGCCTTCCATAGCAACCATGTCCATATCTTGCATTGTTTCCAAAAGATTATCAGTTACTTCCCAAAAATTTAAAGAGGTCACGTGACTCTGAAAACTTCCCCCTTGGAGGTAATCTATCATGCGTGCACTAGTATTAATCAGCATACGAAATTTGAAGTGCCTAGCTTTGCCACAAGTTCCTATTAACCTTCTGTAGTAACTACATGTATGTCCCTGTCTAGCACCATTTCTCAGACATAGGGAGAATAAACTGGTCGAAAATCGCCGATTTCAACATATCTCAGCTGTGTTTGGCATTCCCGTTGGGATTAGCACCACTGGAATTTCGCTGAGATCTTTGGCGTAAGAAATAGAGTGCCTGGACAATCGTTTGACACTGATTGCATGATCCTATGTTTTGGTAAACAACTCCGACATGTGACAGACAGACAGAGAGGCGGATAGACAGACATAGGACGACATCATATATCACATTAGCACAGCGTTGCATAGTAATGAAACACAAAAACTGTAAACACATCACAATTGTCACAAAATATCACAAAAATCATAGACGATGCACTCAAAGCTTCACTCGTCAGCCAGTCACCATCACAGATCACTTACGGGTAATACCACTTGCTACTAGTTTCAGTTTCGGTTCATCCGACCGGGTTTTCCCAAAAGTGAACCACAGGATTGTGGAATGGGTTTTTCCAAGCCATTCTTGTCATACAAGCAGTAGCATCATTGGAACTGTCACCATTTGATGAGCGATCTATCGCTTCCTATTAGAAGAACAGTCATGTACATCTCAGCCAATCATACGCCGGGATGAGATTCACCAGCAATGACTTCAGCCAATCAAATCACCTAAACGTCGAGCGTCCGGCCAATCAACTGTCATGTCACTACAGCAGTGTGCCATTTCGCGATCGACCAATTACATCAATGCAGTCAAACGACCTAAAATAAAGTCACGTATATTCGGCCAATAAAAGGACAAATTGCGGCCAATCGTTGACTACAAATATGGAAAACTGGTTGGCCAATTAGGTCAGGCAACTGTACACTTTCAATGCCAATCGTCTGGCCAATGAAACACCACAAAATGCATAAATAATTTCAGTAGAAAACGATTAGCTAGAACGGCACAAGTGACCGTGTGGTGATCTGTTTGATGTTACCGTTCTCCTTGATGACGTCTGAACTGCGTTGAAATACCCGAGTGATGCGATCAAATGACTGCGCGTCATGCACGGAGTAGGCCGTGTTTGACAGGCTAAACGGCTCTGCAGCAGCAACAAAACACTCGGTTAACAGCCTCACACGAGGACCAATCAGAGATGGGCAGATAAGTGAGTCAGTGAGTAGATTCTTCATGGCACCTAATTTCTCCCCTTATTCCATGGGTTTTAAGTGGTATAGGTTTTTACGTGTTACTAATAGTGGTGGGAAAATAGATATGATTCACTTCATAAATATATAAATATAAATATAATTTAGCAGTATCACGTTGAAAGAGTTGTTCTCCAATGTCGATGCACGCTGCATCCTTGATTTTACCAAGGAGAGCGGCTTTTACCGAGCCATCTAAATAACCTTTTGATCAACCCAATGTTTCATTTTTAACAGAATTCTTTGTATTTACTATTCGGTTAACCTTATATTTGTTGTTACTTTTTTGTTTTTAATTAATTTATCGTATCAGTTTTAATTCGTGCTGGCACCGAAATGCATACTTTGCATTTCGGTGCCAGTACGATGCACAGTTATACATTAGTTTGCGGATATAACCTTCAATACAGAGGAACTTCCACTGCGCAGCGGCGGCGGCTGAACACTTAGCTGAGTCTGTCGCGGTTGATTGTTCAGACAACAGTTCTTCGCGGGACACCGGACGACCAAGCCGCACTGAGATCACATCTGTCTCAAACCTACCAGCATCAGCAACCTCATCAGCTCTAGTTTCATCCAGACTTCTCAAGGCGTTCACGACATATCATAGCATTGATTGAGTTAAGGCTTTACGTCCCAATTGACACAGAACAAGTCATTTCAGACAGGTTCTTCCCAGACTTCTTGGCTTGGTACTCAACACAACAAAAGCAAGCAACACAGTAATAAAACGATCAAAGCTACTATTAGACACACAGAAAGCTAAATCTAAAGAAACACACAAAAACGACATCTGAACCTAAACCAACACGCTAATTTAAGGACTGTTCACACGTGTGTGTGTGCATATCAATGTGCACAACTGTCGTACGCAATACAACACAGAACAGTTCTGATTATCTTCCCTCCTAACCCAAATCAGCAATCACCGTAAGACGCTCTATTTGCTGGTATAATTTTCATGCAAATCGGTTCAGTGGTTTGGGAGAAGTAGTTACACAGACATACACACTTGGTCAATGCAGCTCTTAGTATACGGGTGACGCTCAATACCAAACCTGCAGGTTTTGATTACGGGGTCGACTCTTCGCAACTGACGTTTGTGCTAACCTCAAAGTCACGTGACACAAAAACTAGGCCAAATATCAAAACTTTTGCCGGAACAAATTTAGATATTGTGCCCTAGTTTATGAATCAGTGGTCAGTTGTCAGCTGCCATTGTAAATGGTGGAGGAGATAGCTTTTGAAAATGGAAGGATTGTCAACTTTCAATGGCTCGTGACCTTGACCTTGACCTTGGATCGGGTCATACTGCATACTGTCGTGCATCACTCATCGACCTCTACCTACAATGGCAAATGTCACTGAAATCTAAGAAACATATTGTGGACGGACGGACATTTGAGACCGGCTTTATTAGGTCGACTCTGTCGAAGATTCGACCTAAAAATGACATCAGTCACAAAACCGGAAGTACATAACATATCGCACTGTAGTCAACCAAGGACCGAACCATGGCCACATGTAACACGTACAGAAATTTTGGTGAAATTTGGAAGCGTGGTTTTTGAGATGTGTGAGTGAGAGACTAAAACAGTAATTCAGACGTGCTAATTGTAGTACTTCGCCTACCTACCAGTAACTAGCAGCCAACCATCACTCACGACGGCACCGTTTTTGTGACTCGTGACCTTTTGACCCCCAAAATAAATGGGTTTCCAGGACTCCCGGTAAAAAATTTCTGTCAAGTTTGGTATCCTAGCTGCATGGGTATGCATAGAAACGAACACACAGACAAATGGAGGTAAAACCCTACCCCCGCAACTGCTCTCGGCTGGGGGTAATAAACTGCTCAGCCACAAAGATTATAATATATAATTTTATACACAATAATTTTGAGTAAAACAAGGTGTCGCCCTAACGGGACGTAACACTACTGGCCCGCCGTCGCGTGCCGCCCCCTGGTGAGTTACGTTGCATATGTGAGTGTTGCAGACGACGACGGACGCCAGCGACCATTACAAGTCCGGGCCGCTACACTATGTGTAGGCGGGCCAGCAATAACGAGAAGAGACAAGTGACTAACTTGAAGTCGTGAGCGAAGTAGTGAAGAAACCCAACGAAGAGTTGTCCCAGACAGTCACGGTTTGGTGACGTGTAGGGTGCTAGCTGCCGGTTCAGCGTCAATGCACGCACGTCCTGTGTCGCATTGAACCTGTGCTGTATGTATCACAGTCAACACACACACACACCACACGGTGGAGATTCGGCGTAGCAGTAATGGCGCTGGGCACATCAACAAAGGTCAATCCTGCATCTCAGAGGTCCCAGTTTTATAGTTCATGTGAGATATTCCACGGAATTTACATCGAAAACTTTATCCATTATTATTGATATCCCTCGATATCCTATTTGGCCCACTGTTTGGCACTACATCGGGCCTCTACATCTGCTACCACTCACGCGTTTACTTGGGCTATATGCCTCATTATCTATATCAATTACAACCTGAGTCATCTTTCTTTATCCATTGTCAGGCTACCTACGATTAGTTGATGCTACCCCAAACTCTCCAACGACACAACCCAATAAGTAAGTAAGCAAAAACATTTACTAAGCACCATTCGTCGCATAAGTGAATCGGAGGCACTGGAGTTTGCCGCTAGATGGTATTAAAAGCTGCTCAGAAAAGGTGTATTAAGGTGGCGCCAAAAAGAGTTGAATGTACTGGATTGAGTCAGCTGCATGGAAAAAGTACGAGGAACTTGTAAGAAGTTACAAGAAGATGAGCAAAGAACGACGGTACTGAATAATAAGATGAGAGAGGTTAGGTGGGGTTTAAGTATGCATAGCCTGGAAAAGTAAGGGAAGCAAGCTTGAACTTGATGGACCACTCAACTAGCAACCAGTGGAGTTCACAGGTTGCGTTGACCGAGGACACTGCACTAGTTATCTAAGAGACAAAACAGCCGCCGAGTTTACCGGATATTTCTGCTGCAGAACTGGTAGAACAGCAGGTTTGCAGGCAACTACAACACACACCATGCCACGGCTGTCTGACACTGGGCTCTGGCAGGCTACTGGTAGAAACTGGGGTTCAACACCTGGTAACAACAGCAACTCACTTAACGACCCGGTGGCTCAGTGGTCTAGTGGTTAGGGCATCAAACCTGCAATTCAACAGTAGCGAGTTCGATCCCCGGCCGTCACACTATCGGTCGGCTGCTACTGGGACGTGTGACCGTTTTTAGGGCAGGCACACCACTTTGATATGTGACCAGTCACCCAGGCCAACTCAGCCTCCTACCCTATGTGGGACGGGTCCACTGGCTCTGAAAAAAAATCCGGTCTCGGCACTGAAGCAACTACAAGCCGGGCTGATGTCGCTCCCCAAGAAAGAGAAAATAACGCAAAAATGGGAGTATTTCTTGACAAATCTTTTGTCAATGATGGAATGTCAACACAGACACATACAACACAAGCACTGCTGAACTGCTGGGCAAGATATAATAAGCTGTCATAGCTCTACATCTCCACTTCTGTGGTCTTGAGCTGATAGTCTTGAATGGCAGTTCCCTTCCCAGTTTCTACTGCTGTTATAGATTTAGGTTGGTTGCGTGGCACAGTGGTAGAACGTTGGTCTTTGGCCAGCGAACTTTCCCTGTCCTGCGCTTGACCTGTAGCTGACGGGTGACCACTTATGTGGGTAAACTGTCCTCTATAGGTTAACCAACCAGGCCAACTCAGCCTTTCATCCCTTTGGGGTAGATAGATGAGTAGTAAGCTGCAACTGGATGTCTGCTACATCAAGTTAGGAGTGGCGCCATCTGGTGAACGCTTACGAAGGAAAGGCAGGCATGGTGTATTTGCAGGTAAAACTGTGTGATCCATGCCTGAGCGCTTTGATACCATGCATACATAGTAAATGGCGCTATATAAATACTCTTCCTTTCCTTTCCTTAATACTCCTACTATTACCATTACCGTCAGTTCCTACCTTTAGACGACTTTAAAGACAACTATTCAATCGGAGTTTCTATTCGTAGTTTTATCTGTTTTTCAACTTTACTGTACAGTGCCCGTGAAGTGGTTGTTTCTCGTGACAGCGTCACTCTAACGCTGTCGTATATGATGATGATGGTGATGATGATGATGAACTGAGAATGCTGACGTGAAGCTTACACTGCAGATAGTGGACGACCATAAGAACGAGTGAGTAGCTCGACACTGTGCCTTGACTAGCGTCGTTGATACCTTGTACCTTGGCCCAGTGCTTCACAAACTGCACCAGTGGAGACAGCCGCCAGTCCACTACATTACACACGCACACACACGGTGGTGCAAAAAAATCTGGGCAACTACGAGTCAAAATTGACTGAGTTGAGGTTTTACGTCCCACTCGACACAGAATAGGGCATTTCCGAGACGTTCTTCCCAGCCAATCTATTGGCTTAAGTACTGCATAAACTAAACCCAACACAATTAAAGCAAGCAATATACAAACAAAACGACCTACGCTAACATGAAAGAACACACAAAAGACAAAACCTAAACAAACTCAAAAAAGTCTAAACCTAAACTAACATGCAAATAATATAAGAACTGCTCACGTGTGTGTGTGCGTATATCATTGTGCACAACCGTCGTACACAACACAGCACAGAGCAGTTGTGATTATCTTCCCTCTTATCCTCCAGACAAGCATCAGAGCTCAGATGTTGTCTATTGGAGAGGGGGGGGAGTCAAAAAGCAGTGAAATATATCACAAGGTAGTGTGGAGACACATTTATTTATGGTGTGTCAAAATCTTCAGCAACAACTTCATTAGACATTGACTGATGCTGAAAGAATTCTAAAGATTTGTTAACATTTGCATATGCAAAGATACCAGTGGAAAATGCTCAGCTACAGACAGCTATGTATACACACCACCTGAGTACTCATCAAACACAGCCATCAAGAAACCACATGAAACTTCACGTTCAATATTTGATAGTAGAATAAACAATGGGAATTTAACTAGAAAAAGCCAGCACTCACAAGAGTGCAAAGACCCATGCCTGCACTGTTTTTGTGCCCCGTGACCTTGACCTCTGACCTTTTGATCCCAAAATAAAAGGGTTTCCAACTCTCATCGTGGAACATTTGTATGTCAAGTTTGGTGATCCGAGCTGCATCAAGTGAAAAATGAGTACCAGCTTTCATGGTGGGTAATAATAATAATAATAATGATAAAACGGCGATGGTGGGTGTGGATGGCAGCAGCAGCAGCCCACAGGTAGACTCATAGCCTGTCAATTGGCTTGGTCTGAGAGATGGAAACCACCTAGTGGCATATAAACCAGGTGAACTCTTGACGACCAATACTGTTGCTATTAAGTGAGCAGTGAATGCCAGGATATGACGCGGCTTACAACACGAGTAGGCGTTGAGTAGGTGTGTGTTGCGAATGCCGACTGAGTTGTTGATGTTTAAGTCACATTCAATGCCACTACAACAGACAACATCACATTCCACTAGACACATTCCACACACGAAAGTCTTTTTCACACTGACAAACGACCAAGAACAAAAGTCAGAGAATTCAGACAAAAGGCTGCATCACCCCTCACGGATGTGGGCCGAAGGAAGCACGTATTAGATGGGGTCAAGGTTGGACGAATCCATTCGCCGCCATGAAGGGTGATAAGACGGCATTGCGGCATTTCATAAAAAATCTTTGACCACTTGGTATTACCCACGATGCCGGCACCGCTGCCGGCATCGTGGGTAGGGTGTTTAGTCACGTTCGTCTGTCTGTCTGTGTGTCAACACTCTAACAGGAAAACGGCTTGAGCTATCAACACCAAACTTGGTCCGCTTATACTCTATAGCAGTCGCTCGGCATGCATTGACCCAGAAGTCAAAAGGTCAAGGTCACACGGTTATGAAAACCGTTATGGTCGCATGGTTGCTAGTGACGATAGCGGTGCTGCGTATTTCTGTGCTACCTGCGGCCGTTGCCGGCGTGGGTCTGCATGTCGATACGACTGCCTATGTTTTCCAGTTATTGCTATTATTATTAAACGTGTGACGCTTTGTCGAAAGCTAAAAACGGAAACGTATATCAAGCAATAGTAAGTAACAGCCAATCACCTGACTTTGTCTGTGAACTTGAGTATTGGAACACGAGCGTGAATCAGCCGCAAGCTTTGCAGGAACTCTGCACCGTTAATGCCAACAGATTAGTGACAACGACAACGGCAACCTCTTTCTACTCATCAGCTCATTACAATACGATGTGATACGATGTGATGGTATATCTACGTGAGCTCAAAAGGCATACGAAAGGGCCAGCTTAATCTAGTGTGTGGCACAAAAAAACGAAAAAATAAAGAAAAAACTATAAAAACTAAATTTTACCAGGTAGCTCAGAAGTAACAGTCCAGGCAGAAATTGTGGAGGAAACCTTATGGGGCGAAGCTGCATGTCGTTCACAACAACGGAAATCGTTCATCCTTTCTTTACGGTGGCGGTTTGGCATAGTGGTGACACGTTGGTCTCGATCAACTAAGTTAACCTACGCTAAGCCCGGTAAGTACTAGGATGGGTGACAGTGTCCGGGTTTGACTGCCGGAGGTGCACTTTATTTCGGTATGTAACTAGCCACCCAGGTCGACTCAGCATTCTGCCCTTCGTGGGATGGTAAAATGAGTACCAGCCAAAGGGCGGTGATGCTCTGCGGCTGGGAAAGTTATCACACGACTGGCAGAAAGTAATGGCAGCCTACCACCGGATGGATGATTTAAGTCATCTGTGAGCTGACTGCCTGTACACTGGGATCAGCTCCGGGCCCAATGCTCGGTAACGAGTATGGAAAGCCTTTACCTTTTTTTCTTAATCCACTGACCATTCATTGACCCTCAACTGACAAACACCAGCACTCTCGGAGGTAACGTTAAATGTTAGCAAAAAAGAACTCACGACATTTGGACAGCGGCTTGTGTAGAATACGCAGAATATCCATCGCTTCATTTTTCTGATCAATCTAGACAGCAAAAAATACACGACTGGATATCTTCGTCATCTGTTACATAATCTCCTACATAAGGTCACTCGTATGCCAGTGTAAAATTGATGGCTAAAAATTTGCACGAGTAAATAATTAGCAGATATGTTAATTTTAATAGATCAATATAGTCTGATCAATTTTCTGAATAACTTTACGAACTATATTACTCAAAAATTGTCTATATGTCTATGGTGTAATGGAGTAAGTTACAAATAACCAAGTGACAAGTAGATTGAATGATTAAGGTTTAGCCTCCCACCCGACACAAAAAAGGTAATTTCGGAGACGATCTCCTAGCCAATCTCTTGGCTTAGTACTAAAAAACTAAATCTAATACAACAAAGCAAACATGCGTCCATAACCATATATACTATAACACAAAATAAACACACAAAAATAGCCCCGTACGGAGACTGACGGTCGACTCTTTGCAACTGACATTTGTGCCAACTTCAAAGTCACATGACACATAGAAAATCCGGCCCGATCTAATTTAGATATTGTGCCATAGTTTAAAAATCCGTGGTCAGTTGCCAGCTCCCATTGTAAGTAGCGGAGGAGATAGCTTTTGACAATGGCCGGATTTCCAACTTTGAAGGGCTCATGACCTTGACCTTGGATCGATGAGTCGATCTAAAAATTCTGCACATATAAAAATATAAAATACAAAATTCTGCTCATTAAGTGAGAGTAGTACACAGATCCAGTGATACGTCTGCCACGTAAGTCCATGTCGTACCTCAGCGTGAGACAACATGAGACATAGATCCATGTCGCTTGATGAACTACCAAAGCCGTTCATTGACGAACCGATCACATATAAACCACAGTCTACAACCAACGACAGACATCGGCAATGTCACACTTCAACCCAGTACAGACAACTGCCATATGAATGGTAGAAAGAACAACCATTTTCAGTCGCCTTGTGGTACAAGACTGTGTCACAATGCTATCAGTTTCAAATAACAAGGTGACAATGCTTCAGAAATGCAATATTTTTATCCGCGCCAATGACAGTCACATGCTTACGGTTTCAATGCTGTCTGTTTTTCCACATGATATATCTCAAAAAACGATGCAGCTAGGATCACCAAACTTGACAAAGAAACGTTCCACGATGAGTCATGAAAATCCATTTATTTTGGAGTCAAAAGGTCGAAGGTCAAGGTCACAACGTCTGTGCCAGTGTTTGTTTGGACAAAATGCAATGTTGCCACTGCAGCGTAAATAAACTATGCCAGGTTTTCCCAACTGTAATGCCCCACCACACAAGCAATGCTAGTGACACAGGTGTAGTTTGTTAGGAGACAAACATTTGCATTTGAGAAATAAGCTATTTAAAACTACAAATTTTCCAAAACATGCAGCAAAATTTGCACCACCACTGCTTTTGCGCGATGCTTTAACCAGTGGTAGCGCATCGACAGAAACAGCATGTGCAGGCATTAGGGATGCGCAAATCGTTTAATATTGAAACCGTCTAAATAAAATGCAAATGAATGAATGATTCATGCAAAAGGACAATGAAATCTTTAGTCAAATTACTCTTACAACTTTTTATCATTATCAAGCACAACTCGACAAAGTGAAATGACTTCATCATAATATAAAAGCCGTGAAGTCAGCAGACTGTAAAGGTAAAGATAAAAGCTTCCCATACTCGTTACCGAGCGTTGGGCACGGAGCTGATCCCGGTGTACAGACAGTCAGCCCGCAGGTAGTCTGCCATTACTTTCCGCTAGACCTGCAGTTACCTTCCCAGCCACAGAGCATCACTGCCCCTTGGCTGGTACCAAGTTATACTGCTTGGTGACAGAGGCACATAGATGTGAACAACTTGCCCAAGTCTCGCGCAGCTTTGCCCCGAGTAGGATTTGAACCCACGACCTGTTGATTGCAAGTCCAACGCTCTACACATTGAGCCACCGCGCCACCACAGACTGTAGAGTATTCTTTTCTGTTTGCACTGGTATGAGAAGTGTAAAAATCCAC
>Ga0209780_1000187_pt1 | contig 30281 bp, 25 predicted proteins | sample WorMetexBAHAMAS2_FD_187384 | JGI IMG/M metagenome (GOLD analysis project Ga0209780, IMG submission 187384) | Marine gutless worms symbiont microbial communities from Max Planck institute for Marine Microbiology, Germany - Inanidrilus exumae... | ecosystem: Host-associated > Annelida > Digestive...
ATGGATTTGCATGTATGGCCATACCCGCGACCCGATTATATATTCCAAGTTTCATCGAAATCCGTTCAGGGGTTTCGGAGCCCCAGCGGGTCAAAATTTGGCCTTTCCCATTATTTTGGCTAGTCGCTTTTACAACAGCTTGTACTACCGTACAAGCCGTGATGTCTGAGAAAAAAAGGGAAATTGGCAGATAAAACAAGCTGCTGTCACAGACGAAGCTGCTGCCTGGCGACACAACGAAACATACATGTTGTCTTTTACTTGGCCCATCCGCCCATGTATTCCATTATGTAACAACATGACATCAACCACAAAACTAGAAGCACATTGCCATCAACGGAAGGCTGAGCCATGGCCACAGGTATCATATACAGTAAATTCGGTGGAATTTGGACGTGTGATATTTGAGATATGCAGGCATGCTGATTGCAATACTTTGCATTTCACTAGGGCAAAGTAAATAGCTTTTGGAAAGTTGTGACTGACTGATGCAAAGGTGAAGCTAGAAGATGTATTGTGGTTTGCATCATAAAGTGTAATAAAACTGATTTTTACGTTAAGTGATGACTGCTGATAATAGTTGAACAAGTTGCTAATATACATAGGTAACATGTAGCCTGCCAATTGTGAAATCAGGATGTTATTGTTGAAACTAATTGCTTGTTATTGGAGTTTTTCTGAGAGTTCAAGCTCTTCCATAATAAACATGGCTTGTTCTTGCCTGGCCTTTGCTCTTGTATTTTGTTTTGGCTCACTAAGTCTAAAAACGATGCTAACATTAACTGTGCAAAGTTGCTGAGACAAGAGGCTCCATGCATCAAGACCAGAACGTGAGAATTTGCAGCCAAGTTTGTGTGGTCATTCAAATTAACACTGTGCAGTTTCACTATTGTTTTTGTTTAATTTCCTGCATCATTTTATTTTTGCTACCCGACAATGTCAGTCAGCAATGGCCTTTATATTTTCAGGCTGTCCTTTTCGTCCTTCCATCTCGTCAGATATTGTTATCACGGTATCTCATGAACAGCTTGAACAGTTTTTTTTATAAAAGTGACAAGGAATATTCACTAGTCCATACTGATGACCTGATTATTCTGGAGGTCAAAGGTCAAAGTTACATCAGGCCGTCGAGGTCAAATCTTGTGAACGCCATATCTTATGAGGTACTTGAGCAATCTCGATGAAACTTACAGGAAATAACCAATCTGGTTAGATGTTGGAGGTCAAAGGTCAAGATCACACCATGGTTCGAGTAGGTGGTGGTGAAGGCGTCCATGTTGACACTTAAGTCCATCTTCTAGTTAGCAGTATGTAAGGCCATGTTAACTTAAGAAGTTAAGATAAGATTATGTTGCTTATTTGTTGCATTGGTTGATTGGAATTTAAGTTACTGCTTATATATTTTGCTTTGCATGAAGACAGGTTCTGACCATGACTATTGGTGAATCCCTTATTACGTTTTATTCTAGGCTTAAACCTCACCCATTCTACAAATTTATACTGTAGACTGCTGTTACTGATCATAAATATGCCTAGATAGACTTTTATGGCAAGTCTTACAGTGGTACTGTGACATTGGCGGGCATTCCTTCCTACCTGATGCAGCAGCTGCATTCTGTGTTGAATTTTGCCGCTTGTCTGATCTGCTTGTTTTTGAGGAACAAACATTTCAGCTGCGGTTTTACCAACTCTCCGATTGATTGCTCTGCAGCAGATTACTTCAAGCTAGTCATTCTTAAGTACATTATCTGCATACAATGACAGCTGCCTGTCTCGCTGATGAACTCCATCTGGCAGTAATGCTGATCAACGTCTACATGTATGATCAGCCGTGTCAGCCATCGCCCGTCACACGCACCTTTCCACCATCAGTGACTGTGCATTTACGGTTGCTATCGCTCATACCTAGAACGGTCTGACTCAGCATGTCATCTCGGCATCCTATCTAGCAATCTTCAGAGCATGTCTGAAGACCAGCTTCTTTCCACCTTCCTTCCTATGGCTGTAAAGTTCTTGCACAGTGACTCGACACTGTGGACACTTTAATCATTTTTTTAATTGTATTACATTACTGGATTTCTTATATTTATTAATTTGTATATTTCTTCTTCGTTAACTTCCTGTTTTGTCTCATGCAGTAGTCTAAGCTGGCTACTTATCTGCTTGTGTGTGTTGCATTCTGTATCGTGAAGTGATATATATGGAGTTGTGCATGCAATATTCCTTGCGTGTGTGTAAATAGATGACTGGCACTAATAAGTCCACCTTCAGTCCAATGTTGACTCCCGTTTTGCCTCGTCGACAGAAATTTAGCAAAAATGTTCAAAAGTCAAACTCCTTTAGTGTGAGTAATTTTACTACTGAACATCTACTACGCAAAACTACTTTGTATTGAACTATAGCAGGCTAAGGGCCGGTTTTTCTTCTGCTAATTAATCTTCAGCTAACTTATTGCCAATTAAATTTGGCAGATAATTGTCGATTAACTCAAATGTCGTTTCTCCACTGCCAATTAATGGTCAATCGTCAGTGAAGTCGTCCATCATTGTAATTGCCGATTTTTCGCCAGTTAACTCGTTAATGAACGATTAACAGTGACAGACCTGCATAGTTTTTTGCTGTTTGTTTGCCATGAATAGGAATTTGAGTTAAGCGAACACGTCGTTTTGCCACGAAGGAACGATGATGATTATTATCAATATGATTATTATTCCGCCAGACTTAAAGTTTGCCATTAAATTAATCCGAGATGGTGTAATTAGAGATTAAAGTTAATTTAAATTGCGGTGGAAAAACCGGCCCTAAGTTAGATTTTATTTCAAGATGGCATTCGTTAAGTTTGTTTGTGACAAGTTGTACATATTGTATATGCTTCAGAAAAATGCATGGCTGACTTGACATTGTGTTGCATGCTTGCTGTGTACTAATATAAGCTAGTGATGTGATTAATGCGAATTGTAAGGGTATCTTTGACTATTTTCATTTGTTATAGTTCCAGCTGATATGTTAAATTTTTAGTAGCTTTTTCATTTTGCTTGCAGTTAATTTTGTCTACTAATGAAGTAATGTGATAAATTTTAAAGCCGTAGTTAAAGTAATGATCTGTGCCGTCATAATTTATCCATATGTACCACACTTCTCGTATTAAGAGGTGTGATTGTCTATTTCTTGCATAAGTTTCTGCTTACATGTAATAGTTGCTGTTATTGTTAGGGGCTTGCTGTCATACATAGAGCTTCTTTACCACCATCACAAGGTGTTTTGCTGGAGGTGCCAAGCCCAGTTGTAACACCAATTCTTCGCCGGAAAAAGAATGGTAGCAAGAGTTTTCATGTAAGTTTGCTGCAGATTCTCTGTCTCTGATGTCAGAGTCATGCGGATTTTTCATGCTCATTAACTTCATTATGCTGGACGTGTCTAGTGGAAAGTGTAATGCAATGGTCTGGCATCCGTCTGTCTGTCCGTCTGACTGACTGTTCCGTCAGCATACTCACCGCGACTTACCAGGAGGCAGCATGCGATGCAGCCAACATACATGTTGGCTTGACAATAAGGAGGACCAACATTTTTGTGTGGTTGGTGTCCACGTGGTAATGGATGGTCAGATGTAGCAACAACTACAACAACATCAACAAATTATACATAATAATTAATATCATTTAAAATGTTTTTAACATTTTACAGCCCACTTAAGTTGTCCAGGTACAGCGTTCAATTAGATGTACGTGAGTGGATGATACTTTTGAACAATGTGACTTTTAACCTAAATATTTGGCATTATGGTTTATCTTCGCACTGTCTGGGTCAAGTTTGAAGGTAAAGGTAATAGATCAAAGTTACAAGGCTACAGGAGGAAAACATTCATAAAGTAGTCTACTTGGCCTCAAGTGATGGTTTTTTAGATCTTCCTTGATTGATCTTGATATATTTTCATTCATATCATAAACATGTCCATTTTATTGTCTCCTTTTTGTTATTATGTACACCCTATTTAGAAAAGATATTTTTTATTTTCTGTGCGTGATAATGACCTTAGTAAAACGTGCTGTTTTTGCAGCTGTGGAATTTACCATTAACGAGGAACAGTCTGTTAAACTGTTTTAAGCAAATAAAATAGATGTAGCAAAGTGCTCGCTGAAGATGTGTCCTGGTAGACTGAAGACCTTGATGTAGAAAATTACTGAGAGGTGTTTGATGTCATCGATCTCTGCTGTTGTTTTGATAGTTTGTTTGATCATTCTTTATACTTCCCCCGCTGCAGTCGTTTTTGTTGGAGTTTTTATCCACAAAGACTACATTCTGTAATATCCTTACACTTTATTCCATCACAGCCATTTACAAATTGTGGTTGCTTTTCTGACGTTTTCATTGCATTGTCCCTGGCAAAGAATATTTAACCGTTAGACAGATTATTTTAGTAAGTTTCAGTAAGTCAGTAAATTTCATTGGTTTGTAGTCACCATAAGCCTAGATTCGTCACATAAATACACCAGATTTTTAGAATCTACATTCCCTAATTTAAGTCATCAGACATTTCTGTTAAGGTTTGTTAAGCTTCCAGTGCTATGCATGAAAGTGAAATGTAACCTTTTGTCTGAACACAGTGTTAAAAATGAAGATGGACTTTGATGCCCCCACGTCGACGTGGATGTCTTTGCTACATTGATGGCCAGCTGTGACCTTGACCTTTGACCTCCCAAATCTAATCAGGTCATTAGTAAGGGTTATTGAATATTCCCTGCAAGTTTCATTGAGATTGTGCAAGCTGTTCATGAGATATCGTGGTAACAAGATCTGTCCTGATGAATGAATGCAGTGGACAGACAGCCCGAAAACATAATGCTTTTGCTGACACTGTCCGGTGGCAAAGGCATAACGATGCAGTCCTAGACTGGTTTGAGCATAGAGTGTCTGAGCTGATTCCATTTGAGGTACAGGTTGTGCTAGTCATAAACCTAGCGATACACTGCAGGTGCTTTCTTGCCAGTGAGCATGGCTGATTCTACGGCCAGTGGTATATTGTGCCTGTCAATGTCAGTGACAGAGTCAGTGGGCTGCAAGAGTCTTGTCTGAAGGCCATTTCACATGCCAAACTAAATGGCAGTTCACAGTTCACGACTGTTCGCATTGCTGATATACATGATTCATTAAGTTCATGTGGATAGTTCATTTCAGTTCAGTTCAAATCGTTCACATCGATGCTAATGGCTGTTAAAGTTTTATATGGTAATGCCTGGAAATGATAACATGAGTAACAAAAACCTGACGCTTTGACATTACACCCAGTCCATTATGTTACAGTTGTGTTGCATCTGTGAAACTCTACAGTTTGTTTGTCGGATTGCTTATGCCTGCATTTGTCATCAATGTTTGTTTTAGGATAATTTAACGCCATCAGTGGATCACAGCAACTCATTTAATGGCACACCGAACCTAATGAGAAAAAATCGTCGACCAAACTTCTTCAGCGTATGTTTTGCCAGTTTTGTGTTTAATTGCACTAGTATTCGATAACCCGGTTTTTGGCAGACTTTGTGATGAGTATGAAACACTTCTTTGTGGCATGTACTGACTTGCAAGACATTTGTTACACAATTGCTACATATACATTACTGATAGAGCTTGAAGTATTACGTTTGTTGAGGAAATCTTTTTTACTGAGTGCAGTTTTGTCTTACCGTCTTTATGTCAGTTCGTCTATGTGGTGGCCCATGTCTTTCATGTATGCCCACGTCTTTCTTATATGTACAATCCTCCACATAGATGAAATTTAATAATTTTATTAATTAAACAAAGCTAAATATATGAAAATTTAATCAAAATAAAAGATGAAAGTCAAATGGAGCTTCCACGATGACATCCGTCAATTAATTGACTCTTGGCTTAGTTCTCAGTGAACAGGTATCCATTGGCTGACCAGCAGCAGATTGCTGACCAGTCATCAGTTACGATGCTGTCCAGATCTATATACCAGAGAGTCAACAACTTTCACTGGTAAACGTCAGATCTCCTACTTCTTTCTAATTTATTCTTAACATCTGGTAATATTTTTACAATTATTTTAATGCACTAAGTGGCCATCAATTTGCCGGTGTCCAGGAAAGAAACTGCACAGCCTGCATCTTCTGTGTATCATTGAATTCATTATGCAGAGTTGTGAAATAATTTTTGGCAGGATGGCCGCAGTACATAAGCGTGTATTTAACATACTCGAGGGGTCCATTTTGAAGTTTTTCCCAGCACATATCAGCTCTTTCTTGCCAAATTTCATGCCATCGGTACAGGAGTGCATGTCGGACCCCAAAATAATAATTCTAAACGCAAATTTTGTTATATATTTTGCAATATGATCTCCGGCAGTAGCATATACCTTGTGCCATTCTTACATAATTTTTCAGGTATTGTGAGCAGTTCCACGTCCTATTGGTTTTTCAAATTAGGTGGATTCATACAAGGACTTATGAAGTTTCGGGAATTTAGCCTTAGGGATGTGCTTTCCCTCAAATTCTCAGCGCCCTTTAGCAGTGAAACTATGTCAGACCAAGCGTTTTAGAGGTGCAAGATGTTATGGACCTCCAAGAGTGATGGAATAAACCGATCCAGATGAAATTTAGCGTGTTGTTATAGACTGTGGCTCTATCCTTGCATGCATTTCCCTCTGATCAGTCAAGGGGTGGGCACAGGAGCCCCCAAAGTTTAAAATTAGGTCTAATTTGTGGTTTATTGATATTGTATACCGATCATGATGAAATTTAGCATGGTGCAGCAAACCATAGCTCCACTGCCTCGTGTCATATTTAGCCCTGATTGGGGAAGGGGATAGGTAAAGAAGCCACCAAGTACAAAATTTCATCAAAGTCACGTTTTTTGGCAATTTTCCCCATAGGGGCAAAACTGTACTCTGATGGAACTGAAATTTGACATGGAAGATTATAGTTTAGGTTCACTGTCACTCGGCACTTTGGGGTGGGGGTGGGTGTGTATGGCCATCCTACCAGTTTTGCAGTGACTGGGCGATGCTTACAGTTTCTGGTGGTGCTTTGTGGCTGCAGAGGAAACATGATGACGATAAGAAGAATCGGTCAGATGATTCAAGGTTGAGTCAGAGTCGACAAATACCTGTAAAACAGGTTCTGCTCTGCTCCTGCTTTGAGAGTTATATTAAGAATTCGTCACCAACAGGGACTGAGTCCTTTTGCACTTATTACAATTGACATTTGCAGTTTCCAGTGCTATTTGCAGTTTTCACATTTGATGCTTATGCCTTTTTCTCACTTTTCTGCCGTCCCTTTGTGTTATTAAAATGTTTTGAGCTTCATTGCATTAAATGTATCTTGGTCATTTGTCTCTCTTCCAAATGAATGTAGCACCTCATTGTGTGTTTATTTGTTTTTGATCATTTACTGTTTCTTAACATATATTGTATTTTTTACATCACTATTTTTATTCACTATTTGTGTTCATCCACGCATTCTATATTTCATCCATACTCATTAGCAGTGAATTGCACAGCATGAAATCAGTATTATGTGCAATTTGTATGCAGGGATTTTTGTACAAGAAAAGTGGAAAGCCGTTGAGCAAAGAATGGAAGAAGAAATACGTGACGCTGATGGACGATGGTCATCTTATTTATTATCCCAGTTACAATGTAAGCATTGTGTTAGGGTTGCGTTTAGTTCATTTTTATACGCTGCACCTGTCACTTGGAACAATTTACCTGCTGACATATTGTTGTGTAACAGCGAATCTAGCTTTAAAAAACATTTAAAGACATTTCGTTTTAACACCTGCTTTTATGTTGCCAATTAACTCCTCTCCAGCGCCTCTGAAGCCTCCACGTAATGGCGCTATATTAATGTGCTTATGATTATGATTTAACTGATCTGCATAATATAAGTTGAGAGTAGTGGCATCATAGAGCGAGCATAAAGGGACCAATGCCCCTTGTCCTATTTTGTGCCGGGTGGGACGTAAAACCTTAACTTAATCAAATCATTTCACAATGGTGCATAAACAGCGGCTCGGTGGCAGTTGTCATCGACGAGCAACCTGTCACCCCCTGTCTGAGTGATATCAACTCGCCTGCAGCTTATCTGGCAGCAAACAAACTGATCATGTGGTATGCTGGGCAGCCTTATTACGGGATGGGCGTGAAGTCTGCCTTTTCTGCTTTGTTTGAATCTGGAACGTTTGCAATCATTTTTATCTGTTTTGCCAGGATTATATGGACGATGCGCATAGCAAAGAGATTGTTCTTATTCGGACAACTGTCAAATTGCCTGGTGGGAGACCACGAGGTTGTGAAATTTCTAAGTCAGTATCGTCAACGCCAGCCCTGAATGGTGAGTGGTGACACTAGTAATTTTGGCAGATGTTGACTTCAGGTTTATCATAAACACTATGTACTCTTGCGTTTTGTGCACTTTTTGTAGTCTGAATGACTGGCAGTTTTGTTTTGCCTTCACCACCCGACAGCGGTTGTCCCGCTGTCTCGTTCATTCTTCTGTTCGTCTGTTCTGATATTGTTACCATGATATCTCATGATCGGCGTGAACAATTTTTAATCGAACATTTAGTAGTAGCCCATGTCAGTAACCGTGCATACTGTTTATTTGTGCTCTGTAACTGTACTGCAATGTAAGTGGCCTTTGGGCCTTTTGCTTTTATTAAATATATATATAAAACGTACAGAGACAATTCACTAGCCCATACTGATGACCTGATTTAGATTCTAGAGGTCAAAATTCAAGGTCATAGCGTGCCATCAAAGTGGTGAAGGCCTCCACGTCGACGCTGGGGTGTCGAAGTTCATCTTCTAGCTTGTTTTGTTTTTGTGCGGGAAAATTTATTGCCCTACATAACTGTCATCATTAATGGTATCTGGCCTGTAGGAATACTTTTCCAGCAGTTTCCAGCGGTTAAATTCTGTAACCTTTGGGAACCACTGGCTAATCCAGGTAGATGTAGAAAACTAGACAGCCTCGCTGAAGGTTGCAGTGATCACTTTTGCATCATTTTTCGTCCAGTGACTGTGAGCTTTGACCCGATACCTTGACCTTTGAACTGAACCTGTCAATAGTATCAAGTGGAACCTGCATGCCAAATATCTGGGTCAAAGGTCATTTCATTCCAATGCTGTTTACCAGACGCACAGACATGTACATGGAACCGGTTGCTCTACTTGTATCACTAAAGCAGTCGGTAATGACCATTACAATGGTTGCTTGTATGTTTGTCTTTATCTTGGAAATTCAATAGATTTTGTAGCTGTGGAATTTATCAATGTAATTTCTGCAGTTTGTTAGTATTTTATTGTAATAAACTTTTTTATTGTTGATTTCAGTGGTGCTAATGACTTGAACTTACATGCATTGACAGGTATATCTGTTCCAGAGAATGGTGATCCACCTTCTTTGCCGTTACTGCAAGTTGGAGGTATAAATAGCATTTGTTTGTGAATATGTATGAAGGCTTACTGTTGTCAGTTATCAGCTTGCTGGTACTAGGTGTAGTCCTGTGTTCATTTTTTCTATACGACTTAAGCATTGCTTCTGCCAATCAGCTGCCTCGTGTGGGCCCGGGGCAATCCCCCACCTTATTCCTTCACTTTCCCACCTTTTACTTGATCTTTTGGTATCTTTTACTTTTCTGTTCTTTCCTTTTTTTTACTCCATTGATTTTCTTGCTTTTCCACTCCTTTCTATTCTACCAGAATAGTCCCACTCCATATCCAGGCGCCGGATGTTGTAAGAGGCGACTAAACCTGGCTTTAGTTTTCTTGTATGTTGATTTTGTGTTATATGTATATTTAGTTAGGGATGCATGCTTGTTTTTCTTGTATTTGATTTAGTCTTGTCTTGTCTTGTGGTGTGATAGTTGTCTGCCCTGTTGTAGGCACTAGCGTATTAATTTAAATGAGCCTCGCGATCTGTTTCCCTATTTGGGTGGCTGCTGAACAGGGTTGAGGTTAATATATCACTGGCCTTCCTTTTCTGGGTACGGATAGCTCTTCACCCCTGACCTGTCATCTCTGATGTAGCCATATTTGTGCTGAAAAGGGACGTTAAACTCCAACTAACTAGCTAACTGCCAATCAGCTACTGAAGACATTGTGGTACAGTATTTATGCTATTAATTACCATTATTTTTATGGCTTTACCGTGGTTATATGTAGCACAGTGGTGCAGTAGGTAGGACAGTGGAATAGTGAACTGGACTTTAGAGGTTGGGGGTTCCATCGCCAACCATCACAGCTACCCTAGTCAAGTCGTTTACCTACATGTGCCTCTGTTCACCATGCAATGTAAATTGGTACTGGCCAAAGATGCTGACGTCTAAAACTGAAAAGGTAACTGCACACCTGGCAGAAAGTACTCACAGCCTACTTTTTAGTGTATGACTAATGTCGTTTGTGGATTGTCTGCCTAGTAAACCAGAGATCAGCATCGGCCCCTATAGTCCGTGAAGGACTGTGGAAGCATCTTTGCCTTTACCTTTGGCGTGGTTTGCATGTTATGGCACTTGCTTTTGTGTCATGCTACTGACATCTATTACTATAAATACTTTTTTTGAATTTAAAATTTATGATGGTGATCTACTCGATGTACATTCAGGAGCGGCTGTGTATTGTTTTAATGTTAGTGTCTCCAGTGGTTCCTGTGCCACTGAAATCAGCTGAGATGCCTGCCGTGAAGAAAAAACATCGACGAGCAAAAAGTGGTACAAGGAATCATGATGCTGATGCCGGTAACAGTCATCCCGCTCACTAACTTCACTACATTTCAAACAAGTAGCTGGGCCATTACTGCTTTGTGTATGTACTTAGAAGTTAGAAGCTGGAGGTCTGCATATTCGTGGATGGTAACATAGAACTTATGAATCAACGTTGAGTTAAGGTATTGATGAAATAAAGATAATGGTTGATTGATTGGAATTTAAAGATGCTTTCAACATAACTTGGGTCATGTTGCACCTTTAAAGTAACAAGTTACTGGGAAAAATTATATTTCAACAAAATCAGACCCAGAAGAATCAGTAGATTCCAATGTCTATGCTACCTGAATATAGTCTGACAAAAGGGGGGAGTGATGGAGAGCTGTTATGTATGGAGCATTATTGGCGGCACTACGAACCGACTATGTCAGTGTGTACAAATACAAATACATACAAAATTTGCAAAGTGCCGCTGTATGAAATCGGCCATGAGTGCTAAAATGTTAACTGTTAGCAGTCAAACTCTAGTGTACAGTTTGGTTTTAAATTTACGTTTAAAACTACAGTGTCCGTTATTGAGTGAAGATGCAATGACAGACCTTTCCAGGCGTCAGGACCGGTGAAACAATAGCCTTGCTTGCCAAACTTTGTTCTGGTACGAGGTTTATGTGCAAATAAGAGCCATTGAGCTTGCTGATGATTGGTACATTCTGTCATTCCTCCCTTCCAACGGATTACATTTAGGTAGCGTTCAGACACACTGAAGATACTGTAAGCCATGATTTCTTTTGGGTTGGATTTTTTTCGTGGGATGTCAGACGTCGGTTATTGCACTACATTTGGTAATGCACGTGTTTCAGAGACGGTTTGTACATGAAAAGTTGGACTGTGAGCAGCAGTGCAGTGTGGCGTATACAGTTCTGTGATCGTGTTTGTGTGTATTGCAGTGTACTTGTATGTATTGCAGCCAGTACTTTGACAGTGTTGGCGGAGCATCAGAAAGATTATCCACCCTGTAAAATATACCATCCCAACAACCTCAAATGTTTTCTTAGGAGAACCTTTGGGCACCTGATTTGACGTATGCTAAGCACTAAAAATAGTTCGGTAAAGCTAAAGCCGAGTGTACAAAATATTTTGTTGTTGTTAAGATTATGACGACCTGGAGTTCTCTATCGTGTCATTGGATGGGCGTCAGTGGCTGTTTGAAGCTGAAACTGCTGAGGTCTGCTGCCTTAGATTGCATTGGCTTGTTATTTTTTGCACTTTCTGAGATTGATTCAGAAATGATGAACTTACTGCTGAAGTGGCTGGAAGCTACATGTCATGGATTACTGACAGGCCTGCGGTGGATTATATGGAGGGATAAAATATGAAATGAAGTTGTTTGAGAGCAAACAGGTCTACAAAAGTCAGAAGGCAAAGTCGTCTGAGATTGTTTGGGCATGCATGGACGACAGCAGGATGCCATGTCAAGCCACTCAGTGGGAACCAGAGGCTTGGCACAAGGAAGGACGGCCATGCAAGAATTGGCTGGAATGGTATGACACGACTTGAGACTTGACCTGGTATGAGGCAACTGCCAACAGATTGAAGTGGAGATTACATGTGGTTCAGTGTGCTCACTAGAGCATGGGAGAAACTAAGTGCCAATGAGTAAGTAAGCTACTTATGCACAGTCGTGAAAGTGGGTTATGCATTTCTCAGTGAACTGGAAATGAGTAGACAAGTTCACCTGCGAACCAGTTGTCATTGCAGGTAGTAGTAGTTGGAGTTGTAGTAGTAGTTGGAGTTAATGTCTGATAAATGGATTCTTTAAAACCGATCCTACATCATTGCCATTAGCCCACCATAGTTTACTGCTAGGCTGTGAAATGTTAATGGAGTAATGAAGCATTATAAGTCAGTAAGTAGCTGCTATAATTTTATTATGTGTGCAATATCGGATCGTTTATATTTACGTCGTGCGATTTTCAGGATCGTGATGAATGGACATTAGCAATACAGCAGCAGATACGCTCCATTCTGCTTCAGAATGATTCCAACAAATCAAAGGTACGCATTGCTTTATGCAGTTACTTGAATAAAAGCAGAAAATATTTATGGATACGTTCACGTTATTAAACTGTACATTATATAGGTTAATACTTTGATGCTGTTGATTGGGTGAAACGACGGCTACCTGGTCTGTAAGAAATTGGCTTTAGTTATTTCCAAAGAGTACTGCCATCATAGGGTCGATGTAAATGTGGCACTGATCCCATTGCTGTCTTTGATGCCTGCACCCAACCCACCCCTAAGTACTACTCGATAGAACACCCGTTAAACAAAACCTGAAGGTAATAGTAATAGTAGTAAGTAGAAAGTCACAGTATTAAAATGCCATATGGTGATGTTTGTTAGACGCAATAGTTGATTTTTTTTGATGTTCATTTATTGTATCTCTTAATCTTGTGGGCATATTTATTTTGTGACTGAGTTTCGTTCATATGTAATTTTTATTTTCAGGGTGTAACAAATAATGCGTCGGCTGTAGCCGTAACTGCGACGATTCGATCAGTGTCTGGAAACTTGGTGTGCGCAGACTGCAGTGCTCAGAGTGAGTAGCACATGGGTTGAAGCTGTATATATGTACAACTTGTGTGATCAGTAATCATTGTTTATGTTGTTATTATAGCCTATCATTTTCGGAAATAACAGAATGTTAATAATTGTCTGCACAACGTACATATTTTGAGATAAACAGTTAAATGTTTTGTGTCGTTTTTAGATCCTGACTGGGCAAGTATCAATCTTGGTATTGTGTTGTGCATCGAATGCTCGGGATGTCATCGGAATCTCGGAACGCACGTCTCGCGCATCCGATCTCTCGACCTTGATGACTGGCCGTCAGTTTACATTTCATGCTCTTGTTAACACCTTATTAGTTATTTGAATTCTTTGTAGCTATTCTTGGTAGTCGTTCAGTGCATACATAACTGTAAACTAGAAAGCCCTCTCATCAACCAATTTATGATGAAGAACTCAACCAACGACCAAAAATGTCACATCATAATGTTGTCCATAAAATACACCATCTTGTAACATGCACCCGTAGCCAAAAAAGGAACTTTTGTTGTATTGTGACTTATGTCCTAACGTTGGGAGTATTTTGTCTGTGTTTTGTCTTTTTTTTCAGGCATGAGCTGGTACTGGTGATGAATGCAGTTGGTAATAACATTTCTAACGCGGTGTACGAAGCCAACACGAATGGTCATACAAAGCCTCTACATTCTGCATCAAGGTATGCGAATGTGTGTATGGTTTTGACCCGAATGCTTCTTGTTTATCCACTTATTAACTTATTTATTTCTGGCAGGTGTACTGTTTTTACTGCTGTTGTTTTTTGTTTGTTTGTCTGTCTGTTTGTTAGCAGGATAACTCAATAAGGTATGTGTGAATTTTCATGAGATTTGGGAAATAAGTCATTGTGGGCCAAAAAGAGTTGATAAGATTTTGGAAATGATCTAGAACATTCTAGGTATTGTGGATATCGAGAGTGTACCAGTTGGTCTACAGTATGTAACGATTTGGGATGCTACAAAATTTCCATGTGACCTCTGCTTTCACTTTTGTTTTCTAACTGTAGGTAAGTAACACATTTGGGTACCTTAATGACAATGTGCTAATTTCATTGCAATGTGGCAGAGGTAATTGCACTACTGAATGTTGTCTAATTGTATCTGGTATTGGTTCGAGTGTTCTTATAGCTTGATTAGATACATTTCAAGCATGATGGTTTGTTCTTATAGAGAGGAGAAAGATAGGTGGATTCGTGCCAAGTATGAACTTTGTGAATACTTGCCTCCACTGCCATATGCTGATATAGCTTTATCCCAGGCAAGTGATGTGCTGTATGTATTTATTACTTCGTCCTCGGGAGCAGTTGCGAAGTATTGTGATGAGTACATCTTTATGTGTTTTTTTTTCTGTGTGTGTGTGTTTGTCTGTCTGTCTGTGAGGATTTCTCCAGAACCACACATGCAACCTTTACAAATTTTTTGTGCATGTTGCCTATGGCTATGTCTCGGTCCTCCTCCAGCGTCGTTGCAATACGTTATGTACTTCCGGTTATGTGGATGACATCATGTTTTTTCTATAATGGGCCGTATAGCTGTATGAATTTCGCTACGACTGATTTCGCTTAATTTTACTTATCTACCATAAAGTCGGACAGAATTCAATTTCCTGCTGTTAAGGGGCATAATTTTGAATAACTATTTTGAAATTACTCGCAAACTAAAGTAAAAGAGGAACAGAGAAATTTGACAATTAATGGGAAGAATTACTGAAACGCATGTTGCCGTAGCTGTTGTTACCATGGTAATGATGAAGGTTGTTGGAGAAACAAATATACTTTGATGCATGGATGTAGGTGAGCGAAGTTAATTTAGCATTAATGGGACTTAGGATAAGCATATAGAGTTAAGGGAGAATTGATTTGCTGAGAATCATAGTGGGCTGCGGGCAAAGTGTGGTAACTAGGATTGCCTTGTTTAGTTTTTGCTAAAATTTCTTGAAATATGGAAATCCTACAGTATTGTAATTGATTTCATAGAGATGTGTGCTGATGGGGATATTTCTAGTAGCTAGCGTAACCTTCATAAATCACTCAGGGTCATCGACAATATCACCATTGAATATATCACATGTGACTTCCTGTTGGCATTCCAGTGCACTATGTCCCTTTCTTGCATCGTTTCTGAAATACAACAGTAGTGGGACAGTCGTCAAAATTTGCACAGTTTTCGTACCCTACCTTTAATGTTATTTATGAATCATGGATCATTAGATTGGGAAATATTGACTGTGTTCTGCAAAGTTGTCTGCATTATAATTTTATATGTGGCAGTGTTACAAGTTTTGTTGCTGGAATTGGAAACCTGGCATTAAGTGAACAATGCATCTTCCGTCAGGAGTTTAGTATTAGGTGAAGATAATATGACAATCTGTGCCACTTAACCCTAAACATTCTTTATTCTTTTCCAGAACATATGGAGGAAGAATACTGAGGGTAACTGGCCAACCAAGGTTCATGTAATGTTACAAGTTTATTATTTTTGAACCATAGTTTCTTGATCGTAAGTTGGACTGCTCACAGTTGCTCTGTGACTGTGCATATGTGTAGCAACTCATAGATGCTGTCGCTAGACAGGATGTTAATAAGACAATACTGGTGCTGAGTCATTGTAACTCCACAAACGTGGACCAAGTGAGTGCACAGTTCAGTCATTCAGACTGGCGCACTGCGCTCCACATTGCCGCATTCCTCGGAAACGTGGTCATACTGCAGCTTCTGCTCTGGGTTAGTTTGTCGACTGCATGTGTTATTTTTTACGCCTTGGCCACCCGACATTGTCAGCTAAGGCATTATGTTTGTAGACTGTCCCGTTTATTCGTCCAGTCAGATATTGTTAGTGTGATGTCTTGTGAACAATTTTGATAAAACTGACAGCACTTGTCCACTGGCTTCACTTTACTATTATTATTATTATCATTATTTGTAAGCCCACCATCACAAAGCCGCAGGCATGAAAATTAAGCTAAGCAAAAGCAACGACCACAATGGAGTATCACACGGTGTCAAATGTAGCCAGGAAGGCGATCGCATTCCCCCTTATCATTATTATTAGTATTAATGTTATTTATAAAGTGGAAGTTCGGAAGTCCATCAGATGTGCTAAATCGACAGTTAACTTATAATTGGTTAAACAGAAACGTTTTTAGGTGCTTCTAAAGACGTCTACAGATACAGTATGTCCGGGGAGTGCAGTACAGCCAGTAGACTGTTACAGATAGCATGGCCGTTGACGTCAAAACTTCGGTCACCGAAGGCAGTCTTTATGCGTGGAACGTTCAGTTGGCGAGTCATGACTGATCTAAGATGAAGCCGACCAAGCCGAGATGTCGATACACAAAGTCTGCCAGGTGTGATGGAGCCAGGCCATGTAGGCACTTGTACACCAGAACAGCAGTCGTGTATGTAATTCTTTGCCTGACTGGTAGCTAGTGCAATTTACGCAATACTGGAGTCATGCATTCAGATCCCTGGCTCCTGTGATAAATCAAGCACCAGTGTTCTGTACAACTTGCATGCTGTGTAGTAGTTGGTTGCTGACACCAGTGATCAAGCTGTTGCAATAGTCTAGTTGTTTGGAAGAGAAGGTTTGGGAATAAGTGGCATTTTACAGGCCAGATGCCATTTCCGACACCCGAACAGCTGTCAAAGTGCTGAAGGGAACTGACCTTGTCCACTGGCTTCACTGCTTCTGGATCTTGAAGGAATTGTCATCGTTGCTCCATTTATGCCGGCTGTCACTGTGAATAATAGTCCATTCTAGTAACTATAGTTTATTACTGGCCCGCCTACACAGTGTAGGGGGGGGATCAGACTAGTAACGGTTGCTGGCGTCTGTCGTTGTCGGTAACACTCGCATATGCAACGTAACTCACCAGGGGGCAGCACGAGTTGGGCCAGTATTGTTACGTCCTGTTATGGCGACGCACAAGTATGCATGCTACCTTCCTTTTGCCAAACAGTATCATTTTTAGGGCTCATATCAAATACAGCATACTAACTACTAGTCTGCCTGTGTTACTCTTAGCTAAGCCAGGTCATCAAGGGGTACATTTATGTATTGCTTGAGTAAGATTTGTTTGCAGGTTGATTGTGCTGTGTGGGCCCTTGGGTTGTGTGAATAGGCCTGATCTGTTTCCAGGCTGGATGGCTTTCATTTTTAGGTCGACACTTCAGAGTCGACATGATAATGCCGTCTCAGATGTCCGTCCATCTACAAAAAATTTCTTCGATTTCTGTGAAATTTGGCATGTAGGTATAAGTCGATGAGTGATGCACGACGATATGCAGTATGACCCGATCTAAGGTCAAGGTCACGAGCCCTTGAAAGTTGGAAATCCTTCCATTTTCAAAAGCTGTCTACTCCGCTATTTACAATGGGAGCTGGCAACTGACCACAGATTCTTAAACTAAGGCACAATATCTAAATTTTATCAGGCCGGATTTGTGATATTTTCCCTAGTTTTTATGTCACATGATTTTGAACTTTGCAGAAACGTCACTCGTGAAGAGTCGACCTTCAGTCCTGAACGGGGCTAATTTATTTATGTTTACAAGCCACAATCTTGCTCTGCTTGATTGTGGTTTGGCCGTCCGCCGTAAGCCACGCTCCTGGCCAAACACTGTGAAAATCGGACTTGTATTTGGTGTTATGATGCATAGCCACATTTATTGTGTTAGGTTTGGTTTCTTCAGTATCGTGACCTGTTCGGGGCATAAAAATTTTAATTTATTCACTATACACTTAGGGTTGCCCTTCTTCTCAATTGATTAGTAGCATTGAATGGGTAAATAAGTGACGAATACTAATTTAACGGCAAGACATTTTTGGATTTAATGTTTGTTTCACTTGCTATTGCTTTTGATAGCAAGTGCCATTATGTGGACTATTTTCACTATGAAATCTGTCGGACGTGTGTGCAGAAAGGCGCCGATGCCAGAGCTGTGGACCACGAAGGCCATGATCCTCTGTACTACGCCAAGGTCTCGGATGCGACAGATGCTGCCATGTGCGCTCAGTTGTTACAAACGTCGCGCGGTTGTCGTGAGTCGTTCATAACGTGATGTTGTGACCGGTCTGAACATTATCCAACCGAAATACCGCAAGTTCCACATTCAGTTTTGTCTGTGCTTGCCAATTGTTTGTTACTGTTACATTGTGTCTTGTTTTGTTACTGTGCTGTTGTGAATGTAAAACGTGCGTAGAAGTCAGTGATAGATGTTTCGGTATTCGTAGCTCAAATGTTATGTTGTAGATTTGTTTTTAAAACGTGTTTCGTCTGCTGTTGGGTACAATTGTTTATTTATTTTTGAAGTGTTGTAACAGAAGGCATATTATGTTTCACTTTATGGCATTGCAGTTAGCTGTGTTATTAAACACGTATACAAATAGGTTAAATGTCACTTGACTAGGCTACAGTGTATTTTGCAGAAAGTCTGTAAGTGATAACTGTTTCTGTTGACACTGTTTGAGCTTCAGCTGCGAAGTTTTTTTCTGTTAAATATATAGTGTTGACACATATAAATTAATTTTAAGTAGATATAAATTCTTGAAGTTCTTCATGTTATTTGATCTACACTTGATGCCTTATGGGATATGTCTTACCTAGACTGTTATAAGCAGTCATCTACTGAAGTTAATTCTGGACACCTACTCAGTTCACTTGCTAGGGGAAACCCTGCCCAGTGCGTCCACGCCTTTTTGGACATCGACTAAAGTTGGGTGGCACATTAGGAATTGAAAGACATAAAATATAAATAAAATAACATAATTAACAACTTGCTATCAATTGAGATTGATTCTCTGTGGTGTTTGTCGTGCCATGCGACCTATGGTAAAGGGAAAGGGTGTACTGGGCATTGAGTTTGACACCTACTAATTTTTACTCAGGCGGGGAGGACCTAGCCAGTCCTCAAGTACTGCTTCATTCCAAATTGGCTAAAATATCAGTGGATGAAAATATTCATTTAACAAAATTAAGTTTATTGAAATTAGCCAAAGGCATCAACGATATTACAAAAAGTTAAATTGCCAATGCAACAAATTCATACACATAGCTGACAGAAAATTACAACTAGTTGTTAATAAATTAACTAAATAGGCTGATTGTAATGGCTTCAAATTCTCTGAAGACAAAACGTCTTACATTTCTGCAATCAAAGAAAATTACATCCTAAGCTATCACTTTTCAAACAATCACTTGCTTTTAGTTGTTAATGAAGTTAAATTCCTTGGTCTATTCTTCAACGATAAATTATTAGGTCGACTCTTCCGAGTCGACGTCATAACATTAGTGTATCTCAAATGTCCGTACGTTTGTCCACAAAAAGTTTCTTCGATTTCAATGGAATTTGGTATGCGTTACCGTCACGCATCACTCGTCGACCTCTAGGTCGACGAGTGATGCGTGACGGTATGCAGTATGACCCGATCCAAGGTCAAAGTCACGAGCCCATGAAAGTCGGAAATTCGACCATTTTCAAAGTCTATCTCCTCCCCCATTTACAGTGGAGGCTGGCAAATGACCACGGAATCTTACATTAGGGCACCATACCTAGAGCTTATCGAGGCCGGATTTTTTATTTTTGTCCTAGTTTATGCCACGTGACTTTGAAGTTAGCAGTAAGTAGGAGTCAACCGTCAGTCTCCTATGGGGCTAATTTTTTTTTTACCTCATATCAAACACTTAAAAACTAGATGTCTCCAACGATGAACCTCTTTAAAATTATTGCACACCAAACTTGTGGTGCTGATCCAACTACTCTATTAACATTATACAGAACATTAATTTGCAGTAAACTTGATTACGGAGCTATTGTCTATAACAGTGCACGTAAAGTGTACCTCAAAATTTTAGAGCCTGCGGCAAATCAAGCTGTAAGAATCTGTCTTGGAGACATCATACTTCACCAGTTAGTAGTCTCCAAGTATTAGCTCATGAACTACCACTTGAACTTCGTAGATTACAACACTCAGTGTTGTACAAAATAAATCTAATACACTTAATCCAACTCATAAAACAGTCTTGCAACCATTGTCGTCTCTATACTGCAATAAATGTAATGCTATAACATTAAAAACATATTCAATCACACATCCAGCCAAGATATACTAAATTTTATTACTGGCCCGCCTAAAGGGCCAGTATTGTTTTGGCGTCTGTCGTCGTCTGTAACGCTACCGGCGGGCGGGCTGCCGGGCGCGTGGGCAGTCGACACTGCACGACAGGCCAGTACGGTTACGTCCTGTTATGGCGACACCTTGTTTAAGAAGTCAACTTATAATATCAGTTATAATTAGTAAATCAGAAATCTTGTGCACGTTATACTTTTTCAATCAAATGATTTACCTAATTACGACTTACTCATTCAATCTAAATCTACTTTTTTATTATATTTTTTTCAGTTACCTTAGTCTTAATCCCTATTAAATTTTAATATTTGCAATATAGTTCTACCTTAAAGGCACAATATGATCTGTGTTGGAAGTGCCATTAAACTGCAATCAACCATTCTTTTGTCACTTTGTCAGCCTGTTGACATTATGAAGTATATTACTCATGATGTGGTTTCTCAGTGCATTAAACTCAGTCCAAGCTGATTGTTGCTGTATAATGGCATTGTTGTTGACAAGATGAATTTCCAGTAATTATGTCTCATTGTAGTGGCTGTTTTGACACTGCTTTAAGAAAGCTGCTGTTTGCTCTATGTATATCAGTGCAGTGAATGTACCATTATGACACGTTGTTTTGGCTGTCTCAGCTTTACTGCTGCTACGATGTTTGGGCCCAGTAGTGTTCATGTTGTTAACATATCAACACTGCTACAGAATTTTGTAGATTTGTAATGCCACCACTTGTTTTCTACATTCAGACTGTTACAGTATTTTTGATAAACTGCAGTTTGATGGTGATAGCAATGCAGTAGCTTATTTGTACAATGTAAATCCCACATGCCGACTGTTTATAATTAATCTGCCAATGATGTTGATTTGTAATGTTTCCGTGTGATAATTGTACAGGCTTGCATGCTTATCTGGTGACCTTGCTGATCAGTTGTCCATCATGTTGTTTTGTGAGATATTTTGGATATAACTATCAAGTACTGTGCATATTTATTATATTTCTATCATTCCGACTGTGTTCATTTTTCAGCTCGGCAGTTGTTAAACTGCTGATAATCATTTTAAAGTGTTTGCTCATTTGTTTTCTGCTTGCTTGCAGTATTTCTGGTAACAGCAGCTCTGTGTTGAGTTCTTTGACTGCTCACATATATTCATTACTTACGGTGAAACTCTGTCACATTTTCCTGACTTTGCGGCACTACTGCCCGTGTCGCGGTTACTCCATCATGAATGTGTTACTAGTACGTTATGTCAACATATATTCTACAAAAACCTTCATGATGATTAAGTAGTAAAATCCTTAAAATGGCAATAAAATGTCCGCAGCAGTCTATTCAACACTAGTGTAGCCCTATAACTGGACTTCATTCGTTATTGCGGCCAGGGGTCCAGCCTACTCTGGACCCCAGCACTGAGACCTTTGTCAGTTCAATGCACCAGCCCATGGAGAGGAGGGGAATGGGTAGGTGTGTGTGCTTGACGTGTATGGTGAACAAAGGCTTAAGTAGGAGTGAACAGCTTGTTGGGTTTTTCTAAAGTGTGCCCTACTGGCTAAGCCCGGACTGGTACTTATTCAGTGCCAACCACCTGACACTTCTTCAGCACCGGCCCAAGGACTTTGCCACAGCTATCTGCTTCAGCTCACGTCAGCGCGGCTAATACCTCGACGATGCTAATCAAGACATCAGCAGCGGTCACAGTTTATAGAGGACACCGACGAACCCTCTTTCCTGCCCGGGATTAACTCGCTGTTCAGAGGAATTATTAGATATAATTCTTTGGTAGGCAGACACGCCCGGGCTGAGGCGCAAACCCGGCCACTGAGCGCGACACACTCTACTGCACATGGCACTCGAGTGCTTTAACCACTGGGCCACATAGGCAGGTTAAAATTGAAGTTAGCAACAAACAATTTTCTCTGACAGGATTTTACCCAGACACTTCACAGACAGTTGCTTGACATATTGCTGACATGGCAAATTCCTGACCATTTACATTTTCCAGACAAGTGCTCACTCTAGTTGTTACTGCTCATTCACTGCTTTCTGTGACATTACAGAGCTATTAGTAAGGATGTAAATTTTTTGCGGCCATCGCGGTATGCTCAAATTCGAGTCGCTAGTATCGCAATTTTTTGCATTTTGCCACAAATCGCCGCAATTATTACTATTTTAGCAGTTAACATCACAAAAACGTGCAATTAGTGTCTTTTATAGTGTTACTGACGAAAAGACAGCATAGCATAGCAAGTCGTGTCTAAGTCTAGTCACCGACTTAATGATTAACTTGCTGGTCATTTGATTTCTCTCCAGTTAATGCTGTTTGTTACTCAAAGCAAAAATAGCAGTTTACTATCGCTACTATAACCTATATATGATGCGTTTTTAATGCTATGACTGTGACCACAAATTGACCGCAATTTTATTCATTTTTGACCGCGAAAAATTTACAGCCTTAATTATTAGTACATATTGCCAGTGTGATATTCTAGTGCTCGAACAGGTTTTTGGTATTGTTGTTTCAGTTCTGTCCTATTGGTCTAGCCATGCAGCGTTGTGTTTCATAATGTAGTTTTGTCCTGTTTTCTGTAATGTTTATTCTTGCATTTATATTTTATTTCTTCAAATGTAGGAATTTGTAGTAAACAACCTAGGACAGTGATTTGTACTAGACTGTGTCTAAAAAACGACACTGCTTTGGCTTGCTATAACTTTGACGCACATCAACCGATTTTGTTAATTTTTGGCAGAAATGTTGCAACATTTCTGCCAAAAATTATCAAAATTGTTCGATGTTTGTCGAAGTTATATCAAGCCAAAGCAGTGTCGCTTTTTTATACACAAGAGTATTTATAGATTTCACTAATAACTAGTTATATCAGTTTACAATGAGCAGTGCTGTCATTGATGTATTAATATATGAATGGTGACTATTCAGTGACTATCCTTCTCATGTGAAATACATTAGCATGCTATTTTTCGATTTTGGCCCTAACTCTCGAGGCATCTGTAGCTACACTCTTTAGATATTATGTGCACATGCAACTCCACCAAGGCACTGGTGTAGAATTAAATTCAACATTAGAAATAATAACTGCTTTTTCAAGATCAAACTAGACGGCTGTATTGTGTGGAATGAACACAATACATTCGACATTGTGCATTCGACAATGCCTAGTGTCACGTGCTTGCAACTGAGTGATGTCAGCATTATCAGCCGTGTTACTTATTTTCAGTTTCCAATTCAGTCTGCTTTTCTTCCATGTCTGTCAGTCACGCAGCACAGCAGAGTCCTGGTTTACCAAATATCGGACATCGGACGTTGCGGAAAATTTGGGTAGGCAACTTTCTTGTACGGAGCGTACATCCCAGATGAATGATTTTGAATTGATTTTAACAGTAAAAATGGAAACTAGATGTCCCGTAGAGGGATCATTTGATAGTCAATTTCGGGAGATCTGTAACCCTTGCATAGTTAGGGTGGACTGAAGTCATGACAGTATTTTGCGTTTTTAAAAAGAAAAACTACCCCTTACGGTAAAATTTTAAAAATTCTGTTCAAAGTTTTATCGCGACACCATCGACGTTAGTTTGTTCAAATTTCGTGAAGTTGGGCCGACGGTAAATCGTGCGTTATTTACCTGACAAAAAACCCCGCCTGCCTCTCAAACTGTCACTACTGTGCGGATCACGCCCAAAATCTGCCAAGGCCAATGTACTCAGAGTGCTCCAGATTTCATCCAAAATCGGTTCACTTTTGGTGGAGTTATAGCCAAACGCGTGTTACCACTGCCAAGGTAAATCCAATATTCGGCCGAAGACTGGCATCGAGCTGAATAACAAAGTTATTGTTGCCTGCATGAGTAATAGACAAGAAGCATACAAAGAATCCAACTCTTAGTTGAAAACACTGATAACTGTTCTTCACACAACAGACAATTCAGATGTCACTCGGTAAGTTTCACATACATGCCCAAAGTAGACACATCCTCATTACAGTGGATGTTGCACTAACGGGCTCATCTTGAGACTATATTACAATAAATACACAAGCGAATACCACGTATTGCTTTGGCTAAATTAAATACTGGAATTCCTATCCCCAGTGGTCAAAGTAAGGTGGCCGACGGTAAACCGTGCGACTTTAATTGGCGGGAAGTCAGAAATGGGCCCAACTGTGGCCCTCTATTGGTAGTGGAGTAGGCTATCAGCTTCAGAGGGCTCTGCCCCTGAATAGGGGCTTTACCCCTGGACCCACTAGGGGTCGGGCCCAGACTACCATTATAGCTCCGTGCTCGCCATGGTTTACAGTTCCGCCACCTCCAGAATCCTACTTTTACCACTGCCTATCCTATATACATATCTTAAACCTATTACCAACAAATACACTCATGACAAGTGGCAGCAAACTTGGAACTCACAAACACAAAATAAACTCTACCAAATTTATCCAACTATACCTTCTTACTCCACTCTTCCTACATATCAATGATAGGACCAAATCTTATATAACCGATTACGCATTGGACATACTCAACCCAGTCAACCAAATTAAATACTAAAGTTTTGAAGTCATTTAAATTGCCCACCTAATGATTGCAACATGTCACAAACACAGCAGCACGTTTTCAGTTTTAAGAAAAAATTAGTTCGCATTTTTGCAACTAATTATTACATTTTCATACTGTATCTCTCACAATTAATACGTAATATCCAGTACATGTATACAGATATATCACACTACTGATGGTGTCCAACATAGATCTTTGGGAAACTCAGCTATCTGTGGCACCAGCAGGCCACTTAAACTGAAATCTTCACTTTACTTCTATTCTGAGTCTGTAAGTAAGTGATCCCATATTTGTTAGCTTCAACTTGAGCAAGCACTGACTGATTTTAATAATTTTTGGCAGAATGATACAAAATTAGGCAACTAAAAGCTGCTTATTTCCCAACGTCAACTAGTGCTTCTGTACTACCTAGCAAGATGGACAAAACTAAAATAGCGTCTTCGAAATTACCTGTTCTGTGTAAAGTGGGACATAAAACCTTAGGCAATCAATCTCAGAAACGGTGTAAGACAGACATGCTGTTATTCCAGACCACTAATATGAAGTAATATATAGCCATTTCTGATGACCTCCAGTGGACTACAGGGTCATATACCTACTGCAATTGCACTGGGCAGTCTCTCTGCCATAGCCATGCTAACTGTTGCGTTCAAGACTACCATGAGACCAAGACTGTAGACCACATCTCAAAGAAGACAAAAAGCATTCATAGTGAAGATGACAGTATTTATCTGTCATCCAACTGCCAACTGCACGTTTGAGGTGTTCTGCCCACAACTGCCTTCTCTACTTGCTGATGACAGTGGTGATGCACAGACCAGACTTCAATGAGTCATTGCTCGAGTTCATCAGCATCGTTGACCCGCATCTCATGCACACATCTAACACCCAAATCTGTAATCAACTAGGCTGACGTCCAGGCCATTGATAGGCCACAGCGCAGGAGAAAGAAGACCGGAGATTCATGTGCAGAAGTGGGATTGTTTGGTACGCAAGTGCACTGTCCTGCTACAAGATATTGTCAGCTGTGACCTATATGATAGCAAATAACATTTGCACAGCACAAGAGAACACCGGTAACACACTATCATGCCTTTTAATGCTATTTTTTAATGTTTTATTGCATGCAACCACTTCTCAGATTTCCACAGGTAGTACAGAAACACTAGTTAGGTAACGTAGGAAAATAAAACAGCCTTCAGCTGCCAAAAATTATTAAAATCCAACAATGCTTGCTCAAGTTACAGCTAAAAATGTCAGGATCATTTTCGAGACACTGTAATAGAAAAATGGCATAGCTTAACTAATCTTATAACAATGCTTGAATACGCTTTCTAATGTGATGACTTAATGTGCGTGTAATGAAACTGCGGGTAATGGTCATTTTGGGGTTACTGATTGAGTAGGTAATGGAAACAGCGTGTAAAGTACAGCATATGGACTGCGCGGGTAATGGAATCGGCATGTAAACAATGCAACTGTGGAAAGCGCATGTAAAGAAAGCGCAGGTAAAATTGGATGTGCAATAAATTCGTGCCTGGGCAGATACATACGCTGTTAGACAGTACATGTAATGGCAAATATAGCAATTCATTTGATTTTCTATTTGCTGTTAGTCATTTTAGTGATAATGTAACACAGACGCTTGGCAATGATGATGGCGAGGAAACTGAAGATTACGACACTGATGATTTTTTACACAAACCTAGTACTTCTTACATTTCTATATGTGACATTAATGCTCAGCCTGCCTCCAACACAGATAACATATGTGACGGTTGTTGGAGCACAGAGCGAGCTAACGTTGTTTTGGTACCTTGTGGGCACTCCAGATTCTGTCAAACATGCGCTGACAGATGATTTATTTGCCATTTTATTACATGCAGTTTCCATTACATGCTCTTTCCTGCACGTGCCCTTCAGTGAGCACTTTACCCTCCGTAGCCATTACACGCCATTTACAGTCCTCTTGCTGTTACATGCTGTTTCATTTACATGCGCATTCCATTCGATTAGCATTACCCGCCTAATCCATTACACGCCCTTTCCTTTATTCGTGCTTTAAGCGGTCCCGTTCTAGTTTCCGAAAACGCACACACAAACATACAACACGCAATGTTACGAGAGGAAATAAATACAAACTAACAACAATGCAAGTTTTAGAATAACAGTGGTCAGCAGTCAGCAGCAACGGTGCATACAAGGCAATGGCAGCAAACAATACTCGAGAACTGTACAGACAAACAAACTATGCAAACATACACATGGACTTGAAAAGCTAACACAGTGCCTAGAGACAACGGGACTTAAATACGGTCGAGTACACAGTCTCGTTGAAGTTGAGTCAGCCATCTGATACAGTCGCGGTGCTGATTTAGTATCTACGAGTAACTATGTACAGTTTCTTAACTAGTCGACAAACGAACGAAATCCACACATTGCAGCTTGCCAGTTGTCAACGTAGGAATGGTGATGTCAAAACTACAACAGAATGACGTGTTTGGAATTTAAAACAAGCCACGAAAATACTGCATCCAACAAATGTTAATTTACATGCACTTGTGAAGCAACAGAATTGCTGGAAATGTCTACATTAATGTGACACATTTAGGACATCCAATGGTTAGTAATGACAGACGCCAAGTTTGATTGATTAATATTTTATGTCCCTCTATAACACAAAATATACTAGGGTTGCTTGCCTTGTATGTTGTACAAGCTGGAAACAGATCCAGTCTTTTCTTACAGCCCAGGGTCTTTACCTTTACCTTTGGGGTGGATGCCACCTAATGCTTAGGCTGATTATAGTTCAGCCCAATGCGCATCCCCAATGTAACCGAAGGTCATCAAATCCTTTTACCGGCTATCACAAACAATTAAGAGTAACAAATTGCATTCTGTAGTTTCTTATATTCCATGAGGTAAACTCAAAAGGTCAGTTATCTAGGAATATCTCACGGCATCATGAGCAATGGTAGTTTCTAGCATTTCCTGACCACATAATGAACAATCACCGACTATTATGAGGAGCTTACTCCTCTCAGCTTGGACAGAAATTACTCCAACAGACAGCTCTCTTCATCTAATGCAGAGTAGGTACAATGTCAGTTTTTATACTGTCCCAGATGCATTCCCAACCGCCTCATTGCTTTCCTTTCACCTTTTTACCCTCATGAGGAAACAGAAGGCAAATCATCTCCAACAGCATTATTATACACTGGCTATGAAAGTGACACTATCTCTCATAATGAAGTATGGCTTATTCGACAGCTCGTCTGTTAGAGACTTAAGTCAACATCTAGAAGCACTAAGAAGCTGTAATAACCTTTATACCATGTCCACAATTAATACAACTACATAAAATTATGCACTGAAAAAAAATTATATGGTTTCATAGAAATTAACACCAGAGACAATTACCGAAACCTGAGAAAGTTGTTCAACTCGTTCATTCCACAGCAGTAGTCTTTGTTCGATCTTTATACAAGCGAGCTTTCAATTGCTGTTGCTGCAAAATACAGCCCTGAATTATAACCATGCCTTTGGCAGCCTCACATTTTTAATAAATGCACCGCATGCAACACATTTTACTGTTGAAATGGACTTTCAGACAGTCAGCATCTTTGAGGTCTCTGGCAGCCACCACTGGATTTGATCAACAGGGCTACATAAGTTCACCAGTGCCATCAGGCGCCAATATGCTCGACTGTTAGCGGGACAAAATGTCACCGCATTCCCAGCAGTGGACAGACCATTATAGCCTCATTGGCAAGTTACATGGTACATGGCAGGGTGTTTCTCTATTGTATCATATCATATTGTATCCCGACATCTTGTTTAATATTATATAGCATCCATAGTTTCCCTGAAGTGCTGTAACCTGACATCATTAAATTTTTATCAATCTAACTTTCAAAAAACGTTTCCGTATGACTAAAGGTAAAGGGTGCCAATTGAACAGCTCTGTCACCAGCCACTGAAGCCATAGCCATGTATCCTACAGCAGTGTCACTGATGATAAGCAACCATGTGACACCAGGACTTTTGTTACCTTCCTGGCTACGGAGCTTCACCATATCTATAGCATGGTGACAGAGGTATGTGTGTAAATACCCAGTCATTACAATGGGAACTCACTGGTACTAGGGTCAGACAGCTGGCATAAAGGCCTCAACGCCCCTTCTATCAGAGGCCGGTGGTGGATGATGGATGAGCAGCCGAGTCCTTCAGTGCTTCAACACTGTCGGCTGGATGACAGCAAGGACAACTGGGCCGTAAAAATCGGCATCGCTTAAAGGTTCTCTTCCGCAACAAATGGAGAAAGAAACCCCATAAATATGTAACATATTATGTAACTAATGACCTATTAATGTCATGCACAACTACAGTCGTTAAAAAAATGTGCGTAATCCAAAATGCATCATTTAGTTATTATTATTATTATTATTAATAGGCCCATCATACAAAGCTGCAGGCATGAAAAATGGGCTAAACAAAAAGTGTTGTTGTTGTTTTGTTACACATGTACTGATTTTAGCGGTGCTATCATGAAAACACTACAGCGGCACTTTACACAGTCTTGAGAGATAAAGTCTTGTCAATAACTGACAAAGAAACATTTGTATAAGAATGACTTCAGATCTCATACATACCTTTTTGATGACCCGACACTGGCGCAGTCGACACTTTTTACGTAACCTGTTTGGTCCACCGTATCTCTTCATATCCTGCAATGCAGTGCATGTCCAGTTACTATTTATACACAACATCAAACTTACAAAAAGCCAAAAATACAAGATTACACGATACGACACAATACAGTGCGCTCAAAAGCTGACGAACTGGCCAGCCTAATCTAGCACATGGCACAGACACAAAAAATAAGGAAAAACTAAAAACAAAAACCGAGTAGCTCCGAAGAAATGGTCCAGGCAATAGTTCGTGAACAGCGTGAAGGCAGTCCAGGAGGAAGAAGTGCAACTATGGAGGTGGGATTTGTGAAACAGGTAGGTTTTAAGCCAGGAGTGAAAGAGAGAGGGAGCAGATAATGAGAAGAGTGGTGAATCAAAAGAGGAAGAAGTGATGAATAAAGGAATAGGTGAGTAGGAAATGGAGGAACTGGTACCAAAATGAGGTTGACAAAGAGATAAAGGGAAGTGGCTCAATCTATAGACAAGGTGAAGCATAAGTAAACTAAGGGAGCAAAGAGTTATATTTAGAGAGGATTAGGGATGTTAATACCTGGGTATGTTGAA
>Ga0209780_1000188_pt1 | contig 30184 bp, 30 predicted proteins | sample WorMetexBAHAMAS2_FD_187384 | JGI IMG/M metagenome (GOLD analysis project Ga0209780, IMG submission 187384) | Marine gutless worms symbiont microbial communities from Max Planck institute for Marine Microbiology, Germany - Inanidrilus exumae... | ecosystem: Host-associated > Annelida > Digestive...
ACGGTGCGTAACATGAGTAATTAAACCAGCAGGAAAACCATGCAAAAACCAACGACTATGATGATGCTAGGACCAGATGCAGTGGGTAAAACTACCTTGCTCGCTACCATGTATCATGAATTTTACAATCAATCTGATTTTGAACTTACGACGAGTGAAGATACGCACCAAAATCTTCAAGAAGCTTACCAAAAGCTCAGTAGCATCATTACACAACCCACTTTTACGCCGACAGGACAACTTTTAAAGGGCACGGCGGGTATTGTCGAACATCGATTTGAGATCCAATTTTTGGGTAAAACAGAACTGGAATTGGTGTTTTATGATATTGCAGGTGGAGTGATACGCGCTGAAAATAATAATCGGGATTATAAAGAGTTTAAACATAAATTGGAAGAAGCGACTGTGATTCTGATTGTTATAGAGGCACCCGCCCTGATAGAAGGAAATGTGCAGTCCAATAATCCTTTACCCGTTTACGAGCGCTTGCTCCCCGCTGTCATAGATAAGCGAAATCATTTGATTTTATTTGTGATTACCAAATGTGAAACCTGGCTCAAAAAAGAGTCCCTTAAAAAACAGTTACAAATGGCGTTTGAAAGACAATATAAAAAGTTGCTCCAGTGGATAGCAGACATTGATAATATTGTAGGCGTTTTGATACCTGTCAAAACCTTAGGTTGTGTGGAATTTACCCATATTGATTCTCAGGATAATGAAGTCATTTTTGTTAGAAAACCAAATTTGCCATTTAAGCCGGAAAATACTGATCAACCCCTGCGCTATGCACTGGCATTTGCTTTGTCCCAACACGATCAAAACAGATTGCCGTGGAATAAATTTGCGCGTTGGATTTCCAAGCGTGAACTGGTTTTTCAAAAAGCACTGATTGAATTTGCGGATGCACGTAATCGGCATTTTAAAATTTATGGGAATCCTTCACTGATTGAGGAGCAGACAAAATAGTGGTTATTAAGCCCGTTGTTTTAGTCGGAGCGGCTCTCCATACGCGAAAATTTGAACCTGGTCAGGATTATGATTGGTATGTCAAAACCGGTGAACTGCAATTGTTTGATCAAATGGAAGATATTCACCGTGTAATGCTACGCGATGTCGGTGGGGAAGCGCCAATATTAGCCGTGATTGTTGAAGAGCAAGGTGTTGGTTTTCTGATTGGAGAACTGGCTTGCCAGCGCCAGGATCATGCCAAAAGGGTGATACATGATACACTTTATTTGGAATTTGATACGGAATTTTGTCAAAGTGTCTTACAGGCGGCGGCAATTTTATTGCTTCGTATCCAGAGGTATTATAAGCCTTATAAACAGTATTTTAGCAATTATGCGGAAATATTATTTTCTACGCCACAATTCATTTTAAAAACGGTTAAATTACCGAGTGCCACTACTAACCAAGCCGGGTTAATAGAGCCGTCTATTCTGGGAGAGAAATGGGTTTTCTTTTCTAATGCTAAAAATCGATACCGCTGTGCGCGTAAATTGGTAGAGTTTGTGTATAGCGGTGAGGGTAAGTTTTTGTTTGTATCAACGGGTAGAGTAAATTTGGAAAAATGTCGAAAGCTTGCCGATAAAAGTGATGAATGTATTTTGTTGACATTGTCTTCTGAAGTGGAATCGGAGGTAAATTTGAAAAAAGAGCGCCATTCAAAAACAGAACAAATTTATGGATTCCTGAAAAGTCGGTATGAAACGCTGTTTCATCATAGGCGTTGGTAAAAAAATACCTAGTCACTCGCGAATTAATTGATTTTGGAGTGTCAAATTTTCGAGCCGTGATATGATACTGTCGAATTTTTACTTACCTAACTGATGTGACGCGCTCTCGTTGATGAGTACAGCGAATGTAGGACAACGAATAAAAACAAATTCAATAAGCTTATCCTTAGAAACTCCGGGCGCCGCAACCCAAATCACGCTTGATGCCGGACTTAACGTCTCCGGTGTATCGCCTGATTATTCGTTGTCTACCATTCGCTGTACTCACCACCGCCACAGTAAAACAAGCTTGAATCTCGAGTTAAAACCTTACGAGCCAGTTTGGTTGAGTTAGAGAACCTTTCTGCTTGAACCCAACCGTGCTCCGGCGCATGATGGATTAATTGCTGCTGCCGATCAGTTTGGTGGCTCTCTAATTCCGGTTGAGAACAAACTGGCAGCGCCGAACGCTTTGACGCGACACTCCTTTGGTAAGGCTATTCGGGCGCGGAATGCCCATGAGGCTTTGGAGCAACAGTTTCGTCTTTATACTGGGCCGAGTTTTCACAAACAAACGGCATTGGAAGTTGCTCAATTAGGTGAGCATCGCGAAGTGATAGAAACTTTGCGGTTAGCGAGATAGCCCAGTAGCCGTCGTCGGTTTTTGTCCTGCACTCAACGCGCAGTAAGCAAGCGTTTTAACGGCGATTTTTAGGCCATGATTTTTTATCTGGCTCATCATTCAATCATAAAAATTACCGTTCAAAACTTAAATTTTTTTTTGTAAAATGAATATGGAACATCACTATGCAAACTCTCACACTCAAATCCCATGCTGGTTCTGATGGCATGTTACATTTAAAAGTGCCAGTGGGCCTGACTGATACTGAATTCAAAGTCACCGTGATACTTCAACCAATTATGCCGGTATCAAAACCGAAAACGCCAGAAGATTTAGGCTGGTCCTCCGGTTTTTTTGAAAAGACTTATGGTGCATGGGAAGGAGAACTTATACGCGAACAACCAAAAGAATATGAACGACGAGAAGAATGGCCATGAGTTTTTGTTGGATACCAACACCTGTATTGGATACCTTAAAGGTCGTAATTTGGCTCTTTTACAAAAATTATCTGCTCTACCACGACAACAGGTGGTGCTATGTGATATTGTGAAATTTGAACTTTATTTTGGTACAAAAGTGCAGCGATTGAAAAAAATTTAGCCGTATTGGATAAACTTATCATAACAATCTTATGCCTCAGTCACATTATTACTAATGTTTTTTTTGACCTCGGAGTCCAAAAGCGTGAATTTACAGCTACTAGAATAAATCCCTATGATTATTTTAAACGATTTTGCAGTTTTTGTTTTGATTTTTCTGGCTATGGCAGTCATATTGATTTTTTTGGGTGTCAAGTCGGTTTCCCAAGGAGAACAATGGACGGTTGAACGCTTTGGTAAGTACACCAAAACTCTTGATCCGGGGCTACATCTTATTATTCCTGCTGTCGATGTGGTTAGCAATAAATTGAATATGATGGAAACCATCATAGATATTCCAGCGCAAAATGTTATCACGCAAGATAACGCGATGGTACACGTAGATGGAGTGGTTTTTTATCAAATCGTTAATGCCGCACAAGCCGCATATCAAATCAGAAACCTTGAAACTGGTATTGAAAATTTAGCAATCACTAATATTCGTAATGTTATTGGTTCAATGGTTCTTGATGAGGCACTTTCTAAACGCGATGTCATTAATGCACAGTTGCTCCAAGTTATTGATAATGCAGCTCATCCTTGGGGTGTTAAAGTTTTACGAGTTGAAATTAAAGATATAGCACCGCCCCAGGATTTGGTAGATGCGATGGCGCGACAAATGAAGGCTGAGCGTGATAAACGGGCGACAATTTTGGAGGCGCAGGCGTACCGAAAGGCAGAAATTCTGCAAGCTGAGGGTGAAAAACAGGCGGTTATTTTGGAGGCAGAAGCGCGTAAACAAGCCGCTTTTCGTGATGCTGAAGCTAGAGAACGTTTTGCACAGGCAGAGGCTAAAGCTACTGATGTGATATCGGACGCGATAGATAGTGGCGAAATACAGGCGGTTAATTATTTGATAGCTATTAAGTATATGGGAGCCGTGAATAATCTAGCTACTTCTGATAATACTAATCTTTTGTTAATGCCTTTAGAGACATCTGGTATCATAGGTGCTGTTGCCGGTATTAAAGATATTATCAAGGGGGCTTCTTTTGAGAATAAATAATTTAACCTGGGTTGGAGATGACTTATGGAATTTTTTCAATTAAGTTATTGGCATTGGTGGATGTTAGCCATCGCGTTGTTAGTATTAGAATTCTTAGCCATTGGCACTTTTGGTTCCTTCTTTTTATGGCCCGCTATTGCGGCGGCGGCGATTGGTTTTCTCACCCTGTTATTTCCTATGCTTAGTGCCGAGTATCAAATCTTGATTTTGGCAATGGTTTCAGTTGTGAGCGTGGTGATTGGTCGTGCGTATCTGGGCAAGCATCCATTGGGTAGCGATGAACCTTTTCTCAATCGGCGCGGTGCCGAATTGGTAGGACGTACCTTTTCTGTGACTGAAGCTATCGTCAATGGCATGGGTAGAATCCATGTTGATGATGGTAGTTGGCGCGTAGAAGGACCTGATTGTCCTGTTGGTACAACTGTTAAAGTTGTTGGTGCTGGTAGTGTCCGCCTCAAGGTTAAACCGGTGGCGTAGGTAATAGAATAGTCGGCAAGATTGGACGTTAAAAGTTATAGGAATAAATGAATTATGAATGATTGCGGTGTGATTTCCATTAATTCTCAACAAGCTTGGCAAATGTTGCAAGATAACCCCAAGGCGGTGTTGATTGATGTACGTTCAGAAATGGAATTTTTATTTATAGGGCATCCCAAAGGGGCAATACATGTCCCTTGGATTGATGAGCCTGATTGGGATATCAATCCACGTTTTGCAGCGGATGTGCGAAAATTGATGTTGGGGGGTGTTCATAAGAGTAAGGATTGCCAAATAGAGGTTGTTCCGGTGATACTGATTTGTCGCAGTGGACGCCGATCTTTAGAGGCTGGAAAAGTTTTAATCAAGGATGGCTTCGACGAGGTTTACAACGTCAGTGATGGATTTGAGGGTCCATTGGATGCGGAGCATCATCGTAGCACATTGGATGGGTGGCGTTTTCATAATTTACCTTGGGAGCAGTGTTAATCAGTTGTCGTGGTGGTGAGTACAGCTAATGTTTGACAACGAATAAAATCTAAACAAACGGTTGAAGCCGTTTATTGAATCAATGCCATTAAGTTTCGTCGGCAAAAGTTTGTGAGCCGCAAAAACTTTTGCCGACGAAGCTTAGGTTTTTTGTAGGGTGGGTAGAGCGAAGCGAAACCCACCTCAGCTACGAAAATGGTGGGTTTCGCTGCGCTCTACCCACCCTACACAAGAACTACACAAGAACGTTTTTGGCTTAACTTAATGGCATTGAGTTTATTGGATGGGCTCACCACTGCGACAAAAAACGTGGAACTGGGTTAAGAGTTTTATCATTCTTCAGCTTTCGTTTCGATTGAAACGATGGCAGAAAACCACATCATATTTTTCAATACTAATATTTCATCAGCATTGAGTACCTCATCGGCATTTTCAGATGTGTCTGATTTTAATTGAATGGCGTCGAAAAACACAGCCATGAAGCTGGTTACTCTATCAAAAAATGCTTCGTTAGCCGAAGGCATTACATTTCGCCATAGTTTTGCAAATTTCCATTCTCCCCCGAATGTATCGACGGCTGAGAGTCCCTTGAACAAGTCGTTGGTGCGATTTACCTCATTTGCTGATATTTTCACGGTTTGGGAGTTGATTGTTTGTCCTAATTGTTTGAGGCGGTTTTGTAGGTGGTTATATAAAGGAGTGTAGCTAGTCTGTAAGCAAAGCGTAGCAAACAAAATACGTAGTTTTTCATTTACTTGAGCCGCTTTGTTGGCTTTTAGGGCATTTTTTTTAATCAAAAGCAGTTTTAATAGCTGCAAATGATTGAACAATTTTTTTACCCGGCGGGGGTTGAAGTTGACCGATAGGGAGATGAGTCCGACATACAACGCCAGATCGCCTGCCTCGTGTGCGATGTCAAGCTCTTGAAGCATTTGTTGACAAAATTTTTCTGCCTGGTATTGGCTTATTGGCACATTGAACGTGACTTGAATGATTTTATCAAAAAAAATTCGAGCTTTAGCTTCGCTAACGCCTTGCACAATAAGTTGGTAATCACAAGCTAGGACGTATACGCACCCTTGAATGTCCAAAAACAGTTTTAGGGATTCTAAAAGTTCAATTGCTTTTTCAGGTGTTAAGTGCTCGAGATCATCAATAAAAACAATAATACGATTAAGGTTTAATGCCTCACGTTTTTTCTTAACCAGTTTGATTAATTCTATCTGTAAATATTCAATATATTGGGATGGTTCTATTGCGCCTTTCGTTGTCACATAGGCTAATTTACGCAAAATCTTTTTAAGCTTTGATTCTTGCGTATCCGCATTTGGGCTCAGTCTTTCCAAGTTATCAATAAAGCGAGATAAGAATGAAATTTTTATCTGATTTTCTAAATTGAATTGCGAAAATAGCCAGGCGTTAAACCACAGTGTGTGAGTTTGATTTTGGGAATTAGCCTTGATTTTTTCTTCGACTAGGTGCATCAGACTGCTTTTGCCACTTCCCCAATCACCTTGAATCGCAATCGTCATAGGTGTTTCGGTAGACAGGATAAAGGTGCCCAAAGTTTCAGCGTAGTCATTTAAATCTAAGGCATCATTTCCGCTGATTTGAATGGGGACATCTTTTAGTCCCTTTGTTTCTGGCATATTGTTGTCTCTTTGTTTCAATTATTGCCCAACATTACCATTGCTAGTCCTAATAAGGCAATTCCCGTTGGCCATTTCCATATCCAGCGAATCACGTCGTCAGTGCGATAGCGACCAAATACATTTGTAATAGAAACGGCTATTAATACTACCGCAAATATTTTAGGCAAAAAAGTCAACCAATTTTCGCCACCGCCCAAAAATAGCGTGGTGTACAAAACGCCAACTGTGTAAAGTTGAAAGCATTGCATCACAAATAGGGCGCCCATATATTTGCCGCCCATTTCAACCATTGGTCCTGTCGCAATTTCCGCTGGTGCTACATAAATCTCAAAAGGCTCTTTGCCGAGCATGGCGTACATTGATATAATTCCGGCAATGGCTAATAGGGGCATACTAAATAATCCCCATGTGCCACTTTGTTGAATTTCAATGATTTGGACTAAATTGGTTGAGCCATAACTGATAGCTGCCCCCGCGACGACAATGATAAATGGTACGTCGTAAGCCAGCATGGATGATAGGGCGCGAGAAATGCCGATGGAGCCGTTGGGATTGGCACATTGACCTACTCCTAGTGCCATGCCAAGCATTGGTACCATTAGTAAGTAGATTAATACAATTAAGTCGCCTTGGTGAGCTAAACCGTCCATGCCGGGTACGGGTAAAAATATTTCCGAGGCAATATAGCCGCCCAATAGCATCATTATGGCAATGTCGTGCATGTAACCATGCGAAATTTGTGTTTTTTTGGCGTACAGCTTGATAATGTCATACAAGGGCTGGAAAAAGGGTGGACCAACGCGCCGTTCAATTTTTGCTCTCACGCGACGCATCATCAAAACTAACAGCAGCCCCACCATAAAGGCAATTAGGGGCATTAAAGTCATATCTAGCAATAATTCACCGAAATGTATTGTATGGTTTTCCATAAATATCCTCTATTGTTTCGTTCCAGGTGCGTGGTGACTCGAAAAACCGTTTAATTGCTGAGCCAAATTAACCAATTTAATAAATTCAGCACGATAACCAAACGGATCAGAATCCCGCGCACTCCGCGCTAGGTTTAAAATGTCTTTGTATGAAAACTGCTCCAAATATTTGCCGCCCCGCAATTGTTGACCAAAGGCTGCAACAGCGGCAGAAAAGCGAAAACTTTGGCTGGTATTGTCCACCGTATCGGTGATATTTATAGGAGATTCGATCAGTTTACTGGTATTGCCATTAGGGGCTTTGTAACGTAAACGTAAAAATGCCAATTCATTGCCGTCGTGCGCCCCATCCGTTTTGTTATCGCCATAGCGCAGATTTTCGATGCGTTCTCCACCGCTGCCGACTAAGGCTATTTCATATAGGGCAGTAACAGTGTGCCCTGCTCCAATTTCTCCCGCGTCAACCTTGTCATTGCTAAAATCTTCGCGCTTTAATAGACGGTTTTCATAGCCAATTAGGCGATATTCCGCCACCGTCGCCGGGTTAAATTCAATTTGAATTTTAACATCTTTGGCAATGGTGTTGAGAGTGGAAGATATTTCGTCTACTAGCACTTTTTGCGCCTCATTGAGGTTGTCAATATAGGCATAATTGCCATTGCCAGTATCAGCTAATTGTTCCATCAGGTGATCATTGTAGTTACCCGTACCAAAGCCCAGTGTGGTTAAAGAAATTCCGCTTTTGCGTTTTTCTTGGATAAGATTTTTCAGTGCTTCAAAATTGACAGTGCCAACATTGAAATCGCCATCGGTTGCCAATAAAACGCGATTAATGCCGTCTTTGATAAAGGCTTGTTCGGCGACTGCATAAGCCAGTTGTATTCCAGCACCGCCATTGGTTGAGCCTCCAGCACTCAGTCGAGAAAGTGCGGCAATAATTTTGCCGCTTTGATTGCCTGGTGTGGGTTCTAATACTAAGCCAGAGGCGCCGGCATATACAATTAAAGAGACTTTATCCTTTGCTGTCAATTGCCTACTGAGCAATTTTAGGGAGGATTTGAGCAATTCCAATTTGTCAGGACTTTCCATTGAGCCTGAGACGTCCACTAAAAATACTAAATTGGCGGGTGGCAATTTTTCTTTGGGGATGTTATATCCTTTAATGCCGATGTGTAGTAAATGCGTTTTTTGATTCCAAGGTGTCGGTGCGATTTCTGTCGTCACCTTGAAGGGCGGATCAAGAGTGTCTGGTAGCGGATAGTCGTAGGTAAAATAGTTGATCATTTCCTCAATACGCACTGCGTCATGCTGAGGTAAGCGTCCAGAGTTCAGTATGCGGCGCACATTGCTATAAGCACCAGTATCGACGTCAATGCTGAAGGTTGAGACGGGATGCTCGCTGACACGTTTGACAGGATTGTCCTCAAAATGGGCGTAGTTTTCACGATCTATGGGTTCGCTGGGTGTGGGTTCGCTGGGTGGGCGGAGTAAATCTTGCCTGTTCCCAATTGCTGCTGCCCCAATCGACGCAATCTCTGATGGTGTTGTTCTAGCCGGCTCTTGTACTCCACAGCCAGCTAAAAAATTGAACAAACTCAATACAACAAATATTTGTTTATACATAGTAATCCTCCTGTCTTGGACTTCCCAATGGTTTTTAGATTACTTAAAACCATAATCGGTTACTTGAAACTGTAAATTTTCCCCGAACAAATCGAGGTTTGGTAAATCCCACTCGTCGTAGGACCAATGCCATTAAGTTAAGCTCATGTAGGGTGGATTAAGCACCAAAATTATCCAAATTATCAATCAGGTGGATACGCTGTCGCTTAATCCACCCTACATGTATGGTTTTATCCTTAACTTAATGGCATTGTCTCATGATAAGAATTTTATGTAGGGTGGGCAAGGCGTTTTTGTTACCCACCAGCCTTCGGGTGGGCAAAACACTTTGCCCGCCCGGAATGTATGGATTTGTCTTTAACTTAATGGCATTGAGTTATGAGACAATGCCATTAAGTTAAGTCCAAAGGCGTTTTTCTGTAGGGCTGGCAAAGTGTTTTTTTTTGGTGTTGGTGGGCAACAAAAACACCTTGCCCACTCTACAATATCTTTGGTTCATTCATTTTGTAAGGAAAAATTTTTATGAAAACAATTTTATTAATTGTTGTTTTACCGTTGCTGTTTATCAATGCGGCTTTTGCCTGCGGTGGCGACTGTGGTGCTACTGGTGGGAGGGACAGCCCCATAACAGATGATGAGCTAGGATAAATATTTGGTGAATCCTTGCTGGAGAGGGTTGCCAGCAACCGAGCAGCCCATGATTACAGATTTCCAGGAGGTGGTCCGCAGGATATTTCCCATTTGAGTTTGGCCGATCAGATCAACGTGGAGATAGCCAAAAGATCTCTCACCTTTAAGGATAGTGGCGAATTTATGGAAGCGACTAGCCAAACAGACGCTCGCTTTAGATTTGAAGTAGCCTTTGGACGCGAACGGTGCGTGATTATGAAAGCATACAGGGGGGATAGCGATTTACATGCCAACCAGGTCATCGAAGCCATGCTTCAAAAAAAACTGGAACTGGACGTGACGTTCGCTCGAACAGTCGAGAGACCAAAGACGATAGTATTAGAAACTATCGAAAATCCGGATACTGTCAAATACTTAGAATCCATTTACAATAAATCCAGTAAACAGTTACTCACCACAAATGATAAGGCACTGCAAGGTTTTTTAGAAAATACTCCCCTCGGCAAAATGTGCAAAAGAATCTCGAGTCGCTTCCAATTGATGGAGGATCAAATTTTTATCGAATACTTATCAGAGGATGAGGATAGTGCTCCCCGCTTCTATCTTGCCATCACCAACATTCCCGCCCCGTAAACCATTAATTCCAGACTAAAGGGGCTGGTGGGCAACGAAAACACGTTGCCCACCCTACAATACTACAATACTGGGCAATGCCATTAAGTGAAGCCCAAAGACATTCCTTTGTAGGGTGGGCAAAGTGTGTTTTCAGCGAGCGTGCCCACCTGTCGGGGCTGGTGGGCGACAAAAACACGTTGCCCACCCTACAATACTAAAGGGGCTGGTGGGCAACGAAAACACGTTGCCCACCCTACAATACTGGGCAATGCCATTAAGTGAAGCCCAAAGACATTCTTTTGTAGGGTGGGCAAAGTGTTTTTCCAAATTTGCCCACCTGTCGGGGCTGGTGGGCGACAAAAACACGTTGCCCACCCTACAATACTTATATGAAAATATAATTCAAATAGTTGACAACAAAATGACAAAAACGCTTGACTCGCATCAAATAACACCCTATAATGCGCTCCACTTTTTTAAGGGGCTATAGCTCAGTTGGGAGAGCGCTTGAATGGCATTCAAGAGGTCGGCGGTTCGACCCCGCCTAGCTCCACCATTTTTGTCCCCATCGTCTAGACGGCCTAGGACACCGCCCTTTCACGGCGACAACAGGGGTTCGAATCCCCTTGGGGACGATGTTTTTACCTACCCACCTAATGAACACAAGTCCAGTTATAATTGAGCCGCCTGGCTCAGCCACCGCCAGTGTCATTTGGTTGCACGGATTAGGCGCAAATGGACACGATTTCGAGCCAATCGTCCCAGCATTACCAGAAAATCTCACCCGCCACACCCGCTTTATTTTTCCCCATGCCCCACAACGTCCCATTACCATTAACGGTGGAATGCAGATGCCTGGTTGGTACGATATTTATGGTATGGACTTAACGGCTCAGCAAGATGCTCAAGGCATACAAAATTCAGAGCAAATTCTTTGTCACTACATAGCTCAAGAAATTGAAAGCGGTATTGATGCCAAGCGCATTGTTTTAGCAGGATTTTCCCAAGGCGGAGTGATTGCCTTGCATACGGGCTTACGATATCCGCAGACACTCGCCGGCATTATGGCACTATCTAGCTACTTGCCCTTAGCCGACACGGTGGAAAAGGAAATCCACATCGCCAATCGTCAAACACCTATTTTTATTATGGCGCACGGACAATTTGATCAAGTGGTTTTATTCAGCCACGGAGAACGCAGCCGCGCCGAATTGGAAAAACTAGGTTATAGTGTTGAATGGCATAGTTATAATATGGAACACAACGTGAGCCCCGAAGAAATTGTCGATATTAGCCATTGGTTGAGTGCGCGTCTACCCTTGTCCCCATAAGCTTTTTTTAAAAGAATTTTTTTTATGGAACGCATCAAAAAAACCATCCGCAAAGCGGTATTCCCCGTTGCCGGATTAGGTACACGATTTTTGCCCGCCACCAAAGCTAGTCCCAAGGAAATGTTACCCATTGTGGACAAGCCTTTAATTCAATATGCCGCTGAAGAAGCCATCGCAGCCGGTATCGAACAACTGATTTTTGTCACCAGTAGCAGTAAACGTGCTATCGAAGATCATTTTGATAAAAATCAAGAACTGGAAGACGAGTTAGAACGGCGCGGTAAATATGATTTTCTGGCAATGGTAAAACATATCGTGCCCGAAGGTGTCTCATGTATTTATATCCGCCAAGCTGAACCGTTAGGACTCGGTCATGCAGTGCTATGTGCCAAACCAGTTGTAGGTGATGAACCCTTTGCCGTCATTTTGGCAGACGACTTGATAGATGGATTTGAACAAGCTTGTTTGTCACAAATGGTCAAGATTTATAAAGAACAGAACTGTAGCGTGATTGGAATTGAGGAAATTAAAGCTGCCGAAACGGATAAATACGGTATTATCAAGCCTGAAGAATTTTATGAAAATGTGTGGAAAATAAAGAGTATTGTGGAGAAACCAACACCCGATAAAGCCCCTTCCACACTTGCCGTTGTGGGGCGCTATTTGCTCACACCAGCGATTTTCAGCCATCTTGAAAAAATTAAGAAAGGTGCCGGCGACGAAATTCAACTCACCGATGCCATTGCTCGTTTGTTGGCGGAGGAACAGGTGTTAGGTTTTCAATTTAAAGGCATACGTTATGACTGTGGCAGTAAACTGGGTTATCTGGAAGCTACCATTGATTATGCGTTACGACATCCCAATTTGCGCGAAGCTTTTAAAAATCATTTGCAAAATGTTTGTGAAAAAAGTTGCTTTTGAATGAAATCATCATACAAAAAGCCTTGAATCGCGGATTTTGCGATGCAAGGGTTTTAAGTAAGTTCACCAATCAATCTCGGTTTGCCCACATTTTTGAAGATATTGATTAGTTTGACTAAAATGCTTATTACCAAAAAACTGTTTGGCTGAAAACGGGGAAGGATGGGCTGATTTCAAAATCAGATGTTTATTTTCATCGACAATTTCACCCTTTTTCTGAGCATAATTCCCCCAAAGTAAAAAAACCACATGTTCTTTCTCTTTAGATATTAAATCAATCACGCTATCGGTAAATTGCTCCCAACCCTTATTTCTGTGTGAAGCCGCTTCGCCAGCTCTGACGGTCAAAATCGCATTCAGCAGTAGCACGCCTTGTTCAGCCCACCGTTCTAAATTTCCAGAACTTGGTATCTCTTTCCCCAAATCAGTTTTAATTTCCTTAAAAATATTTTTCAAGGAAGGAGGAATTTTCACATCATCATTCACAGAAAAACAAAGTCCATTGGCTTGGCCCTCACCATGATAAGGGTCTTGTCCAATAATGACAACTTTCACATTTTTAAAAGAACATTTATCAAATGCATTTAAAATCAAAAATTCAGCTGGGTAAATCGTATGGTTCCTCATTTCTTCATTAAGAAATGTCGCCAACTGTTGAAAATACGCTTTGTAAAATTCAGCATTTAATTTGTTTTTCCAAGATTGAGCGAATTGTGCTTGTATATTTATCATAACATTCTAATGTAGGGAGAAGTGGTAGCACTGTTCTATACACCGCCACTGTGAACTATTTCGTAATACCACTTTTCCAATTCTTTTTTATGTTCCAACTCTTCATTAGCTAGAAAACGGAATAAGTCCTGAATCGGACCGGGTGGCGTTTGTTTTGCTAGGCTATCGTATTGTTGCATAGCGACTTGTTCCCGTCCCAAGGCATATTGTAATATCGTTTGTTCATCCAGAAACTCGTCTAGTTTCGGCGACAGTATATAGTCAGAAAAGCGGTGATCACTGGGGGGTAGTTGGATCAAATCGCTTATGTGAGTTTCCAAATCTGGGCGCTTGCGTAATGTTTGGAATAATTCCAGATGAGATTGTTCTTCATTCGCTAATTCTTGCACCAAGGGTCGCAAACGTTTGCTTACTTTGTCCTTGATTGTGCTATAAAAATTGAAAGCAGTATGTTCAAAAGCACTAGCCTTTTCTAATATTTCGCCTAGAGTGACCATTTCTTGGAGGCTTTTGTAGTCTTCTTCTGTTTCTATCTGCATAAGATATTACCTATTTAAATAGTTATGAATACTATTCGCCACGCGATGTCCAGCCGCAATGGCATGAATCACGTCAGGGCCTTCTACCACGTCCCCCGCTGCCCAGAGCCAAGCTTCTGAAGTACGTCCGTCTTGATTGATAACCGGACGGCCTCGCTTATCCCATTCTAAGCGTTCCGTCAATTCTTCGCCTAAAAAGTCCAATTGGGGGGCTTGACCAATGGCTTCTACTATCATGTCCGCTTCATGGAATATAGTGTCGCTGTCGTCATATTTTGGATGAAAACGGCCTTGTTCATCAAATATGGATGTACAACGGACGGTTTCTAAACCTATTAAAGTCCCGTCTTTGATCACGCAATTACGCGGGCCTCTGCTAGTAAATAGTTGAATTTCTTCTTCATTGGCCTCTTTAACTTCAACTGGGTCAGCAAGCATATTTTCACGATCTTCCAAGGCGGTTATCACAAGTTTGACTTGTCCAAACCGGTTGCGCTGTAAACGTGCGAGGCTACGGGCAATGTCAAAAGCTACATTACCGCCGCCTATGACGAGAATTTTTTTCTTCACTTCAATTTCTTGTTTTAGGGTGATTCGCCGCAGCAAGTCAATGGCAGAGTATACGTGAGGATGATCGGTGCCCGGCACTCGTGTCGAGCGTCCCCCATGTAAGCCGATAGCTATCAGTGTTGCCTCAAAATTATTTTCTAAATCTGCCATTTTTTGAGCGTTGATGTGGATATTACAATGAATATTAACGCCCATTGATTTAATCACGTCAATATCTTCATCGAGTTTATTGTAAGGGAGACGATATTCGGGGATTCCATAACGCATCATGCCGCCCGATTTTTCAAGTGCTTCAAAAATCGTCACGGTATGACCTTGACGCGCTAAATCGTAGGCTACCGTCAAGCCTGCGGGTCCTGAGCCTACGATTGCAACCTGTTTGCCAGTTTCAGTCATATTGCGCCCTTTTGAGGCAATTTGTTTAATGCGTTCATGGGAAACTTTGTCCATTGCATAGCGTTTTAGCCAACGAATATTGATGGCTTTTCCGCGCCGCCCAATTGAACAGGCAGTTTCGCAGCGATGCGTGCAAACGCGCCCACATACGTTGGCTAATGGGTTAGTCCGATAAATTTGTTGTACCGCCTCTTCCATATCGCCTGCCCAGATGGCGCGGATGTATTCGGGGGCGTGCATGTGAGTGGGACAAGCATCATGGCACATGCCGCATTGAATGCAACGAGAGGCTTCCAATAATGCGGTTTGATCATCAAAACCTTGGACAATTTCGACAAATGAGTCTTGCCGTTCTTTGGCCTTTAATTCTGGCATTGGTTGAGGTTTTAAGTCGAGTAAGTCGGAGTCGCTGGATTTTGCCCAGCCTTTGGGAAAACCTAAACCGTGCATCCCTTTTTCGTCAGGGAGAATAAAAAAGCTATTTAAATCAAGCCCAACATGCACATATTCTCGTGATAGTGCCAACGAGCCGGTAGGACAAACGTCGACACATAGGGCACACCAACAACAACGCCCATAGTCAATTGCGGGGCGGCGTGGTTTAATGCCCTTTATCGGATCGTTGGACAAGTCCTTAATTTCCACCATGCGGATAGCGTTATTGTCACAAATAGTGGCACAGGTTCCACAACCAATACATTTTTCCCAGTCATTGATATGAAAGCCACGATAATTGGGTGCGGCGGGACGAGGCTCGATGGGAAGTGTCACCGGTTCTCGCCCAAGAAAACTTAGAGCTTTTAGAGGTGCTAATAGACTGTTCATAATAATTGATGATTGATGATAATAGGTACTGAATCAGGTTTCGAAGTCCAAAGCTTTAGCTTTGAACTTCGAAATTCATGGTTCGGTATTTAGCTTGATTTTTGCAAATAAGACTCTGTTAGCAGATTTTCTAGGTAACTCAAATCTGGCAACAAAGCCGTTTCGTTCTGATTTACTTTTAGCTTGAAAACTACACCAGGGCGTACATTAGCACGACTTGGGTTGCTTAAATTTTTTTCGGTCACCTTTAGGGCGTGTGGCGCATTGCTAGATATAAAGGCGTAAAATGGCATGGTTTGGGTAGATTCTAAACCATACAAAATCACGGTGTGGTATTTTTTTGTTGCCGAAGTCGCAAGGGGTAGCGATAAGGCTTCTTCGATTGATAGTAATGGAACACGTTGATTACGCCAATTGATAATGCCTAACATTCGATTAGGTTTTTTTTTGGATGGCGATTCAGGTTCGCTGTAAGGGGATACTTCTGCAACCACGGCACTCGGTAGTAGTAGCTGATCAGCACCAAGGGGTACTAAAAGGCATCGTACACTGGTATGATTATTTGGCATTTTGCTAGTATTTCAATATCTGCGTTAATAAGATTCATTTTCCAATAATGTATTAATGTTTTCAAGCAAAACATTTTCTTTATAGGGTTTGCCTAAATGACAGTCTATCCCGATTTTCTTAGCTGTCTCCATATGTTTCTCTCCCGTGCGTGTAGTAATCATAATTATAGGCAGTTTTTTCCAATCAGGGTTGTTACGCACTAGCGTGGCTAATTCGTAGCCATCCATACGCGGCATTTCCACATCAAGTAGCATTAAATCAGGGATTTGTTCCTGCAATTTCGTCACCGCATCAAGGCCATCTTTGGCCGTTATCACTTCCATGCCGTGCCGTTTGAGTAAGCTAGCAGTTACCTTGCGAACAGTCACAGAATCATCTACCACCATAATAGTATTCAGGACAGGTTTTTCTTCCTGAATCATTAAATCGCCTTGGGAATAAATAATAAATTCGGTGCTTTCTTCACGGACCGTCATGGGCATATCTAAAACCAGGATTACCCGTCCATCGCCAAGAATAGTTGCACCGGCTATCCAACGAATAGCATCAAGTTGGGGGCCAACTGGTTTGACGACAATTTCTTTTCTGCCTTCAATCGCATCAACCAATAAAGCCACCCTGCGGTTTGCAACATGGACTAATAAGGTCGGAATCCATGGAGTGTCTATTGATGCTACTTGACCAAAACCTAATAGTTCACCCAGATGAGATATGCGATATTTATGGTCCATATATTTGTAATAACGCACTTCATTTTCTTCACTTAAAACTTCAGAACGAGGGGCACGCATGACAGCATCTAAATAATTTATAGGTACCGCCATCATTTCTTCTCCGATATGCACCAACAGTGCTTGGGTAATGCTTAGAGATAAGGGTAAACGGATTTCAAAGGTCGTTCCTTCGCCGGTTTTTGAGTGAATCTGTAAGCTACCACTTAATTTCTTAATGTCCGTATTGACAATATCCATACCTACACCTCGTCCTTGGCTTTGAGTAAGCTTTTTAGCAGTCGAGAAGCCAGGTTGAAGAATTAGCTGTTGCAGTTCATGATCGTTCACCACGGTATCTGGTTGAATTAATCCACGCTCTTCGGCTTTCTTACGAATCGCAGGCAAATTTAAGCCAGCACCATCATCGTTGAGTTTAATGATCAGTTCTGAACCTTGTCTCGAAATATCTATAGTAATATTAGCAACACTAGATTTTCCCGCTTGTTTGCGAGTTTTAGCGTTTTCAATGCCGTGCCCTACCGCGTTTCTGAGCAGGTGTTCAAGTGGGGTGACAACGCTATCAAGGACGGTTCTTTCAAATTCGATATTTTCCCCATTTATAATGAATTTTACCTGTTTGTTTTGTTCTCTAGTCTCTCCTCGAACAATCCTTTGTAAACGGGGAGATATTTTGGCAAATGGTATCATACGGGTACGCATGATGCCATCCTGTAATTCGGCTCCTATACGGCTTTGTTGAACTAGCAAGGAATCGCTTTGCCGCGTCAAGGTTTTAAGATAATCTTGAATATTCACCAAGTCAGCGACGCTTTCTGTAATGCTACGCGATAATTGTTGGATAACAGAAAAGCGATCCAATTCAAGCGGATCAAATTCTTTTTCATCATCTTTAAAATTGGAACGAATTTGGGCTTCATTTTCTATTTCCAATCGTCGTAATTGCTCGCGTAAACGTACTACTGTTTGTCCCATTTCTACCAAATTGGTTTTCATCGCTCCTTGCTGTTGTTCCATGTGAGCACGGGAAATGGATAATTCGCCGGCAAAATTGGTGAGTTTGTCAATTACTGTCGCCTTAACACGGATTTGTTCGTCTGCAGTTTCTGGCTGAGCTTCATTGGTTTGTTTAGTTTTTTTATCATTAACTTGGGCGGTGTTTTTTGTAGTCTGCAAATCAGTCGGTTTTTGAGCCGCGTCAGTCGGTTTTTTGTTATCATCCTCCTCTTTGGCTCCAGCTGCCGCATTGATTTGCTGAATCAAATCTGTGGGTATGTCCAAGGGTAGATGGTTGCGTACAGCTTCTAACATGGTCGCTAATTCATCTACGCTGCTTTGCACAATTTCTTGTAGTTTGCTATTGGATTTGGCGGTGCCCTCAACAATTCGTTTTAGCACATCTTCCAGTTTGTGACTCAAATCGCCCACGGGGGTAATGCCCACCATGCGAGCTCCCCCTTTTAGGGTATGCAGTTCACGTTGCAATTCTTTCATCAATTGCATGTTATCAGGTGCTACTATCCAACGTTCTATCAGAGATTGTGTTTTTTCAATTATTTCATCAGCCTCATCAAGAAATATTTCTTTGAGTTCATCATCATCATCTGGTGCTTCTTCATCGGCGGTGCTAGGTGTTGGTTCTTGGTTCTGGGCAGGTGGGGGTTCCAATGATTGTTGTATATTATGCAACAGGGTTCGCAGTTGTTGTTCATCGTTTGCAGAACCGTTTAGTAAATTTTCAATGAGCTGAGTGGCTTCATTAAAAAACGCTAACATTTGTTTGGAAAGGATAGTTTTCCGTTCTAATAAGGTTTTTGCATATTCTTCCAATGGTGTAGCTATTTCATAAATAGCTGAATTTAAATTGTGTGAACTTTCTTTCAAGTTTTGACAATTTGTTGTAATTTCAGGTTCAATGGGTGCAGGTAACTTGGTTGCAAGTTTTTTTAACGCAGTTTTTAGTCCGGTTAGTTGCTCAGTTATTTCGCTTTTTAATGGTGAGTCAATGTGATCTTTAATGTCTAGTTCCAAGCCGCCTTCTGGCAACTCCAGGGCATCAATATCCAAATCACCTTCGGATAAATCTAAATCTAAGGATTCCAGTTCATTTTCGCCTAAACCCAAAGGCTCTGATAGTAATTCAGGTTCTGCTTGATATTCAGTAGTTGTTATTTTTTCGTTGGGGTGCGTCGTTAAATAATTGGCTTTTGAAATGAAGATAATTATTTCATCAGGCGGTGCTTGATTGTGTTGAAACTGTTCAAGCAGGTTTGGTAACACTTTTTCAACTTGTTCAATAAGCGACAACATCTGGTCATTTCTCGAGATGGTGCCATCAATTACTTTGTTGAGCATGTTTTCAAAGTACCAGCCTAATTCTCCAATTACCGTGGCTCCTACTAGTCGCCCACTGCCTTTTAGGGTATGAAAGCTGCGCCGTAATTCTTTTAGAGACTCAGAGTTGGCGGGTTCATTTTTCCATACTTTCAAATAGGTGGTAATGTTTTCAATAATCTCGCCAACTTCTTCAATAAAAATTTCAATAATTTCTTCATCTATTTCTGAACTAGGGATTTGTTCTGGAATTTCAATTAATTGCATATTAATTATCCTTTTTCATCTGTCAGTCGATGCTCTGTTGACGGGAGTAATCGGCTGGGGTGAAGGTAAGTGAGTTGAAAAAAGGCTTGGCTCAGCGGAGTGTAAGGAGCTAGCATTTGGAAGGTGTCTTAAGCCGAGTGGTTTGGAAATAAAAACTTCTCAGTTGAATATCATTTTATCAGTAGCAATCTAAAAATCCTATTTCTTTAAGAAATAGGATTTTTTTTCGTTCCCAAACTCTAAAAACGCAGACTTAACTGATGACGGATAACTGTTTATTGATAGCTGATAGCAGTTTTTCTGTATCCATGGGATTACCCGCAAGTGTGTTTAAATAAAGTTCTATACCAATCAATACGTCTGCCAAAGCTTGAAGCTTTTCTTTTTCCGGTTTGGTGCCTTGTTTAATAAACACCTGTTCAATGTATTGACGACATTGTTCTAGCAGTTGAGCTGCACGTTCATGAGATGAAATGGATAAGAAGCCTTCTACGTCTTTAATACGTTCTGGAACTTTTAACAAGTTTTCATCATCTGCTATGCCAGTGTCAAGAAAGGTGACTAAGGCTTGAATTATTTCAGCCAATTCTTTGGTTGCGAAATCAACAGCATCTTTTAGTACAAGGCTAAATTGTGGTGTGTGAGAAAATTCGGTATCGGGAGATAAGTGTTGTATCGCGTGTACACCTTGTACTGCTAGCATGTCAACAGCAGAATCAATTTTTAACAGGGCATTGGCGATTTCAAGTTGAGTTGAAATTTCAGGATTCTTAGTGCCTTCGCTGATGTCAAGTATTAGCTTTGCCTGTGTTTGCATAGATTGACTTTGTTGTGTCAGTCCCAGCAAGTTTAAGGTGTTAGCCATGTTATTCAATTTTTCTACTAATGGTCTCAGTTCTGTAACGGAAGGATTGTCAGCCCGATTGAATATGTCTAAGGTTTCTTCTACACGGATGAAATCGTCCTTGAGTAGGCTTACAATTTGTTGCATTAATTCAATATCTGGTCCCGCAAATGTCAATTTTACCGCCGCTATGCTGCTTTCAGAGGGAACACAATCATTCAGTTGAAATGTGGTTTTGACAGCCGTGATCTGTGTTCCTTCGGAGCGGGCGTGTGCTGCAAAGTAGAGTAAGTTGGTTAATAAGGTTTTAGGGGGCTCTGCGCGTAGGGCAGCATTCCCGTGTTGGATAATCTGATTTATCAGAGTATCCAATTGTTTCAATAAGTTAAAAATAGCTTTATTAATTTCAAGTCCTTTTTGCAGCAGGGCTTCTATGATGGCTTCGGTTACCCACCACACTTTGCTCACGGGATGGTTTCCCGTCGCTTGTTGTAAGCGTTGCATCACCGTCTGGATAAATTTCAGTCCTTCGTTTGGTTGTTTGGGCGCCTTAACTATTGTCGCTAGTCCTTTTTGATAAGCCACCCGCATTTTTTGCATATATGCTTTGAGTTTTTCATTTGACAGGTTTACTGTCTTTAGATGGGGTATTGCTTGTGATAAATTGGGTGTAAATAAATGAGTCGCCGTCAATGGTTTTTCTGAACGATAGTCTCGTAATTCGTTCAGTAGTGGCAGTAAAGCCAGCGGTATATCGCGTTGGATAATCGCAAGATGATCCAAATAGTTAGGCAAGTAAACCAGGGTTCGCATCAATAGGGCGTAAGTAGTTTCATTATTTTCAATCTTTCCTTCCTGTAAAGATTTAATGCATAATTCAAGTTCTTGGACTAATAATACCGCAGTTTCTAATTCCAGTACTTCAAGCGCCCCATGTGTTTCGTGCAGCCATAAGATGCATTGTTCCAACAGTGTTGTTTCACTAGGATATTCAACAAACTGTTCCATTGTTTGGCGTGTTTGCTTTAGATTGTCATCAATCGTTGTTTTTAGCCAAGTCAGGGCAGAATATTTCATATTTTATTTTTCAGTTCTCAAATGTTTAGTATTTAGATCAGTTATATTTATCGTTGGTTATCTCACTGTGCAGATAACCGTTCAATAGCGAATTGTGCGTCTTCAGGCAAGGTAAAACCTGCCACAGATTTTTTCAGTTCGTGAGCCAATTTTGCTAGGCGTTCAATAGAAGCGGCGGTTTCGTTGGTGCCTGCGGATGTTTGAGTTGTAATCTCCTGAATAATCCTCATAGTGCCGGAAATATTTGAGGCTACAGCCGCTTGAGTCCGCGAAGTCTGCGAAATATTTTCAATTTTTCCTGCTAAGTCCACAGAGACTTTTTCAATTTCTGATAAAGCCTCTCCCCCTCTTTTGGCAATTGAGGTGCCTTCAACTACCCTTCTGGTGCTGTCTTCCATTGAATGAACCGCTTCATTGGTATCGCCTTGAATGGTGTTCACTAGGGCTGCAATTTGTTTAGTTGCATCACCTGAACGCTCTGCTAAGCGTTGAATCTCATCAGCTACTACCGCGAACCCTCGTCCTGATTCGCCTGCCATTGCAGCTTGAATCGCCGCATTCAGGGCTAAAATATTGGTTTGATCGGCAATGTCATCAATCAGCCCAACAATTTCTCCAATTTCTTGTGCGCTTTCGCCTAAGCGTTTAATCCGTTTGGATGTTTCTTGAATTTGCTCACGGATGGTATCCATCCCTGTAATGGTATCCCGCACTACGGCAGCGCCTTTACTGGCAATTTGCACAGAATTTTTGGCAACATCCGTTGATTCTATCGCATTCCCCGATATTTTTTTGATGGCATTCGTCATCCCAATAATGGCTTGTCCAGCTTTGGCAATCTGCTGTGCTTGCCGTTCACTCGCCTTGGTCAATTGTCCAGCTGTCTTGCGTGTACTTTGTGCCGCCCCAGTTACTTGTACTGCCGTTCTGTTAATACTGATAACTAAATCTCGCAAGGCTTCAATTGAGAAATTGATAGCATCCGCGATGGCTCCAGTAAAATCTTCTGTTACCGTTGCATTCACTGTTAAATCTCCATCTGCTAACTCAGAAATTTCACTAAGCAAGCGCAAAATCGCTTCCTGATTGCGTTGACCAGCCGTCTCAATTTCTGCCAATTGATGTTCCATCTCCTGGGTACGCGCTTTGTTGATGCGGATGATAATATAAATAAATATCAGTAGTAAAAACAATACTATAACCGCCAACACATTGCCCAAAATTGGTGAAATGAAACGTTGTTTAGATGCTTCAATATAAGCCTTTTGGAGCTTTTCTATGCTATCTAAGATCAATGGTTCGACTTTTTTAATATTCTGCAAAGCTAGTTTCGCTTGGTTGATTTCTTCTGCTGAGTTGTCTAGGACGAACTTTATAAGGTGTTCGTCGAACAAGGCATATATTTCTTGGATAATAGCTTGTGCATCTGGTGAGGAAACCGGTTTTAGTTGCCTATCTGTATCACTGCCTGACATTAAGATTGATAGGTTATGACCAAATTGACGGATAGCTTTTTCGTTTAACGCTTTTTCGTCTTTAGAGTCATTGATGCGTTCAAGCCATAACAATTGTTGTGTTGCCAAAAATATTTGATTTCGATTTGCGTTCGCCGATATCAGCGTGTCAATCAGAGTGTGGGTTTTTTCAAACAGTTTGTCTATCACGTCTGATAGTTTGCTAGACTCTTTATAGAGATTGGTTATCGTTTGTTCCGTTTCTAGTAAATTTTGAAGACTAGCATCCAGTTTCTTCCATAACCTCATCAAATTATTCAAGGTGGTTATTGCGGCAGGGGGGGTACCAGACATTCCTGAATTAGGATTACCGTTGGTCAATATTTCCAATATATTTTTATACTCACTTCGAGCATTGCTTATCGTCTGAAAACTTAATTTATTGCCTATAGCAGCTTCTTGTAAAGCCTGTTGGGTTATTTGTTGTGAAAGTCTACGTAATTTGGTTACGTATGCTAAATATTCTTCATCATGTTGGCTGTCTTTGGTGACAATGGAAAGAGTGGCAATCATCAACATAAATGAGAACAGTAGTACGATAATAAAGATACTTAGCCACGTAGTAGTACCCCATGTTTTGAAAAAGTTCATATTTACAATTTCTCAGTAAGTTATTGATTTTATGTATTAGTGATAAGCAGTTTAGCAGCCAAGAATGTCGGGTGGATTTCCAATTGACATGCTTATTTTATCGTGCGGCTTTAAGAAATAAATCATTTTGAACAAGTTTCTCCATGTCAAATACCGTCCAAGTGATTTTATCCTCAGTGAACAACCCCTTGGTAAAGGGGACGAGTATAGTTGTATTGCAAGGGGTATTATAGTCTATTTCGTGCTCCGAAAAAACTTTAATGCCGATTACTTCATCAACCAGCAATCCTGCGATTAAACCAGCTTGGTTAATAATTAACATTCGTGTGCGATTGTTTCTGGTGATGGCTTTGCCCCCTAAACATTCGTTTAAATCAATCACGGGTAGTAGCGAGCCACGAATATTGGCTAAGCCTTTAACCCATGATTTCGCGCCTGGCACTTTAGCTAATCTCTCGTTATAAGGGAGAATTTCGCGTATTTCATGAATCTGCGTGACTAAATAGCTGTTTCTGAGCCTAAAGGCAATACCTCGCCAATTTTTTTCAATATTCAATCGACGTGGTAATCCTTTCGCCCGTTGTTTGGCAAGCAGTTCAGTGTGTTGTAGCCATTGAAAAGGCGATTCTATTAAGGTGTTTGCCATGATGCCAAAATTCGTTCAATTCAATATGGTTCGATTAATCCGTTTTTGCATCTATTACATAAGTTTTGATGACACTGAGTAAATCATCTTTCTTAAAAGGTTTTGTCATGTAATGTTCTGCTCCAACAACTTTGCTACGGGCACGTTCAAATAAGCCGTCTCTGCTGGATAACATGATAATGGGGATTTTTTTAAATGCTGGATTATTCTTAATTAAAGCACAGGTTTGGTAGCCGTCAAGACGGGGCATCATAATGTCAACAAAAATAATCTTTGGTTTGGCTTCTATCACTTTTGATAAAGATTCAAAGCCATCGTTTGCCGTCGTGACTTTACAACCTGCTTTTTTTAAGAGTAGTTCGGCGGTTCGTCGAATAGTCTTACTGTCGTCTATGACGAGGACTTTAATGCCTTCAAAACTCATGATTTGGCTTTCTCCTAACTACGTTAGCTACAAACGTATTTAGCCGTTTGTATGGATTTATCGTTGGCAGTGTCGATGCTCAGCTACGTTTAGCATAAGCTTTAGTGGCACTCAGTAATGATTCTTTGGTAAAAGGCTTAGTCATATAATGCTCCGCACCAACCATTCTACCACGGGCTCGTTCAAATACGCCATCTTTACCAGATAACATGACAATGGGAATTTTTTTCAATGTTTGATTATTCTTGAGCAAAGCACAAGTTTGGTAGCCATCAAGACGGGGCATCATAACATCAACAAAAATAAGATTTGGTTTGGTTTCTACCACTTTTGATAAAGATTCAAAGCCGTCTATTGCTGTAGTGACTTCGCAGCCGGCTTTTTTCAAAATAGTCTCAGCGCTGCGTCTAATGGTTTTACTGTCGTCAATAACGAGGACTTTAATGCCTGCAAAGTTGGTTTCGGTACTCATGGTTTCGCCTTTAAAAAATTTTTAAGCGCCCTTGGCAAGTTAATTGAATTCAATTATACGAAACCCAAATATGATAGTCTACAATATTTTTAATTTACATTGCAAAAAGGGCACATTATGGCAGATGCCACTCCACATCTTAGCACAGTATTGCATGCACCATTGGATCATCTGGAAACACATCTGCTGGCACATCAGGCTGATATTGAACGATGGTTGCGTCTTCAGTGGCAAAACACGCCAGCACCCTTTTATGCCTCTGTAGATTTGCGTAACGCTGGTTTTAAACTCGCCCCGGTTGACACTAATTTATTTCCTGCCGGTTTCAACAATCTCAGTCCAACAACTATCCCGCTTGCTATACAGGCACTGCAATCAGCGATTGAGCGTTTGGATATCAGCGCCCGTAACATATTGTTGATACCGGAAAATCATACACGAAATTTATATTATTTGGAAAGTGTCGCAAGCCTGCGTGATATTTTACAAAAAGCGGGCTATCAAGTGCGTATTGGTTCATTGTTGAACAATTTGCAAACACCACAAGAGTTGACACTCCCCTCAAGGCAAAGTTTGCTACTTGAGCCTTTGAGTCGAGACGATGATTGCCTAGTTGTCAAGGGTTTTGTTCCTTGTTTAGTATTACTTAATAATGATTTGTCGTTAGGAGCACCACCTATTCTTGAAGATATTCGTCAACAGATTGTACCGCCCTTACATCTTGGTTGGGCTACTCGCTTGAAATCCAGTCATTTTAACATTTATAGCCAAGTTGCTAAGGAATTTTCTGAGCAAATCGATATCGATCCTTGGTTAATTGATCCAATGTTTAGAAATTGTGGGGAAATTAACTTTATGAAAAAAGAGGGTTATGAGTGTTTAGCCGATAATGTCGATGCCTTATTGGGTGCCATACAGCGTAAATATCGTGAATATAATGTCCCTCACCAAGCTTTTGTGATTGTAAAAGCCGATGCTGGCAGTTATGGTATGGGTGTGATGACGGTGCATTCCGGTGAGGAGATACTCGCTCTTAATCGTAAACAACGTACACGTATGTCTGCTACTAAAGAAGGGCAAAAAATCAGCCAAGTTATTTTGCAAGAGGGGGTGTACACTTTTGAAACTTGGGGCTCAAAAAAGGCGGTGGCTGAGCCCGTGGTTTATATGATAGACCATTTTGTCGTGGGCGGCTTTTATCGTGTGCATACTACTCGCGGCATTAATGAAAACTTAAATGCGCCCGGTATGCATTTTGAGCCCTTAGCTTTTGTCAATTCTTGTATTACTCCTGATCAAAGTATGCCACCAGATGCTGAGCCTAATCGCTTTTATGCTTATGGGGTTATTGCCCGTTTAGCTTTATTGGCGGCGGCTCGTGAGCTTAATTAAAACTCAAGAAAAAAAATGAATCAGATTGAAATACTTGATAAAAAAAGCTGTTATGAAGGTTTTTTTAAATTAGTCCGCTACCGGCTCAAGCACACACTTTTTGCTGGGGGGTGGAGCCGTGAATTATTGCGTGAAGTGCTTGAACGTGGTCATGCTGCCGCAGTTTTGCCCTATGATCCCGTGCGTGATCAAGTGGTGATGATTGAACAATTTCGCCCAGGGGCGATAGGACATGTTAATGGTGCTTGGCTATGGGAAATCGTCGCGGGTATTTTGGAGCCGGGGGAAACTCCTAGCGATGTGGTATACAGAGAGGCGGTGGAAGAAATGGGTTGTCCGGTGTCTGATATTATTCACATCTGTGATTTTTTCGTCAGTCCAGGCAGTACTAATGAAACGACGGCTCTATTTTGCGGGCGGGTAGATGCTACTCAGGCGGGTGGTATTCAGGGTGTTGTGTCAGAAAATGAAGATATTCAAGTACATATAGTATCATTTTCCACTGCTTTGGAGATGTTGCAAACTGGCAAAATCCAGTTTGCGCCTGCCATTATCGCGTTGCAATGGTTGGCTTTACATCGTGATGAGGTGAAAGCTGGCTGGGGATAGTTGTTGGAGTACAAAGCTTTAGCTTTGTACTGCCTGAAGTCTAGTCTACAAAAAAACCTTATTGCAATTGCAATTTTTTCAAAACTTTCTTAACCTTTTTAGCAGGTAAGGGCACATAGCCATCTTTTTCTACCACTCGTTGTCCCCTCTTAGATAAGACCATTTTAATAAACTCGGCTTCCAAAGGAGCCAAGGGTTTATTCGGTGCCTTATTCACGTAGACGTACAAAAATCTGGCTAAGGGATATTTGCCGTTGACGGCATTTTCTTTGGTGGCTGCCACAAATCCTTTGCTACGCTTTTTAGCCAAAGCCAAAGTTTTGATACCAGAAGTTTTGTATCCAATTCCAGAATATCCAATCCCATTCATCGAGCTAGTCACCGATTGTACGACAGAGGCAGAGCCCGGTTGCTCATTAACTGTGTTTTTGTAATCTCCTTTACACAGAGCCTTCTTTTTAAAATAGCCATAAGTGCCAGACACGGAATTACGACCATATAGCTGAATAGCCCGGTTTTTCCACGACGCTCCAGTGAGTCCTACTTGTCCCCAAGTACTAATATTTTCTCTAGCACCACATTTTCTTGTCGAAGAAAAAATGGCGTCAACTTGTCGAATAGTCAACTCTTCAATGGGATTATCCTTATGCACATATACTGCTAGCGCGTCTATGGCAACAGGAACAGCAGTCGGCTTGTAACCATATTTTTTCTCAAAAGCTTCGATTTCCTTATGTTTCATCTTGCGGCTCATCGGACCAAGATTACTCGTCCCTTCTGTTAAAGCTGGGGGAGCGGTAGAAGAGCCGGCAGCCTGTACTTGAATATTGACATTGGGATAGAGACGCTTGAACTCTTCCGTCCATAAAGTCATCAAGTTAGCCAATGTATCTGAACCAACACTTGATAAATTACCAGACACTCCACTGGCTTTTTGGTATATCGGTAGGCTCCCTGCTAAGGCGCTAGTTGTGAACAAAGTCGTTGCCGCTATCGCAGCCATAAATAATTTTTTCATAAAAGATGAAAACTTAGGTTTGGATTTAGGACTATAAATATGCCCTAATAATATGACAATTTGATGACACCCAAGAGAAATCTTGAACTCCTATCTTATTTATTTTGCCTTAGCATCAATGGACGCACAGCATGTAGCAAATTTTGAAAAACATCTTTATGTAAATCTTCCTCATTAGCAAGCAAAGCTTTAACGTGTTCCCGCTGGGTGGGAGTGCTAAAACAAGCCGGGCAACTGTCGGCAATCACGGGCAATTGAGCCGTCTTTGCAAATTCAAGCGTTTGTCTTTCACGGACGTAGACAAGCGGACGTATTACCCGCACATCACCGGCATTATTGGTATAATTTGCCTTCATGGTTTGTAAGCGCCCACTATATAAGGCAGACATCAAAAAACTTTCTGCTAAATCATCGAGATGTTGCGCTAAGGCTAATACATTATAATCTTGCTCGCGGGCTACGCGATACATAATACCCCTTTTCATCCTAGCACAATAGGCACAAAAAGATTTTCCCTGCAAATGTTTTTGTGCCTCATCCATAATCGCTTGTGTCTCATAAAAATACCGAATATCCAATTCAGCTAAATAAGATTTAAGCGGCGAAGGATCAAAGCCTGGTATTTGTGGATTCACCGTGATAGCAGCCAGTTCAAAAGGTATAGGCGCATAGCGTTGCAAATGCCCTAAAATTTGTAACAAAGATAAGGAATCTTTGCCGCCAGAAAGCCCTAATAATACTCGATCCCCAGCATTAATCATCCTATAATCAGCAATAGCACGCCCAACACGGCGCAAAAGTAATTTAGGCGGTTGTTTTAACATATGAGTTTTGTAAACGAGTTTGTAACATTTGTATTCATTTTTCTGGGAATGGCAGTTGTATTGCTATTTTTGGGAGTAAAATCGGTATCCCAAGGGGAACAATGGACGGTTGAACGTTTTGGCAAATACACCAAAACCCTTGATCCAGGATTACATATTATCATTCCGGCTGTTGACGTGATTAGCCGGAAATTGAATATGATGGAAACGGTGATGGACATTCCAGCACAAAATGTTATCACTAAAGACAATGCCATGGTACATGCAGACGGGGTTGTTTTCTATCAAATCATTAATGCAGCGCAAGCCGCCTATCAAATTAGAAGCTTTGAATCCGGCATCGAAAATTTAGCGATAAGCAATCTTCGTAGCGTTATTGGCTCGATGGTTCTCGATGAGGTACTCTCTAAACGCGAGGTGATTAGCGCGCACTTGTTGAGGGTTATTGATAAGGCTTCTCAGCCTTGGGGCATCAAAATATTACGTGTTGATATTAAAGACATTACTCCGCCTCAAGATTTAGTTGATGCCATGGCTAGGCAAATGAAGGCGGAGCGTGATAAACGTGCAACCATTTTAAGGGCGGAAGGCTATCGACAAGGCGAAATTTTACAGGCGGAAGGTGAAAAACAGGCGGTGATTTTGGAGGCTGAAGCGCGAAAAGAGGCAGCTTTTCGTGATGCCGAAGCCAGGGAGCGTTTTGCTCAAGCCGAGGCTAAAGCCATAAAGGCGATCTCAGTCGCGATCAATAATGGCAATTTACAGGCGGTTAATTATTTGATAGCTATCAGGTATATGGGTGCAGTCAATCGGCTTTCCACTTCGGAAAATCCCAAGCTGCTACTTATGCCTTTGGAAACTGCGGGTATTATTGGCTCGCTTGGTGGGATTAAGGATATTATTAAAAATGCGGCTTTTGCTAAAAAAATATGATTTTGTGGGGAGGTGTCAACCAAGATTTAAAAATCCTATTTCTTCAAGTAGGTAGGGTGGGTAAGCGGGCGCCACGATCTTTGACTTTATCCACGATCTATCCGCCCGCTTGCCCACATTCCTTTCCTTAAGTAGGTAGGGTGGGTAAGCGGGCGCAGTAGGTAGGGTGGGTAAGCGGGCGCCACGATCTTTGACTTTATCCACGATCTATCCGCCCGCTTGCCCACA
>Ga0209780_1000189_pt1 | contig 30135 bp, 13 predicted proteins | sample WorMetexBAHAMAS2_FD_187384 | JGI IMG/M metagenome (GOLD analysis project Ga0209780, IMG submission 187384) | Marine gutless worms symbiont microbial communities from Max Planck institute for Marine Microbiology, Germany - Inanidrilus exumae... | ecosystem: Host-associated > Annelida > Digestive...
CCACATATACAGGAATGACAGGAAGAGAAGTTGTTATTACATTTAACCCGGAAAGAGCGAGATGATAGGTAGGATTTAAACCAGTCTAAAGCGGAGCCCTGAATGCCGAACCAAGATGACAGACGATGACAGACATAGCTGAAGCCTCGACTTATACGATGACCCTCATAAGTCTGCAGAGGTGGCTCACGTGTAGGTTTTACATAATATAACTAATGTAATATCAGTATCTGAGAATGAAATTGTCTGTCACAACGTTGGCAACGCAATAACTAATGCAAAAGTGAGGGGGCCAGGCCCCCGCTGTAAAAAAAGCATGGGGCCCAGTTCCCTCCCGGTCTGACGCCTATGCTTGAAGTGTGATAGTAATGACAGAAACATTGTCAGCTGCTGGTCAATATTGTGATTAATGATAAACTTCCTCAGAAGCAATTCGACCAACTTTGCCAAAGATGCTATTAATATCGTGACCTACTTTCCGGCACACCATGCATGACTACTCTCTATAACCAGACCTGCGATCGCTAGACTTTGTCATAAACCGATTCTTTATGAAATATTCCAAACTGTCGATATGAACACAGTGAAGGATTGCCAGGAATATTTTCTGTCTTCCTCCCAAGCTCTCTTATGGCAAAACGAACTGAAAAATTCCTCGCAAAGTTGAACAAATCATGACAACTTACAGCACTTTTAATGGGGCTCTAAGATATATAATTTCGGTTTTTCAATGTAGCGTACAAACTTATTATTTTTACTTAAATGTGGTATATGTAAGTACACGTTACGACAAATTGTTGGTACACATCTAGCTGTTTTGTGCTTAGTTAAGTTTAGTTATTTCTTTTTCTTCTTTGTTTCTGTGTTTATTTCTTGTCGGTTTTCTACCATTATGGTGAATCAAGACGAATAGTATACTGTTTACTTTTCAGTAATACATTGCCGTCAATTTGGCGTAAACAGTATTGGACAACGTCGCAGTCAGCTGTGGAACACTTCAGGCTCTTCACTTTGATCGCTGGGACCGACACTCGGCTCTAATTGCTTTAGCCGATCTCTCGTACAATCTCGCAATTAATTACGTAGTAAGTAATTGGCTTTCGTGATCGAGTAGTGGACAGAGCGGTAACGAGCTAGTGGGGAGGCAACAAGGCAGGTGGACATAGCAACATATACGAAATTAATCTCTAATCAAGCACAAGTGGTCAAAGAATTTTCACGAAAGGTCGCATTGTTATATGTCGTGCCGTTATTGAGGATTAAATGATCCCTTTTGCTGCGTACACCGCAGCCGCGACACCCAATGCTTTTCAGTGGGCGGGGCAACCCCGAAAATTGCCAACTCCCGTGGGAAGATCTCAACCCTCATGTAATACATGGTTCCTTGGACCCACATAAGTCAACCGTTTTTTTTGCACACTGCATCAATGTGACCAACAAACAGACACACAGACCACGCTACGCGCGAACTCTGTAGCAATGCCGCATCCTATATGCACTGCGTGCATGCGACGCGGCCTAAAAAATACGATACACGAATTATGCTTACGCTACGCTAAAAAATGAATTTTTAGCAACAACAAGTATGAGAATAACTATCAATAATAAATGTGGGCTGTCTGCTCGGCTGTGCATACGATTTGACGTTGACGGCTCGGGCTTCGTAAGTAAGTAAGTATCACTAAAACGACAGCTGTTCACCATACAAAACGAGCAAAACGGATAACAATTTGGGCTGCAGATTCAAGTCAGCAGTTCTTAATAAATTTTCTTATGGAGAAACCAATGGCGCCCATTAACAGCTTTAAACTAGTTAGTTAAGTATTTTCAGTTGTGTATTGTTACTAGTTTACTACCATTTGTGGTGAATAAAGCTTATCAAAGGCCAGCATTCACAAGAGTGCAATTACCCACATTGGCAATGTTTTTTGTGACTAGTGACCTTGAACTTCGACCTATTGAACGCAAAATAAATGGATTTCCAGGAATCATCAAGGAACCTTTCTTGGTCAAGTTCGGTCATCCTAGGTACATCGTTTTTGAGATATCGTGTAGAAAAACAGACGCACAGACAAACGGAGGTTAAGACCCATACCCCGCGACTATCGTCGGCGTGGGTAAATGCGGCGCAAGATAATGCAGACAAATAAGCGTCGTCTATACTGAATCTAATCTAGATGTGGTTGCTTCCAACGCTATCCTCTAAGGCGAAAAGACCATCAACTTCATCTTACGCCCAGATATCAGACAACAAAGAGTACAAACAACGGAAGCGTTCGTGTACATGAAATCGATACCCAGATAATTCGATCATCATCAAGAGACAAAAGGCCTACGATCATAACAAGAATCCAGATGTATTGAAACCTGGAGCGATTGAGTGCCGCTTTCTCGCGGCATGCAAGTTGAAGGTAGACCGACGTTTAAGTCGTCATAGCAACAGCAACAGCACTAACACCGTTCATTCAAAGTCCGCGCAGGCTAGCCAGCAGGCGACAGCAAACACGAAGAAGACGAAGAAAAAACGAATTCCGTGAGAACGTATCCAACAAACGATCATTATGACACACTCGTGCAGGCTGCGCGGATTGGGAGCACGCCGTTGCTGCGATGCACACCGCACTAAAGCCGAAATCACATTTGTTGCCATCATCATCGGCTGCAGCATTAGCAGCAACGGCAGCACAGTGGCCGGACGCAGCGTATCTGAGAGGTGCAGTAAAGATATAGTGAATTACAACGTCAGTTACAGTGTACTTACATCCTGCTGACTGTAATCACGTAGCTGATCGCCCCAACCGCACTCCCACTACAGGTCGGGCCGTAGATGCGCGTAATGAGCAGAGAAAATCGATTCCTTGGCTGGACGGAAGTGACTTTACGACCAAGAGATACAGGCTGCCTCAAAAGTCACGTTCAGAACGCCGATCCGTCATCGCATATCCAATTACCTCGGTCAGCATCGTCTAGCAAAGTAGGCCTACTGAAGATTGTCGATCTGTGAGCGAAATACCTTCTTTAAAACTTATGGACCGATTTCAGTTAAATTTTCCTCTAAAAGCCTTATCATCAGACATAAGAATCGAAATATAAAGTACTCAGATCATATTTTAAAATATTTAAAAAATTCATTTCGTAATAAATTTACCGATATTTCATAAGTTACAGTGCCGCTTACATTAAGCTCTGTTGTTGTTGAACCATTGTTTGTTCTCTATTTTGCGTTATGCATAGCAGCGTACATGTAAATGATTATGATCTGTACTGCAAGTGCTGTTGTTTACGTTCTTATAAAGCCATTTAACATAGAGTATATCTTTTCATAATCTTGTTTATTTAAAACGACAACACCAGCTAATTTATTGCTTTTTATTATAATGTCTTTATTATTGTTAAAGACTTGTGATACGTTGCAGTACGTTCTTTAACAGCAGCATTGCACGCTCGACAACCCTGCATTTAGTTGACTCCGACTGAGGTTACATTTACAGTTTTTCCCCGCAAATGTTTTATAATTGTTACTGCACGACTCGTATGGAATACGCGGTTGCACGGTGTACCTATCACACGCCGGTATTGTATGAAACCATCATAAAGTTATCAATGCTGGACGAAGTCCTAGGAAATCTAGTTTGCTCCTACCAAAGATCTTGGTGAATTTCCCACGGCATTGCCCTCTACAAAGACGTCAAATAGAAGTACGATAGTAAAACTTGGCGATTTTAGTCTTTTAGACCAATCTTTATGTCTGGGAAACGGTACGACAGAGACAACTTTAGTATGGAAGGTGAATAAGAAGTTATATCTGATTCATCTAATGGTACAATTTCAATGATCTTAAGTAATTTCTAACCACCCATTCTGGTAAATTTTAGACTCCGTTTCTCTGATACAGGTTAAGCATTGGCAATTCGTATTTCATACAGAAACTGGTCGACTATAGCAAACCGATGTCGAATTATCTCCAAAGACATGCAGCGTCCCTTGATGACTTCTTAAAAATAATTTTTTAAGATTCATTTTAAATTCACGCCTCGGATTTCGTTGTGCTGTAAAAACGTTCTTTACGTTTTATTGAGTCACCGTACGTAGTAGGTGAAAGTACACTGATGCAGTGCGTCCTGTGCATGCATATACATAGGCTACTACTGCTGCTGATATGCCTACATGGACCGACCCTTCGGAGGACGGCCGCCTACTCGCTATCGGAAAGTCCTGTGAACTTGTGACAAAAGTGAACCTGCTAGATCAGCGATTCTCAGGCCCACATTGACGCAGTTCAGACATTTTGCGGCCCTTATGTCAAATCATAAGGTTTCACTAGCATATGAATTATTGCTTATGCGATGAGTGATAAAACTTTCTACCCCTGCCATCACTCCTGCTTTTTTATACTCCTTCATTTTCCACCGTTGCTATTTTTTTTACCGTATCGCATTTCCACTCCCGCATTTTCAGTCGCCCCTACAGAGTACAGATCCAGGTTATATTAAGCGCGATCTATTCTCGCACGCCAAATTTTGCACTAAAGGGGTACAGGAACCTTCCAAATTGAAAATTTGGTCAAATTTGCCGTTATCGTCTAAGGAGCGAGTGAGCGACATACATACTATACATAGGCCTACCGATCAACGTTAAATTTGACATGGTGGAATACACGTAGCATGGGCTGAGTTTTGCACGCCAAATTTGGTCCTGATCGGGAAGGGGTAGGTACAAAAGCGTTCAAAATTCAAACTGGTCAAATTTGCGGGTTTTTGCCGGTTTTTTGCTCCACAATATAAACTTTGGCAGGGAAGAGCACACCAAAGGTTAAAAAAGTAAGTAAATAGTGTATAGCAGTTTAGCATCAACTTAGCTCTTCACCGCTACTGGAAACTCACATGCCATATGGGATCACACAGTGGTACCTGCCACAGACAGAGGTGAGAATCCCGCCTTTACCCCCAGCCGAAGCAGGTACTCGATTTAGCGACCCCGGAGGGATGCAAGGCTGAGTTTACCTATGTTACGTGAAAGCGGACCGGCTGGGAATTGAACCCACGACCTGTAAATCGCAAGTCCAACGCCCTACCGCTGAGCCACCATGCAAGGTGGTCTTACATATACGAAATTCCCCCTCCCCCCGTGGTTGGTGAGAGGTGACGGAGCCCTCAGAATTTATAATTTTGGGAGTGTAGCTGGCTATCCTGCCGGTTTTGCATCGACTCAGTGATGCTTTCGACTTCTAGTCCACAATTCTTATGAGACTATGAGTGCCATAATAAATATCGTATCGGCGCTCACCTGGTATTGTGGCACAACGAGGTGATTGGCGGCCGGTATAACGGAGTGCGAATCAGTCCCGATATGTCAGCGCCGCGTTACTAGGTCGACTAACGTTGCCGCATCGGTCACGAAAACGTCAATCGCAGCTGCAGCCGCAGCTGCAGCAGCAGCAGCAGTAGAGGAACAAGAAGAATCCACATGGACAGGATGGCTGCAGATAAAAATAAATTTCAAAATTTTTTCACTGGTATATTCAGCAGTACGTTTGCAGTAAAGTGATAACTAAAGATCCCACACACCTCCAACGCATTGCTATACCACCATTCTAATTTAAAAAGCAAGCGATAAACCGAAACAGATGTTGTGATTAAAGATGAATCACAACCCTAACCCTAACCCTGAGCCCCTGGGCCCAGTGTAGCTACAAGTATGAGATGTGGTGGGATTTTCAATTACTACAAATTTACTGCGGAGGCTGACAGCAAAAAAACAATGATCATTTTGGCAAAGTTACAGACAAGAAAGTGGATTGTCTCACGAGCTTTGTCTATAGAGCCCGGACAGAACCATGTTCGATCACAGGATGTAATCAAGGCTGAACTCTCATTAACTTCTGTGTAGCCTATCGAGTGGGGGTGGACTGCTTGTACGGAGCGTACAGCCCAGAGAAAAGACTGAGTTGATTCTAATGGTAATAATGAAAACTAGAAATCTCGTAGAGGGGCCATTTTGGAAGTGAATTTCCGGCGATCTGTAATCATTGCGAAATGATGACGGCCTAAAGTCGCAAGACCTGGACATTTTGTAAGCTATTTTAGCGTTTTTTTTGAAAAACCACCCCTTATGGTAAAATTTTCAAAATTCTGTTCCGAAAGTTTTCACCGCCTCACCGATCGACGTTGTTGTGTTTAAATGTCGTAAAATGTTTCCGACGGGAAATCGGCAAAATCGTGCGTTATTTACCACACACACACACACAAAGACAAATTTCGGCTGCTTCTCAAATTGTCGCTACTGCACAAATCGCGCCCAAAATCTGCCAGGACCAGCGCCCAACAATTGGCTCACAGCGCCTCAGATTTCATCGAAATCGATTCATTTTCGGCGGAGTAATAGCCGATGGCGTGAACACCGTTCTTTTGCCCCTTGCAGTATTTCCATGATTCGCCCGAAGCGAAGCATCGCTTCTGGCGATTAAAAATGGAAACTAGAAATCCCGTAGAGGGTTATTACTGGATCGCTTAATGATCCAGTATTGTTTTGCTCGCTGGCGTCTGTCGTCGTCGTCGTCTGTAACGCGGCCGTCATCGGATGGGCCATACATTACTTTCTATTTCCGGCCTGTAGTAACGACTCCATCCTGCACTTTTTCCTGAGATATTACCACATTCACAGTGTACGTGACTGCCTGTGACCCTGAAAAGTCTGCATTTTCGAAAATACAGTCTAAACTAGATAGCTGTATTGTGTGAAATGCCCACAATACAGTATTCGGCTCGAAGCGCTCGGCTATCTGCACACAAGCTGTTTACTTCCCTCATTCGACGATGTCTAGTGTCACGTGCCTGCGACTGAGTGATTTCAACGTTATCTACCGTGTTACTTATTTACAGTTTCCAATTCAGGCCTGCTTTTCTTCCACGTCGGTCAGCCAGGTGCACAGCGGCCTACTTGGTTTACTAATTATCGGACATCGGTACTTACACGACATGTCGCCACAGTACCTGATCGACTGCTGCATTCCTACTTCAGACATTGCCAGTCGTCAGCGTCTTTGATCTGCCACTCACCATCAGCTGATCGTACCACGTCATCGTTGTAGTAGGTTCGGACGTCGGGCATTCTTCGTGGCAGCACGGTGTAAATAAGACTACAACCGTGGTGGCAGGTCCGATGGTCTGGAACCTGCTGCTGCCTGATCATCTCTGTGATCCATCTCTCAGCATCGGATTTTTTTCGATCAGCACTGAAGACATTCCTTTTCACAATGCATCGGGACACGTAGCGCAGTAGAGGCGCTCTGCGTAATGCGCTATACAAATCAACAATCATCATCATCATCATTATCGGGCGCGCCAAAAATTTGTGACGGTTTCTTGTACGCAGCGTATATTCCAGGGAATGACTGAATATATTCCAACGATAAAAATGGAAACAAGCCATCCTGTATAGGATGATATGGTGGTGAATTTAAGGTGATCTGTAATCATTGCGGAGTTACGGCGGCCTGAAGTCGCAAGACGTTAAAAGTTTTTTTAGAAATTTTTTCGTTTTTTTGGAAAAACAACCCCTTATGGTAAAATTGTAAAACTTTTGTTCCGAAAGTTTTTATCGCCTCACCAATCGACGTTGTTGTGTTCAAATTTCGTGAAATTTGGCCAACGGGAAATCGGTGAAATCGTACGTTGCTTACCTGACAAAAAAACAGAAAATTTCGCCTGGCTCTACCGCTGTCGCAACTGGGCGGATCTCACCACCCAAAATCTGCCAGGGCTATAGCCATCGACAATGTAGGCTAATCAGAATGTTCCTGATTTCATCAAAATTGGTTCCTTCCGGCGGAGTCATGGCCGAACGAGTGAACACCGCCACAAAGCGCCGTAACACGTCGTAGATAATACGCATTACATTTCCTGGGGTATGGGATTTAGAAAGGGTTGAAACAGCAAAAGTGACCTTCAAAGTCATTCAAGGTCACTGGTAAATCTTCCATTGCAACTATGACTCTATATCTTGCACCTCTGCGAGATATTGACGATGCGCTAGCATCGTAGCTAAGAATTAAAGGAAATGCTACCAGTCTTATGGCGGCCTGAAGTCGCAAGACCTGGAAATTTGTTGAACAATTTTTGCGTTTTTTGGTAAAATTTTCAAAATTCTGTTCCGAAAGTTTTTATCGCGACATTCACCTATCGACGTTGTTGTATTCAAATTTAGTGAAATTTGGCTAACGGGAAATTGGCGAAATCGTGCGTTAATTTACAGACGAAAAAAAGAACAAAATTTCTGCCTGCATCTCAAACTGTCGCTACTGCGCGTATCGCGCCAAAATCTGCCAGGGCCAACCCCCAACAATGTACTCAGTGTGCTCCAGATTTCATCACTCTGAGCGGAATTATAGCCGAAGCTGCCGAACGGCGCGCGTGAACACCGCCAAATCGCTCCGAGGGAATATGGTGAAACAGCACAATCGCGCCCTCTGCCGAGTAACATCGCCACTGCCTTTTACCGGAGCTTTTTATAGGCCTACATCAGAGCACCATACTCTACACTGAGAACTTTGTGTGCACATTAAGCAATGTTCCAGTATTTCTTATATTCCTTGCAGCTGGAAGCCTAACTTATGTGATACCAAAATATAGGAGGATAAAATATAACAAAAATAGCTGTCAGCACTGTTAGAAATATTAATCCTGATTGCGCATGGCGAAATGAAACTGATATCCCCGTAAAAACGACATAGTCGCTGAAAAGTGAAAACAGCCAAGAATTTAAGTGGAAAATAATAAATTGTCTTGCAAAAATGGCCAGTCGTATAAAGCCCGGTCCACACCATCAATGTAAAGCAACATTGTCGAAGTAACTGGCAACTTTGTTGCCTGTTGCTTCAGCATCGTTGCTGGTGTGGACGCGGTTTAAGAGAGACGCATATCAAATAGAGCCAAGAACTCATGTACGGTTTAGGCTATGTTTGAATTTGACGATGAATGGAAAATCTTTAAAAATGAGTGATTACAGAAATGTTCTTCGCTGAAACCTTTCCGTCCATCTAACCAATGTGGCAGCGAAGAAATTTCTTTAATCACTGATTTTTTTTAAAGATTTTCCATTCGTCGTCCAATTCAGGTATAGCCTAACAGTAGGCCTGCATATAAGTTCTTGACTTTATTTGATATGTGTCTCTTTTACGACTGGCCATTTTGCAAGAAAATGTATTATTTTTCACTTAAAATCTCGGCTAAGTTTCCAGCGCCTATGTCGTCTTCTGCGGGGATTACTGCTTATTACCCATAATTTAAAGTGGTCACGTGACTCCCTTTCGGGAGTAATCTATCATGCATGCACTGTTACAGTTTGCGTGACACAGCGGTAGAACGTCGGTCGAACTTTCCCTGTCCTGCCTTTGACCTGAAGCTGACTGGTGACCATATAATTATGTGGTTAAACCGTCCGCTATAGGTCAACCAACAGGCCAACTCAGTCTTTCATCTCTTCGGGGTCGATAGATCAGTAGTAAGCTGCAACTGGATGTATGCTACCGTAAGTTGAGGTAGACGCCATCTGGTGAACGCTTACGAAGGAAAGGCAGGCATGGAGTACTTGCAGGTCAAACTGTGTGACGCATGTCTGAGCGCTTCGAGACTATGCATGCATTAAATAGCGCTATATAAATACTCTTCTTTTCCCTTCCTTTAGTACTCCTCAGTATCAATAAGCACACGACATTTGAAGTGCCAAGCTTCACTGATTCCAACGATATGATTAGGGGCCGAAAATTAAAAAAGGTCACGTGACCATGACCACGCCCATTAAGGGCCAGTTTCAATCTCCAGTTCCATACGTAATGTATGTTTGCGGCCCACAAAATTTTAAATGGGTCACGTGACTCATATCACGCTCCTATTAAGGATAGTTTGTCATCCATATGCTAGGACTTGATGTAGCCTACCTGAATACAAAATTTGACCACTCTATCTTTAGCCATTTATAAGATATCATTGAGGCCCCAAACATTTTCAAGTAGCTCAGCTATCGCAGAGGGACCGCGCGACGCTATATATTAGTAAGTTCATGCTATGTTTCACGAGGTATGGCAGTTAGAAAGGTTTCAATCAGCAAAAGTGACCTTCAAGGTCATTCAAGGGCATTGGCACTGGTGCAATTCAATAGGCCACATACAATTTCCAATTATAGTCTTCCATTGCAACTATGTCTCTATCTTATACCGTTAATGAGATGTTATCACTTATTTCTCAATATTTGAAGAGGTCACGTGACTCGCAACACATCCCTTTTGGGGATAATATATCATGCATATTGGGGCAAAATTTAAAAAAACGGGTCACGTGACCATGACCACGCCAATTAGGGGATAGTCTGTCATCCGAAGGTTAGCACTTGATATATTCCACATAGAACATAGAAAATTTGGTGATTCTCGCTTCAGCCGTTCAGAAGATATAATTGCGGGCGTCGAAATTAAAAATGGGTCATGTGACCATACAACCACGCCCTTTTAAGGGTGATTTGTCATTCTTACGCTGGGACTTGACACTAGCCTATATACCTGTGTACAACAGTTCCATAGATATGGTTGGTGCCCACCAAAATTTAAATGGTTCACGTGACCTGACCACGCCGTTTTCAGGGATGGTTTGCCATATATAGGCTAGCACTTGCTGCGATCAGCCTATCTACCAGATTTAAAAATTTCCCACCACCGCGAACGAATTCTTGCCTTTTTACCGCGGTATCCCAATTATAGGCTTATTTACCGTCACGCTGGACGTCGGACATTAACTGCTGTCTCCTTCAACGGTCTCATTCAAATAATCAAATTGCTTTCGTGGTTGTTTTGTTTGTGTGTAGGCTACTTTTATTTCTTCAATTTATCAAGCTCCTTAAGAAATTCCTACAGTTGAACTGGGTCTTATATTTTTAGATGTCAATTCCCGATACATTAATATAACCCTATACCAGTCCACCGTTTCCTCTTTGGTTCTCTTTGGTTGAAGTGGAACGGCTTCCAAACAATATATACGACACGCATTCTTTCTATACTTTTGTAACGTTTGACAGCTGGCATGCTTGCATTATTTACTGCATTTGGGATATAGGCCTAACGATCCGTCCGTCCCTTTTGCAACTTACTACTAAAGATAGAGAAAGACGTTATAAGCACAGAATCGAATTGATTTTCACCCGTAAATCATGATGTAACAATGCCAAAATGCATAACGTACATTGTACGCGCTACAGCTGGTTAAATACATATGAGACCACTATAATGCCAAATCTCTGCAAATTTCATGATCCAGCAACAGCGGGCTAACTGCAATGGATCACCGCGAGAATTATAGTGGTCCAACTGCAAATACCAAAATATGTGCATGCATGCATATCGAGGCCTGTCGTACGGCGTTTTGCGTGATCCTGCGTTTAGCTTTGGTACAATACTGGCTTGCATGTGACGAACGGAAGGACAGACGACACGCGACGACAGCATATAGCGCGCTAGCGTCGCGCGGTAAAAACTGAAGAGTAAAGCATAAGACAAATTGGCCTATATATTGGTCTATTCTAAAAACGCTGAATCGCGGATGTCAATTAAAGTCTTGATAAACTGCATGTAGTCCAAATTTGGTCCAAATTTAATTAAAACCTAGTATAGGCCTATACTTTGTCATAATTTTCATTTTAACTGTATGTCAGCATAGAAATATGACAATAATCATTCATTTCGGCGTCATGCAAGAGCTGGCAAACGTTGAAGCGAGAGAGACAGAGTTAATGATGCGGTACGACGTACGTTGGGATGGACGCTGAGTTTGACATGGCATCAAATATCGTATCGGCAGGCACGCGGGGCGACACTGAGTGATAGTTTGTCTGTTCAAGTCATGACATCGTTAGCTGCCGTTGCTCGACGTACGGACTACGGACACGTGTTATGGTCGGTGAACTACCAGCTAGGCCCTACCGTCTGCCTTCGCACAGGCGTCTTTTCGGCCCTACCGGTCATTAATCAAATTTATTCGCCCGTCGGCTCGGCTGTTTGTTTTCGCAACGGATGTCGTGGTCGACTGCTAAATGGATATTCCAAAGTTGCATCTCCAGCGTTCTGCTCAGCCTCCACTGAAGTATGTGGCTGTTGGCACGCCCACTACATGTATGATTGGTCTAGACGGATGTCACTCATCGGGAGTCCAGGCGGCTGCTGATGCTGAGGTGCAATGGTGGCGAAGACGCATCCCAATCCCAACGGCATACATCCTGGAGATCTTTCTACGCCAAGTGACGTTGACGACAACGACGCCGTTGAAGTCTAAACAGAGGGCCTTCTATGCTACTACGATATCGTTCGACATTGGTTGTTGTTGTTGCTTCGCAAATCATTATCACCCAACCATAGGTACGTAACCTGAGTGTCAAACTTGAATGAATGAATTTGAAGTCTAATTCTGTTTCTATACATTTTCGTCTACCGAGTAAGTGTAGCGAAGGCTAGGGGCCTATTTTTGTAAAATGGGGTGGGTGGAGGTGTGGGGCAAACGGGATGGAAAAGGGCAGGTTCAAGGAAAGGGAAAGGCTGAAGCGGGAGAGAGAGGAGTTGAAGTGAAGGGGAAAGGAGGAAGGGCAGGAAATGGGGAATAGGAATTGGGGAGGAAGGGCGGGAATGGAATGTAGGGAAGAGACACGGAGAGAAGACTATACAGCGGGATGGGTTGTCGAAAACGAATGACACGGTAATGGAAATCATCGTCATTATCCTCATCCTTTATCCTAGAAAATTAGGTCCTATTCCCTACCCCCATAGCCCACCAGATTTTTTGTTGTTTGTTATCCTTATCCGCGCATATACATTTGTTCACATAATGACTTAAAGTTAAACTGTTATTCTTTCTGAATTTTTAATTTCGACTCATGCACAAGAAACTACAGTTTGCCCCCAAAATCTGTCCACCTTTTTTGAATAACTCGGTCAAAAATTAGCCGGTATATGTAGGCCTAATCCTGAAAAATTTGACATCAGTAGCTTATAAAAAATTTGTCCACCTCACCTGTCAGATGTAGCCACTTTACCTTGCGAAATCCAAAAAAAGTCAGTTTCAACAACGCTGCCAATACGTACTTCTGATGATTTGCGTTATCTCAGCTAAACAATGCACCATCAGCAATTCACGCTCGTGTTAGCATGCAGTATATATGGAACTGTGTCCTTTAAGAACCTGAATGCTCTCGGAAATTTCTGGCATGTCAAGCAGTTCAGTGTTACACCACACATATCTGCTGCTTAATTTTACCCTGAAGTGATTATGCAAAATACTTCAACTCCTGGGGGACTTTGCCCTCCAGATCCCCTATCGGGGCTTTGCCCCTTGGGGACTTTCCTATACCATGGACCCCTCAGCTGCTAAAACTCACTGCCGCGCCCGTTGAACACGATCTGTGCAGTGCAGAAAATGTTCAACGATCTGTGCAGGAGACATCGAAGAAGGAACTCGAACTGATACAAGAAAAAAACAAGAGGGACAGTTATAGTCGATTCGTCATCATAAAGGTGTACTGCGACTGACTGGGAAGTATATTACTGACTGAGCTAATATTGTTATTGACCCGTCACTTTGACGAAAACAGCCAGCACGACACATTTTTGAGGCATCAGTTGAAATGGCGGCGCTAGGTAATTCGCGGACACTGCTGCCCGTCGAGTACCCATTGTCATCACTGACCTCGTGGTCTGACGCCGCCGCAGCTGCCGCAGTCGGATACAGTTACCCGTGTACACCTCCTCCAGTCGCTCATCAGTTTGTCTACAGCGGCGGAAGACTGGCCGGCGGATCTCACCCTTACTCGTGCCCGGGTGTCGGAACGCTGGGCGTTCCAGACACGTCGTGTTCGATGTACAGCTCCTGGCGACATCATCCGAGTTCGCCGTTGTCGCTCTACTGCCAGCCGGAGGCGGAATGGATCCTGCGTCCGTCCAAGTTGGGATCTTCGTCCCATCCGCTCAGCCACCACCAGCTTCAGCAGCAGTGCTGGAAAGGCCTTCAGTTCGGCACGGCAGGAACCTCGGCGGACAACGCTAGCCGCGACGGAAGTTCTGGCAGCTGCGGAGCCGGACTGTCTCCGGTCATGGACGCCTGGACGAACTCCTCTGTGACGACCGTCGACCAGTACATATGCAGAGGTCAAGGTCAAGGACTGCAGGACATGCGCGCTGCGCCGACACACATAGGTATTGTGCTTTCAGCATGCAATATATAAATATATGCTGACCAGCCGCGTTTCTGTTAGCTAATGTTAGTCGTGACTTAATTCCTGTGTGTTAGTATCGTATTTATGGACGTTATATACTAAAATCAATTTAGGCCTTTAACTTAAAAGTCAAGATAAAGGAAAAGGACTGATCAAGATCACGGTTACTATACAGACGACTAATAAGAAGACTTAGTGGTTATAACGAATCGAATAACGCTATATATTTCCGTTATGTGACTTTGAGGTAATTTACCTATTTCAATCCTTTTTAGCGATTTCTGTTACCGTTATGCAGCGGTTAACCATCGCAGTTGCATATACACGGGGATGAAAGTTTCGCTTTCGCAGACTATCGCTGTAGATGATCACATATAGCCGAAATTAACTTTAAAAGATTTCAGTTAGTCTTATACAGCTAAGCAGATTAACAGGGCAAGCTTTTTTATAAACAACTGCAGTAAAACTTTGAAAAACATTGTCATTGTACGAACAACGAGGGGAGCCATGATAGATTCTGACTTACATGGTGATCCTGGGCCAGGATCACCATGTAAGTCAAGATTCCTGGCTGAGACTATTGTGCCCTATGCAATATGCATGACGAGATAGGCCATACTGCAGACTTTATGCATTCAGTTTTTTATACCCACGCCGACGGCAATCGCGGGGTATAGGGTTTGTACCTCGATCCGTTTGTCTGTGTGTCTGTTTTTTTCCGCACGATATCTTAAAAACTGATGCAGCCAGAATCACCGAACGTAACGCTGAAATGTTTAACGATGAGTTTTGCTAACCCATTTATTTTGTGACCAAAAGGCCAGAGGTCAAGGTCACGAAACAAACATTGCCGGCGTGGGTCTTTGCACACTTGTGCGTGCTGGCTTCTAGCTTGTAATCTATCTTTTACGGCATTAATGCGGATTTTACCATGATGAAACTGATTTTTTCGACATTGTCGCATTGGGCACATTTTTATGAAATTTCTACTATGTACTTTTGAGAGAACTAGACATAATCTTGACGAGACATAATGTGCTTCATATTATGGCTGCAAACGTCAAAATTAGCGATATTTTAAAGTCATCATTAAACACTGTTAATTTCTTGATGGAACTTACCACAGTCGTCCGAATTTCGTTCAAAAGAATAAGACCGAATCACTCACTGTTTGTCATACGTGCTATGATTCATGGCTCGACTAATTTAACACGCCACGCAAAATAGCAAACATGGAGCTCAAGAATGTTCTACGAGGCCTTCTTGGTGGAGGCACTTTTTTATGAAATTTCTATTTATACTTTTGAAAGAACTATATAGACACATTTTTATGAGTCTAGACTAGTAACGGTCGCAAACACGAGGAGTGACAGGTCGGCGATGCGGTCTTTTGACAAATTACTTTGGACAGTTGTTGCTATTTTGCAACGTTTTCAATATGCGTCGATACACTGTCGAATACTTTGAACAGTAGATTTAGTAAGCTATGTAAACACCGAGTTAAACAAGGTGTCGTTCTAACTGGTCGTAACACGACTGGCCCCCCGCGTGCTGCCCTCTGGCGAGTTACGTTGCATATGCGCCGCGTTACAGACGACAGACGACGACGACAGACGACAACAGACACCAGCGACCGTTACTAGCCTGTCCCCCTACGCTATGTGTAGGCGGGCCAGTAATAAAGTAGGTCTAAAATGAAATAAGTGAAAAACGCATTGTCAACAAAAATGTTTACGCCTTTAGTGCCACTCTAGTGCTTCTTAGGATTGAAAAATCACGCTGTAGAAAAGTCCAAATTGTATAACTGTTGATTGTCCTCGCCGACGGTAATCACGGGGGTTAGGTTTTCAGCGGCGTTTGTCTGTTTGTCTGTGTGTGTCTGTATTTTCCGCACGATATCTCAAAAACGGCTGCAGCTCACTGAGCTTGTCAACTCGACAATGATCGAGATGTTCCACCATGAGTTCTGGAAACTTATTTATTTTGGGATAAATAGGTCAAAGGTCAAGGTCACGAGGCACAAAAACAGTGCCGGCGTGCGTTGTTTTTGCACTCTGCCGGCTTCTTCTAGTTAAATCGAGTACGAATTACGTATATAGACTATACAAACGTACAAACAATGTATGCAGCGAGTGTATATGTATATACGGCATTGTGGAAATACTGAAGATTTGTTAACGGGTGATTGTTCAACTCGCTAGAATTTGCTCTACGCGTGGATCTTTTATGAAAATATTTAATACTCGGTCTAAAGAGATTGCTAATTACTGTATGGAAATGTTTAATGTTCAAACTCCGCACTATATACTATAACTAAGCGCAAATGCAAATTTCTTCCTAACATAATGTCATACATACATACACATATACTGTGCGAACTCTATAGAGAGTTTGCAGAAAAGGAATTGGAATTGTGTGCGTATTTGTCTAACTGAAGTGGCACTGTAGCTTAGTTAAGTGATCATTTATTTAATTTATTTAACTTATGTTTAATTATGTACGTTTTTTCTGCTACCACATTTGTGGATGAAGTTGTGTGTGTTTTGTTATAGGAGCGCGACGGTATTCGAACGACTGCGCGGAAACGGAGTCGTGTGGAAAGCGAGCATGTCGTGATGACGACGTCTCACAGCGTCAGACGACGACGAAGATGACGTCGACGAAACCACGCAAAGAGAGAACGGCGTTCACGAAGCAGCAGATCCGCGAGTTGGAGAGGGACTTCATGGCGCACAACTACCTCACCCGTCTTCGCCGATACGAGATCGCCGTTGCGCTCGACCTCTCAGAGAGACAGGTCAGAACTGCGCATGCGTCTACTGTATATGGCGGCCGAAGCTTCCGGACCGCACACTGTTTGTCGCAGCTGTGTCTGACCCTCCCAGTTTTGAGCACCATAATCCCGTTAATACATGAAATATTCACTATACTTAACCAGTTACTATTGAAAATTCAGAAGATTTGCTGTACGTCAGTTTGTGGTCGTTACCCAATCACTACCTGGAGCATGATCCAATAAGAAGTCAGCCCTTGCGCACATGCAGAATACAGCCATATCTGTTGAACGACAGGACAGATTGACATGGAGTGACCCACTGACCATATATACCGTACACACCCCAGCATCGCCCCATATGCTCTTTCGCTACCAATTTTTCTGTGGCCCGCCCACTTTTCATGCTTCTGCCGCCTATGATCTTATATACTTGTACATCTGAAGCGTATACTGACAATTTGCCAGATGCTGTAACGCTGGGCGGAGCTTACGACGGAGGCGGAGCTTCTCCAGTACGTCTATAGGGTCGTGATGTGTTGCAGTGGGCGGTAGGCTTGTACTGTAGCAAAGACGGAATGGAAAGAGATCGCGTTGGCGCGATAGCTTGCAGCAGGCAGTGAAGAGTCGGAAGTCTTTCTCAAGATGCATGAATCCACGGCTCGAGATGTCGGTCATACAGCATGCTGCTCGCTGCGAAACCAGAGATAGGTGGTGTGCCAGTCTATTTAGTCCTATTCATTGCGCCTATACACCCACAGACGTACGAAGGGGCGGCCAGACTGAGTTAATCTAGGTGGCAGGTAGCTGGTTACATAATACCGATGGTTACCCGCAAGCAAACTCACACTGCATGTGCGCACATACAGATCGTATGCATGAGTATTATATATTCACGAATTTCACGTAAAATAGTAAATTTTAGTTTCATAGTGATCGCTCCGCATGCACAGAGAGCTAAACACTTAAACTGCAGCACTGTACAGTGTCGTTTGGGTAAAACAATTATAACTGATTAGAAACTGGTTTGCTTGAAAATAAAAAGAAAACTTGAACCAAAGAGGTCGCAATTTAATAAAAACGTTTCAAAATAAAGTGTAGTTGATCAGTCACCATGAGTGTGCCAATCAGACCCGTAGCAAGCCGCTTGACACCCGTGGCACTAACGACGCCACTTGTCTATGCTAGTCGAAAGTCTGCTAATTACATACATGTTCAGTTTTTTCGATGCAAATACACGCACATATTATACACGTTGAGTTATTGTGGCCAATCAAGGTTGTTTTTTTTGGTATGAGGGTTACCTAAGAAAACAGCTACTTTGTATGTAACTGGGGATTGAGGGGGTTCAGATCCTCCCACGAAAAAGGAGATTTCAGCTGGATTATGTGCCAAATGTATGCTCAAAAACTGCTTTTACCTTGTGATATAAATACTGTCATATAAATACTGTAAATACTATACTATGAACCTATCGCGTCGTAATCATGCGGACAGAGTTTGGAATGCATTTATTAGGATTATATTTAACTAAGACGGATCTGTATTATAGATTGCGATGATATCATGCGAGAGAGGCTAAGCATAGTCATCATCAGCTGTTGCTGCGCGGACTGATGACGATGAGATGACGATGACAGCTGGCAGCGATGCCGATGTCATGTCGCTGTCGCCATCAGTAAAAGCGGCTGCTGCGACGGACGGACGTGCGAGCTCGGATATTTAGCGTCGTGGCAGCGCCGGCGGCAACGCGAAATGATGTCGTTTCAATACTTCTCGAGCTGCCGATTGGCCGGTTTTCTCATCAGACCGTGAGTTCGCGACGACCGCGGCCGACTGCGAGTCCGGCGTGCCAGTACGGTCGCAAAACAAACGCACCGCGGACCGACGGACACTGGTGCTGCTGCTGACAGACGGAGCGAAACTCGAGACGGAGCGACACGCCACTCACAAGCACATTATTGTGTTGTTACAGCACTCCAGGCAACATACATACATGCACCTCCGTACAAATGGCAATCTATAATCCGCGCGGCACAACGCGATAATCTATCCGTATACACTCTACTTAACGTGAGCTCCTATATTTTTCAGGAGCTGATGAAAATAAAAATGAACTACAATCGTTATTCGGCTCGAAGCCAGGCTTCAGCCGAATATTGGATTTACTTTGCGGCGCGTTTTGGCGGTGTTCACGCGTTCGGCTATGACTCCGCCGAAAGTGAACCGATTTGGATTAAATTCTGGAGCAATCTGAGTACGCTGTCTGGGGCTGTCCATTGTAGATTTTGGCGCGATTTTGTTTTTTGTCAGGTAAGCAATGGACGATTTCACCGATTTCCCGTCTGCCAAATTTCACGAAATTGAACACAACACGTCGATCGGTGTCGCGATGAAAACTTTCGGAACAGAATTTTAAAAATTTTACCGTAAGGGGTCGTTTTTCCAAAACACCCAAAAATTATAAAAAAAATTAATGTCTTGCGACTGCAGGCCACCATAACTCCGTAATGATTATAGGTCGCCAGAAATTCACTACCAAAGAACCTTGTATGGGATTTCTAGTTTCCATTTTTACCGTTGGAATTAATTCAAAGTCATTCCCCTGAACTGTACCCTTCGTACAAGAATCCTCCCCAAATTTTCTGTGACGTCTGATGCGGGTTGACAACACGGCAGATAACGCTGGCATCACTCAGTCGCAGGCAGTCAGTCACCATCGACTATTGAGTCACATGACACTAGGTCTTGTCGAATACAGGAAGTAAACAGCTTGTGCACAGATAGCCGAGCACTTCGAGCCGAATACTGTATTGTGTGCATTCCACACAATACAGCCATCTAGTTAAGTTTGTTACATTCTCTTTATCACTTTTTTATTTCGTTGCTATTCAAAACAACAACAACAACAACAGCAACAGTATGAGAAGTATAACCTCGGTTTCATTCGGCACCATACGGGAATGCGGTTAATGTCAGTGGGTCACACGAGTTCTTGCTCGGTGACAGGGTTAACAGCCCGGGTTAACGATGACCGTATGAGAAGTGAGATAGCGATCGAGTTGGCGCGGCAGAAGTCGCGCTGCGACTAGATTCGATTAATAACGCGTATCGACGCCGACTTGGTCGCGCCTTGTCAACAGCGCTTCAAAGTCGTCACGCCTGTGAAGTATGAAATGAGCTTCTTGGCGGCAGCGTCAGCAGCGGAGCATCAGTGCGCATCATTCAAGGGGCGCGCACCGCGCTAATTGATAATTACAAATGTCTAATATCTGTGCCACCCGCCAACTGTCGCCGCTAGTGGTTTGTTGAATCGGAAAACATTCGTCCGCTGAAGGCCGCCATTCTGTTACTTCCACAGTGTACACGTATTATCCATATCTTTATTTCACCAGAATAAAATATCCGGTAGCAAAAAAACGAAACATAATAAATAAATAAATTAACTTAACTATGAATAAAGCTAGACAACATATAGAGCGTCACACAGAACACGTTACAGTATTAACTATGAACACAATAAAGTAGAATATCATACATACGCAACTACCTCAATTTGGATAGTGTTTGACATACGGCGCTTTCCGATGCGCCGTATCTTAAATTAAATTTACTCTTGCGAGCAGAAATCTGCTCCTCAACAGTCCATATGCCAAAGTATTTGCAGATATCTTGGTACGTGTCTTTGGAGAGTGCACCGAATATTTTTAAAAGAGCTCTATTAAGAGCAAATTGTAAGGAGTGCCTCACTGCAGAATTTACAGGGCATGCATATTATGTAATGTAATGCAAATGAGCGCAGCAAGATAACGTTATGTTGACCTTGAACTTGATTCGTACTGCGTCCGAGATGCATGGGTCACTTTATCTTTCGCTGACACCAAAGTCTTAGAACAAGCATCACTAATGACTGGCAAACGCAGATTTACTTTACATTTGTCAACGATTTGGTATGCTATGCTTTTATTACTGGCCCGTCTACACATAGTGTATAGGGGGCCAGACTAGTAAAGGTCGCTGGTATCTATCGTCGTCTGTCGTCTGTCGGTGTCTGTATCGCTCCAAGGCAGGCCTGCAGGCAGCTTCACCCGCTCAGGCCAGGCGATAAAGTCATGCCGCCTGCAGTCTAACTGTAGCTCCACGGAATCACTGCACGGCGGGCCAGTACAGTTACGTCCCGTTATGGCGACACCTTGTTTTAGGTGCTTTAGTCGACGGCAGGTATAAATTATATCGCTATGCTGTGACGTCGTCACTGGTGACGCATTTGTTGTAAAACAAAAACCTGGAGAGTGAACGATGAGTAGAAGATGGACCCTAACACCACCCTACAACGGTGGCTGGACTGCGATGATGATAGACTGCGCGGACCTCCAAGTAGCTGTGGATATGCGGTCCACGGTCCACGCACCTCTGGTCGTCCGTCCGTTCCGTATCGACGCCGTACGGACGGGCGTGCCGTCGCGCACGCGCACCGCCACCGCCGAGCCCCTCCGGGAAGCCAGTTAGCGCCGGCGCGGGGCGGTGTCGTCCCGAGCGGCCGCCACTCCGTCGTCAATTACGATTCCCGCTGCGTATTGGTATACATCGACGCGCCACGTTACGCGGTGTTTGATGCCCGGCCCGGCCCGGCCCTGCCCGGCCGTCCGGTACCGCACTCGCGTATACGGCCCGGACTCGCAGTTGGTCGGTACAACTGGGGGCTGCCACACGCTCATCAAAGACCGAACTTCATTAAGTTGAGTCGGACTACTGTTTGCCGGCGATGCTCCCTGCTGCCACAGCGCACCCACGACTTTTGCGCAGAGAATTCGGCGGCGTCCAGTGCGAGACCTGTGTCACTGCCGAGTTGATTGGATAAACTTCTTTGAGTCGGTGATGTCGAGATATACAGCGGCGAGTGACGGCGTGACGTCAGTCTGTCCATCATGGCGTCTCATCTCGTTCTTGTTTATATACACAACTTTATTCACCAGTTATGGTTTATGGTAGAGCAAAAACGAAAACCAAACTAACCACAGAAGTAAACGAAAATAACGGAAAAATCAGCTTTTCGAAACTGAGGGAATTTTCGTGGTCACAGTCACAGGCAGTTACGTAGACTGTGAGTGTGGTACTATGTCACCAACGGTGGAAGATAGAGTCGTTGACTTTGTTACTATAGACCACTAATAGGAAGTGCATGACATAATATGGCCTATCAAACAGTGATAATTACGATAACTGCGAGTGACTTTCGAGGTCATTCAATTATTGCAAGCCTTTTCAAATGTGATTTTCGTACAGATGTGCTGCTGCTGCTAACAACATTTCAACTGACATTGCGCGTCGCGCGGTCCCTCTGCGATAGCTGAGCTTCTTGTTTGGTTTGTGATCGTGTCTCGGGCGAAGTGACCAGTGCAAGTATCAACTTAAGTGTGGGAATGTAGGCCCACATTAGGGAATGTACAGATCGATTGCGGAATTTATATTGCACAATGTATATTGGCCAGGTGTACTGTCCGTAAAGAAGTTTCATTTTTTACCGAATACACTGTGTCCCAAAAATGTGTCCACCTTTTGTTTTTTGAATAACTATCAAAAATTAACCTAGCACGAATTTACTAACATACATGTAGTTTGTCGCGCGGTCCCTCTGCGGTAGCTGAGCTTCTTGTTTGTTCTGTCTTTCACTGTCTCTGAGGTATATCGAGATATTGTCGAAAATCGCTGATTTCGACCTACCCAATCTGTATTTGGTGCCCCCGTCGGGTGACCACATCGGATTTATCGTGATCTTTGTCATGCTATTGTGCGGCGTTATATGTCTAGCTGTTTTGATGGAACACCGACTTGTGACAGACGGACAGACACAGGGCACCGGCCATAGCATATACCGCTCTAGCATAGCATCGCGCGTTAAAAAACAAAGCGCGAGATTGTAGTAGAGAAGATAAACGTGCAGTTGATAACACGTTGCTATTTCAGCTGTTTTGACATTTAATTGGCTGAAATATTTGTACCGGAATGCACCGCGGCAAGTGCACACTGGTGCACACAAGTTCCGGTCAACTAATTTACGTGCCTTCACCGTGGTCGCCCGGCGTCTATTTCTGGAATTAAAACATTCCGAATACGTTTAACCCTTTATCATTAGGCACAGCAGTGTTTACTGCGGCGGCGTAGGCTATTCATGAATGCAGAGGTCACAGCGTAATGTGCCCAGTTAGCTGGCGCCGGTCTGTGTATGCGTCTATACCGATAACTCTAGGTGGCAGAAGGGCAGATGAGCGTGTCAGCGCAATATCCTGCGGCAGGCGGTCTAGTTGAAGTGAATTTTAAAGGTGGCTTATTTGTGGCGGTATGCTGACGAAATGTCGCTATTCACGGAAGGCTGGGAAGAACTCAAATCTGTACAGTTCCGATTGCAGTAACTTGAAAGGGTTAAACATTCCGAACGCGCCTAAATCCAGAGATCCAGGGCGTCGTGAGCACCGAAGCAAAAACTCCGAGCAACAACAAACAGCGGGTCGGACGTGGATGGAATGCGGCCGGCGGTGTCTGAAGCAGGCGCCGCGTGGCGGCCGGTTTGAAGTCAGGTACGTCACCGACGGCAAGTCGTTCGTGGTCTGTTGTCACACGTGGAACGCACATGTACCCGGCAGAACGGCGTCACCGGGTCTTCGAATTCCTCTCAACAACGGCAGCACCGCCAGTAGCGTGTCCGAGTTCTGAAATGCGGCCGAAGGCGACGATTGGAGTGAATCCTGGGGAGAGGGTTCCATTCGATAGTGGCCAGTATGGGGAGATCTGGCGCTGGCGTTTTTAATGCATTTCTTCGCACAGGCATAATAAATAAACTTTCAAGCGGATGTTTTACCATAAGCATATGTGTCGCGATATTTAAACTTACTTACTTAATAATATTCAGACTATTATGTGGTCAAAACGCTAAACGAGTTAGGCCTATGCTTTTCAGGTAGCTTTGATCGCTGTGACCTACTTTTTACACGATACGAATTGCGCTTAAAGGCTGACGAGATGGCCAGCTTAATCCGGTGCATGGACAATAGTCCGTTTGACAGCAAACGGAAGTGTCCACACCACACCGTATTCAAATATTGGCTTTTCGGAGACCAGTTTTTTCTGGTTTAATGGATTCTGAGTGACAGGTGAACACGCAGGAAATCAACAATCTGCCACCATGCCGCAATGAGCCGGTGTTCCGTCCTGTTGAAATGTGAAGTTGTCTTCCGATAGCTTCTGATACGAGACATCTAGGTGTATGTCGGCTGTATGTTCTGAAAATATATTTTCTCTCTCTCTATTAGACTGATTTCCAAACAGTTCTGGGTGCGCGTAATTCCGATCCTGAAAAGTAAAAATCAATGGTTTTTTTTTCGCCACGCTACAAGCAGACCAGATAAGAACTCAAAAGTTCAGTAGCATATTCACTATTCAGGGGTATGCGTCCCCATTTGAAAGTCAAAAAAAACAAAATCCTATTATTTCTGATTTTATGCAAGTCAGCCTTTTTATTATTAGATCAACAGAACATGCTGTTAAAAGTCACGCGACACATCAGTCAGTGGCAGTGTTAAAAAATGTCCAAAGTCATTTGGCAAAGGATCGCATCTAGTTTTGCTACTTTTAAATAACACTGTACGAATCCTTTTGCAGTGCTTTTAACGTTTGACTGTAGTGCACTGTGCATTAATTTCCAATAAACGCGCTGCAAATATTGTTATTACGATGAAGTGACGATGATACTTTATATATTCATATACTAACTGCCAATAAGTGCATGCATCAGTAAAATCATGTCGAATACGAATTGTTGCCGAAGCTTCTCAGTTTTATAAGCCTAAAGCTACCATAAAGTCTCGCAATGGAATCGAGGTCTGCAGAGGAAGACAAATTGGGTAAACGAAGACGTCAGACGATACACGAACGGTGGCGCGCTCTGGTGATTTCTCTCAACAACCCCTACCAAGCCTTCATTAGTAACCCCGCCCCTAAATTCCTCCCCTGCCCTCTCCGCCGCTGCGCCTGGCTTAAGGAAATATGATGAGCAATTATAGAAGAACATAAATAAACGCGACGTACGTTGGTCGCTGCGTGATTCGTTCAGGGGCACCGCTTTGGATTCCGCTTAGACCGGTTTTGCAGCAATTTGCTCAGAATTTCGACATACATAAACCATTGATTTGCTGTTAATGTTAATGACAGTTAATAAACAGTATATTAATACTGATTACTGACGTTCGTGGTCACTGTATTCGAAAATTGTCATTTTTAAGTTTCATTTTTATTGTCTAACTTCGTTACGACAGACCACCATGGTCTGGCGTTTAGACCGCATAATTTTATAATCTATATGTTACTAAGTAAGTAACTAAGTAAGGTTTTATGTCGGCCGCACATCTCATGATAAAACGTTTTGTTTATTTGTAATATTTTCACGGGACTAACTTGAGGAAAACAAGTGCTCAGAAACTGCTGAGATAGCCAACCATGGTTGAAAAGCAGACCTGAATTTGAAACTAAGAGCTAGGCGAATGTATGATGCGCTGATGTATGGTCCTAGTAGCCGCATATGAAAATTATATCCGCACTGTTGCGCGTCGGATCGGTTACAGGTTAGCGTGTGACGATCGCTCAGCGGGTGTCTGTGGCCAACGTATAAATTACTACACCCAGACGCGTCCAATTAACTTCCGCTTGACCGCATAATAGGCACCGAACTGTCTGAGAATCCGACACTTCGCGTAAGATGCTGGCATTTAGAAACTGTCTGCCGAGGATGCACGCATTCGTACACATCCATTCCAACTGACGCTGATCGAAAAAGTGATGTTTTAGTACCGCCGGAAATCTATATCTCGCAAGGTTCGATTTAGTTTTCGGTTTTCATGGCGAGGACCAGCTTGACCATATTGATACGTGTAAAATAGTAATTGCAATCAGTATGTAAGGATTATAATAACAACATTCGTTGATTTATATCGAAGTTTTAGTAAGCCAAAGTTGCGACTGTTTTAGACACACTGTGTGCAAATTTGTACTCGATGCCTTCAAGACCCAGACTGCAATCATCCGACTCACCTTGACTCATATCCAACTATGTATACATGGGGTGACAGTGACGTAATTGCGTTATTCCTATTCTGTGCCAGCTGTTTTTGGCCGCCATGATGTAGGCAAGGAAATGTAGGATATACACTTTAAATCATGTTAGTTTGATATTGCTTTCTGGCGTAGGCCTATAACACTTAGCTTTTCAACATTTTCTTAAACCTACTGATTCGATTTTCTTTAATTAACGTGACAAATTTCCACCAGTTAACTTCGCACAGTACGACATCATGGTGATCGTGCCCCACAACATGGAGATCGTATGGTGACCACTGATTACTGTGACGTCACTTCACCCTGTGTAGTGGCGCACATAATGTACAAATTCGGTTAGGGTTACGTGCGAAGCCGACTACGGCGTCAAAAGGCTGCGCATTAATGCTTCTTCTAGCAGTCCATAAAAGGTGTGTAGCTTATGCGGTTTGTGTGACCTGCGACAGGTGAAGGTGTGGTTCCAAAACAGACGAATGAAGTGGAAGCGGACGAAAGGTGCGCAGATGGCTCGCGACAAGGTGACCGGGCAGCTCAAACCTGTTATGATCGAGCCTCCTTCGACCGTTCTTCAGCACTCTGACTGCCACAAGTTCATCACTGCAGCGGATAAAACACGCCTCACATGACGTCATCATGCTCGCTGACACTGCAGCAATAGGCTAGCTGCTGCTGCTGCTGCTGTTGCGGTCACATCTTCATCAAACATGTCAAGTGGCATAACTAAGGAACTATGGGTCCGGGTTTAACATGCACCAGAGGCGTCGGAAATGTTATTACATTTGAATAGCAAAATTCACGACAAAACAAGTCTCAGAAACAGAAAAATGTCGACATGTTGATAAAATTTTACACCGAGAAATGTTTTCGAGCTTTTGATTCTGGTTAACATTTTAACGTTTTAACAAGATCCAGTCGCACACGGCAGACTTCGCCCCCGGTGCGGCCACCTGACTAACTGGACGAAACATACGTGTCGTCCGATTTTGACCATTGGGCCCGCCTGAGTCAGCCCCCGAACGGCATCTCGATTGTTCACCCGTTTTTTTCACAGCTCACCCGTGTGCCCAACACAGTGAACACACACAGACACACAGACCACACTACATATATATGCAACATCTGTCGCAATAGACTGCATCTATGTTATGTATGCGATGTGCCATAATAAAACTCATTAAAGGCGGACTATGAGTGGAAAATGCCGGTTGGAATGAATAAGTTTGAGTATAAATTTGATCTTTTTAGTGAGCACTTAAATGACGATATCAAGGGACCATTACAAAGCAACATGAATATTGGTACACTGACCTGTGGTGAGTTGACTATTGCATTTGGTACAGTAACAAGTATGTCCGTCCTCCTCATTATGGGGCGGAAATGTACGCTGGCCGCGTCGATTGCTGCCCCTGATGAGTCACGGTGAGTTTGCCGACGGGACAGACAGACAGACGGACAGACAGGTGGACGCCAGATCGTTACATTATGCTTTCCGCTGTGGACATGGACGCGGCCAGCGTAACGAGTGGCGGGTATTTGTTCTGGACCTCATTGTACCAAACTTAGGAGGCCAGGGTACCATCTTAATTTATGTCCATAGACCACATTTCGAAATCCCGTACTGCGGAAAATATAGCACGTGTTATCTAGGGTAGACGTAGACGTAGACGGAATTTACGAGCGCAGGCCGAAGCCTCAATGCCCGCATCTTGAAATCACTTCAGGATAAACTACGTTACTAAAATTCCTCACACAATACTTCACTACGACTTTCGGTTCCCTGCAGCTGTGCTCTAAAATCATATACAATATCTTGATTGTGCCAAAATTTATCCAATCTAGCTTTAAATGTGTTAGTGGTGTTAGCAGAAACAACCCAGTTAGGTAAACTATTCCATTTATTAATCACCCGTTTGGATAAGCCAGATTTGCGTAGGTCATATCTAACCAGTAGCTTCTGAAGTCTGAGATCATTACCTCTAGTTACATAGATTTCCTCTTTAATAAGACTAAGGTATGTTTACATAATAGTCGGAAAGTGTAATTTTAACAGATATATCGAAGCTGAAGGACTTCTCCAGTCATCCACGCTGAAAAGTGGTAACATCTCGGAAACGGTTTAGGATGAGACGTTGTTGTTACTACACACCACTAATGGAGAAGCGCAATTTTCGATGACCTTGAGTGACTTTCAAGGTCATTAACTTACTGCAAACCTGGGTTACTTTGAACGCCAATTTCAGGTAGATGGGGACGTCGCCGGCAATCGATCTATGGACCGTTGGATAGGGGAATGATGTAGCCACAACTTTGCCGCTGGAAGTTTTCACACAGTGAAACTTTGTAGCAGACGTTTTTCGACAGAAGTTGGATTTTACTGGCAAAAACAGCAAAATCGCGTTTTGTGCCACCCTTTGGGGGACTTAGGGGTAACGTACACCGTTCATCTATGGCTCGTTGGAAAGCGCGTGGCTGACTTCCTATTAGTGCTAATTGAACTTTTTTCGCCAGCTCTCACGGCTCAGGCGCTATGAGCCGATATTGGTCAAAATTTTGGTGTTCGAAATGGGGTGGGTCACTTTGAGCGCAAATTTCAGGGGGAAGGGGGATCATCCATCAACTACTCTTTTCGTCAGAAAACTAGAGTCACTGGGCTATCACGATGGCGTTGTTTGCGTGATCATACGTCTAGCCGTTTTGATACAGTACCGGCCGGCGTGTGACACACAGACACACACACGGACACACGATGATGGTTAATACCCGCGCCGAGCTAGCGCCGCGCAGGTTGAAAACCTTTTACGTTTTTTAACGGTTTGATTATGGGCTATAGGCTAGCGGTGTTTTTCGTACAAAAAATATGACTGTACGTCTGGTTTTTCATTTGTATGTTAGAATAACTATGTATAGTCTTTATCAAATGGTACTCATTTTTGTTGAAAAAACTTGGTAGCGTGAGTAAGTACATTATCGTGTACATTTCGTGAACGCAATGCTGATCACCTACGACCAGTAGGCCTACTTTATCTATGCACCGTACTCTCAATGAATTGTGCGCCTACGTATCGAGTGTCTATAATAACAAGTGGTCAGAGTAATTTGACAAAAGGCCGCATTGCCACCGCGCACGAATCGTTCAGTCGTTTACAGGCCAAAAACGTTTCGTTTAAACGGTTACAACATTAAACGATTCGCGCATCCCTATTGCCTGCGCGTATTATTAGGGATGCCTTGCCATTGGTTAAAGCGCGACATTTCTCCTGGACTGCCTCAACGGACTGTAGCCTGGACCGTTTCTTCTGAGGTACTCGGTTTTTGTTTTCAGTTTTCCTAATTTTTCGTTTCTGTGCCGTGCGCTAGATTAAGCTGGCCATCTCGTATCGTATCGTATCGTATCGTATTGTATCGTATGACGCTGCAGCTTGCACATGTAGCCTACCACGCATAATTTTGTTGCTTGATGTGGAAAAGTTATTTTTGTAAATCGCTGATTTCTCGTAAATTCAATTCGATCTTCTAACGAACTACACTTGTATATTGCTGACGGCATGAGCTTTCGTCGTTTCATCGGTGCATTGCGCGAATGTACCTGTCCAGCCGTTGTTGCACAGCTCAGTATTACAATGCGTTCCTGTGGGACGGACATCTCCTCAAAAGTGCTTTTTCCCGTCGGGGATCTTGATCCTTTTCTATTCGTGCGCGAGGGTTATGCGGCTTTTTGTCAAATTACTTGTGACCAGTTGTTGTTGTTATCATCATCATCATCATCATCATCATCATCATCATATGTCATCGCCATTCGCCATCGTGACATGTTTTCTATAATCGCTAGATATGGAAAATTGGCTATTATCAGTGTATGTCATATGCATCACTTTTAGTTATGAATATCTCAATTTTTCCGTTCGCGTGTTCTATAAAACTGATTGGTTCTTTTCTTGTTACATACATCTATTAACAAACTCTATAATGTATGAACTATATCGACAATGGAAATTTGACTTCTAAAT
>Ga0209780_1000190_pt1 | contig 30122 bp, 19 predicted proteins | sample WorMetexBAHAMAS2_FD_187384 | JGI IMG/M metagenome (GOLD analysis project Ga0209780, IMG submission 187384) | Marine gutless worms symbiont microbial communities from Max Planck institute for Marine Microbiology, Germany - Inanidrilus exumae... | ecosystem: Host-associated > Annelida > Digestive...
CTCAACGGCTTGATTTGTTTACATAGTGTGTTAGACAAAGCCGGCTCTCAGTCGGTTTTCAAACGCACTTAAAATCCTCGCATTTTCATTCATTCATTCATTCACTGTTTACTTTTACCTTTTTTAGGTAGACTCCTCCGAGTCGACCTAATAACGTGTCTCAAATGTTCGTCCGCCCGTCCGTCCGTCCACAAAGTTTCTTCGATTTCAATGAAATCTGGTATGTAGGTAGAGGTCGACGAGTGATGCATGACGGTATGCAGTATGATCAGATCAAAGGTCGAGGTCACGAGCCCTTGAAAGTCGCAAATTCGGCCATTTTAAAAGGCTATCTTCTGCCCCATTTCTAATGTGGGCTGCCAAATGACCACAGATTCTTAAATTAGGGCACAATACCTAAAGCTTATCGGGGCCGGATTTTTAACTTTTGTCCTAGTTTTTGTCACGCGACTTTGAAGTTGGCAGTAAGTAGGAGTCGACCGTCAGTCCAGTACAGGGCTAATTTATTAATTTACTTTTACACGGGCGTGTGACCGCAAATATTGTCCGTAAATTTTAATCGGAATGTTAACTTTGAAGTGTATTTTAGCATAGATTTTAGAAATGTAAATGTTTTTAAGCACTCTTTGTTCACTGCCCGACTGACGAAACTGCACCACGAAGGATGGCGATTAGTAAATGTCTTAAATCGTATTGTGCACTGTACCATTCTCGGAATTAAATGGATTGATTGATTGATTGATAGATTTTACTTCACGTTACCAATATCTTATTTGCGGTTTGTTAACTAGCTTTAAACGTATATAAATGAATGAAATGAACTAAATGTATCCGACAAATGCTTTATCAATATGCTTGTGCGTTGCTTGCGTGATCCTATGTTAAGTCACTTTGGTAGAACTCTCGACTTGCGACAGACAGACGGACACAGCCACAGCAGATCCGCACTAGCACAGCGTCGCGCGGTACGGTACCGGTAAATCAACACGTCCAAATTATCGGTACATGACACCTGTAGCCGGAGCTCGGTCCTCTTCTGACGGCAATACAATACTTCCGGTTCTGTGACTGACACGTTTTCACATAATGGACTGGAGCGAATGGGCCAGAATCGGACGATGCGTACGTTTCGTCAAGTTGGCGGCAGCGGGGGCGAATTCTGCCGTCTGCGACTATCTTTTTAGTATAACGACTCTTCACCATTTTAGGGTGACGCCGCCGACTGCTTGACATTTCCATTGTTTTTGCACTTTCTGCTCAGGTGATCTTGAACGCTAATAATTAAAACCCAAAACACCAAAGTCCTTGGCAGAAATTTTTGTACAGGACATCTGAAACAAACAACACATTTTCACCACGACTTAATCACGAAATTGCAGAAATCGGGGCTAGGAGAGGTACATTACTAAAAATCCAAAGCGAAATTCTGAAGTATTGGGCACCCTTCCGCATTACTTTGGAATTTTCTCACTGGAATTGTCAAAATCTTACAGACCACTGTCACTCTCGTCGTGGCTGGAGGGTCCGGAGTCGTGGACCTCCTGGCAGACTGCAAAACAACTGGCTGATGAGATACGATTGAAGACGTAACCAAAAACGAATGTAGGATGAAACAGCAGAAAATGCCATTGCCAGAACCACGCTGGTCGACTGCGGCTTTGGTAACAAGCGGTTGAAATGACCCACTGCAACTTTTTCGTGACAGACACAACTACACTCTGGAGTTTTCGTGAGCAAGTAATGCTACAATCGTTTTGCAGTTGAGAATCCCAGAATTAAACTGAAACCTATCCACAGTCAACAGCACAACACAGCATACAAATAATATAATTACAAGAAACAGAATAATTTCTAACAACCTCCTGTTGACTTCTGTACTTGTGCAAACAGACGTGCATCTGTAATGGTCATCGTCAGCGCACAATACAAACGCGCAATCGTGCATAGGTCAGAAACAGGAGGGTTGTTCAGTCAGTTATCAGATTATCTGCCTTTTAGGAAGCATGAAGTAAATGGAGGATATTGTAACTATAATGAAATGTAACGTGATGTAATGTAAAACGTAAATAAAGTTAAATATATAAATTTAAATTGTGCATTGCGCAAAAAAGCGCCTAATACACCTTGTAGTATACTGCACTTGCGTGTATTAACGCTAGTATTTTAACGACATTAGTTTTAACTGTCTGTAATTTAACGGTATTTATTTGGTGAATGCACAATAGATAATTTACATGTAAAAACTTGCAAAAAGGCGTACTAAGTGCAACTAGATGGACTTCGACGCCCAGCGTCGACGTGGATGACTTCACCACCTCGACGGTCTGCTGTGACCTCCAGAGTCTAATCAGGTCATCTGTAAGGGCTAGTGAATATTCATGTAAGTTTCATCGAGGCTGCTCAAGCCGTTCATGAGATACCGTGGTAACTGATAAGATCTGTCCGGATGAACGAAAGCGGCCGACAGACAGCCCCAAAACATAACGCATTCGCCAACACTGTCAGGTGGCAATGGTATACAACATCTTCAGGTTGTTGCAACAATTGAAATGAGTGACACTCTTTATTATGTTCAATTATGTCTACATGAATTGCACTCGTCACTGTCCACTAAAGATCTGCAAAAACACATTCTTCTACATAACAGCACTCTCCCCTCGTAAGGCTCAGATAATACATTAAATTAAAACGCCAAGTCGGAAATTACCGATTCAACAGTCATACCTTTCACGCTTAGCTCAGCAATTTCTGCTTGTTCTGGTCTCTGACAAGTATACGTTGAAGGGTCAAAATTGAAAATATATGGATACCCCAACAGGACATTATGCCTAAAGTTCTTGCACATAAACAACGAACGTACATTTTTGGTAATAAAACGCTGCAAACGGTATTATAGCTGAAAATGCATTATGCTGAAGCAGCAGAATTATCAAACCAATACTCTTCATCAGTGAGTTTTTGTAAATGTTAGTATTAGAACTAACTGAACAACCCTCATTTTCAAGTGTATAAACACTGCACTGCTATAAAAGCACTTGGACCCGAACAGATTGTAACAGAAGGTCCTGCAGTGACTATATTTTGACAATGACAATAACGCTTTATTTCACACACATTACAGAAATTTGCAAAAAACTCAGCAGGCACAGATGCAAGTATCGCCAGATGCAAGTCAATGGCATAGTGAGATGTGAACGTTTAAATACTCAGCAGTGTTCCCTTGAAGCCTTTTTCTGTTACCACTCTGCTTGCTGTACATGAAACAAACACATGCGATTAGACCGGTGTTGTTAACAAGCACTTGAGTCCCAAGTCCAAGTCCAAGCAGTCAACCCTCAAGTCCAAGCACAAGTCCAAGTACTCAAGCAGCAAGTCCAAGTCCAAGCACTCAACCCTCAAAGCCAAGCACAAGTCCAGGTACTCAAGCAGCAAGTCCAAATCCAAGTACCAGACCGTCAATTCCAAGCACAAGTCCAAGTACTAAATTTCTGTGCTTAAGCACAGTCCAAGTCCAAGCACTAACATCACTGGATTAGACTACAAAACGATGACACTTTGTAATAAAATACACAGCCCCCACGTGTCACTGTTAAACAGGGATGTTAGCGAAGCCAAAAGTCCATGGGGACGAAGCTGTAAGCAGGTGGCTGAGCCAAGACTGAGACCAACGTGGAGGCCAAGGCCAATATTGACACAACATGCTGAGGTCAAATGCACAGCGATTTCATGGTGAGTTTGTATCATTAGAAAAAAGGGGTTAATTGGTAGTAGTTTTGAAAATATGCGAGTTCTAAAGTTATTTGAGTTTGGCCTGAAAATGCCTACTATGTATCCATTTCCGCACAGTTCAGGGTGTAAAATGGGGAGTCAAAAATAACATTCAGAAAACAGATAATTAATCAAATACCAGAATACAGCCTACAGTAAAATGTGGTTTGTTAAGTGATTACAGTAAAAATCATCCATTATTTACAAATAACCAATAAGCATTTACCGACGACATCTGCTGTGTCAAAGTCCACTGATGACTGATCTGTTGGCAACTCGTCAATCTGAAAATAGCATTCGTTCAATACAGACAGAAGCTGGTTAAATTTGCTACAATATCCAAACCCATGTTAAAGTAGTTAAATAAAAATGTCATATCCATCAAAGCCACGTGTTAAGTTTGGATGACACAATCCACCAGTGAAATTAAAGCTTGAAACTCTGTGCACCTACAAAGGTAATGACCAACAACTTGTATAACAATCGGTTAGGTCTTTATTATGCTGGCCACATCTAGTGGAAAGCCTAATGGCATGGCGTCCGTCCGTCTGTCCGTCTTGTCGGCATACCGTGACTCACCAGGGGACAGCATGTGACGTGGCCAGCATATTGGTACATTTTTCGGCCCAACAATAAAAAGGACAGACAAACTCGTTGCATTTTGACATAAAAACGTTATATCATACCAGGTCAACTTGTGTTAGAAATATTTATATGAAATATAACAAGTAAAATTATCAAGTTCTGGACTTAAGAGTTGTGTTAGCTAGTAGGCTATTTCAATTATCATGGCACCATAATGACCAGAGATGGACAATCAGTCTACCATTCATCATCAGCAAACAAATAAATTTATTTTATTTTTGTTTAACGTAGAACACACAATTTTCTCTCACGAATGCCTCACAGCATACAAACCACAGCCTTTCAGTTTCTATAGTTACATCGTATATCAAAAGTGTGGGAGCAACTTAATTTAGCACTGGAAGAAGCCAGCACTCACAAGAGTGCAAAGACCCACACTAGCAATGATTTTGTGACGTATGACCTTGACATTTGACCTTAGAATCAACGGGTTTCCAGGACTCATCTTGGAACATTTTTGTGTCAAGTTTGGTGATCCTAAGTTACATTGGTTTCAGGGTTTCCACACGTTACGCAAAATAAAATTCCCTGACTTTTCCAGATAATTTTAAAGTATTTCCAGGCAGCTTGGGAAGAGATTTTTAGGAATTGGCTAAGATTTACTGGGCAGAGTCGCTAACCACTGAGATCCATAGATCCCAGAAAATTAGTGTCATCATGAATGGGCCTAAGTTTAAGCTAATTCAATTTACACATTACATGCAAAGATCATCTTATCGTAAGCAAGTCGCGAACCATGTGACATGTCATAAAAAATTCCCTGACCATACCTCAAATTCCCTGACTTTTCCAGGTTTACCAAATTCCCTGACAATTTGTGGGAACCCTGGGTTTCTGCGGCATCATGCGGAAAACCAGACACACAGACAAACAGAGGTAAAAACCGTACCCCCGCGACTGCCGTCATCGTGGGTAACCAGCATATAGAAATATATTATGTTAGCAATGCCTCACATCAGAAAAACATATGCAGCGCACCTTCAGTAACAACTGAGCACCCGCTGGAATGCTGAGGGCCTGTAAAGTAGCGTCCTCATCCAACAGTTCTCGTCCATCAAAGAAGAGATGCTGATCTGTCTTCAATACTTCATAAATGCGTGCAATCTACGGATCACACCACCCGGTATTTGGCAGTTTAAAAATTCACTCCAATGTCTGTCTGAAAAAGAGGTGAGTGCCAGAAGCACTATGGCAAAAACAGCATTCTAGAAGCTTACAAACCAGGAGACATAGTAAGTCGATGAAAAAATCATTAAATTATTATGTTTTTAGCACAAAATTGTGGATGTGAAAGATGGATGCTGGAAAGGAGAATTAATGCATTTGATCTTTTGTGCTACAGACATGCTGAAAATCAAAGTCTCAAAAGATAAAAGTTCTTAAAACAAATTCAGGCAAGACATTCAATTTCATAAGCAAATTGCACGACAGCAAATGGCGTTTGCTGGTCACGTTTTAAAATGAACCAGTGGGACAAATCACTGGTAATACTAGAAGGAAAATATGTGGTAAAAAGGATAAAGGCAGACCAAGTAGAGTGTGGTTGGTTGACAAAAAGCAATAGACAAGTCCGGATCAAAATGAAGAGATAAATAGAAAAGCTGAAGAGTGTGACACGTCATCTTTCTACATCGGAAGATGACTCATTAAGTCTGTGTCAGTCTTCAGACAAACTGCAACATTGCCGCTGACTGTGTACGTAAGCCATACTGGGTTTCCCTGCTGCAATACCCCACCGCACTAGCCATGCCAGCAACACCGAGTTTTCCCTGCATCACTTCTCGTATCCGCTGCTGCTGCCACAAGACGAACTGCCGGGTTTTCCACGTGTGGAGTTTTCGTAGTCACAGGACAGACTAATGGATGGACAGACGGACGGACGCTAGTCCGCTGCATACCCGCTATCTGCCAGCGATGATGATGATCACATCTGTCTTACTTAGTCATGCATCATGTCACTAGCTCTCACTGCACTGAAGTTGCACAAAACACCGTTACATTTGTTTTACTCATTTAAACATTAAATTTCAACATTTATATGTGCTTCATAACAGCTGGACAATCACGATCAATTCATGACTTGAAATAACTAATTTTAATTTTTTTTAAATCCAAGATGGCGGACGGCCGCCATCTTGAAAAATCGAAAACGGCCATATCTCTGCAACGCCTTGACCGATCTGCACAAAATTTGGCATGATAATGTATTTTGGCCCTCCAAAGGGTATGAACAATTAAAATTTTGAACTTTCTAAAATCCAAGATGGCGGACGGTTTACCATTACTAATATTACCATTAGTTAACTCTGTAACTTTTGCTAACTTTCAAGATTCATGGCAATCAAATCAAATCAAATGCAAATTTATATAGCACCATATATCGCAAGCAAATCAAAGGCGCTTGCATACAACTAGATATTTAAGCGTGATGTAGTAACATATGCTGCAAACTGTAACCTGCATTTTGATTTCATGCAGTGTCATTGACGAAGACACCTTGAACTGTTTCTGAACGGTGTTTTTTGAATGTCTGATGCGCCTGCTACGGCGTGGCGGCTGTGCATCATTAGTGACTGCTGATGTCATTGACAGCTTCCGTATCTTTGTTTCAACATCGGATGAACCATTCAGTTTGCGCTTCATGGCACTCTCTGCAGTCTGTGTACCATTGAACAGCGCACTAAAATACTATCACATATCAGTCAGTGAATTTCTATCACATCAAGTAGCCTAGCTGTTAAAAGATACAACGTTTACTTTGCATTAATTACTTGTACGTGTAATTTACAGGAACAATGACACACTAATATTTATAGCAGGGCTGCTATTTTAATGACTAATAATCGACTAATCATTAAAAATAATAGATTATTAAAATTTTTGTTTGATGAAATTTATGTCTTATTACTCACTTATTTTTCCCATAATCATTAAAAATTATAAATAATTAAAATTTTTGTTTGATGAAATTTATGTCTTATTACTTACTTATTTTTTCCCATAACTTGATAACTAAGATAAACAACTAGGTGATAAACAAAATTTCTCGTTTTATAAATTAATGAAGCTCGTTTAAACATTTTTCTAACTGCATGCATGAAGACTATAGGAACGATGATGGCAGTAACTGTGATTTACCTATCTTTGTCCTATGATGTCACCAGTACATATTGCGTGTACTAGTGACTTGTCTAATTACGGACTAACATATTATTTAATGAATTAATTAACCATTAAAGACGTACAAAAATATAACTGACTAAAATAAACGATACTGTCACAAATACACAGCATATAATGCAGAGAGCAGAAAACGTTCATGCATGTGTTGAGACAAAGCAAGAGCACCTGCTCATCGGTGACACTGACGTAGTCTTCTGTGCTATCGAACGCAGAACCTGAAGCGCTGGGATTAGTCACCGTGGCAACCGTGGAGCCACTGGTGTGTTCTATTGTCCGGTCTACTTCGTCCACCTTGCTGATGTATATAATTGCATTCTCATAACACATCTGTGCCAAGTATTCTGCTTGCAGTTGCTCAGCATAACACGTAGCACACATTTCTGCATTGCATCACAACAGCAAACAATTGCCAATAAGATATACAATATGGCTCCTTAATGCACAAGTAACTCATCTCTACATATTATGTCCATGATTAGCTAAACCAGACAGCTTCATTCTGTGTAACCGACTTGAAATCTCATTCAAGAAGACTTTGTTGCCTTCTAATTACCTTGTAATTAATTGGTGTACACGCAGCATATGTAACATAACAGTCTGAAAAAGAAGCAGATGGTCGTAAAACTCATTGTATTAGACAACTAACACTTCATACATATTCATCAAAGAGTCACTCAACATGCCGGCACATAACCTGTCCCGCATAAATTATGTTGCAACTGGACAACTGCAACTTTCTTTTGGCTGGGGTTTATCTGGGTTACAACAGAATGACTTCAATGAATACAAAATGCTGTTGCAGTTTGATGTTAAAACTCTGATCACATGCATGACTGTATGGCACAAGTTATATTCACTGGCTAACTACATGCTACTAAATCATTTTTATACTAGAATCAGTCACTTATCGGAAAATGTCTTCAGTAGTATATTACTGAAACTGCACAGCCTTATCGCTATAGCCATGTCATTGCTCAAACAGTTACAATTTCATCCTGTCACCCACCAAAACCAAACTAGGCAAAACATGTTTGCTTCTGCCTCAATGCAACTAATACAACATATTCTGACGTGAGTAATGCACTTTTGATCTTTTAATAAAGAGACTTTCACTAATAAATTTTCATTTAAAACAATGCAGATGGAATACTTCACAAAAACAATGTCGCAGTACCTGGGACCAAGACGAAGTTATTTCGGCCAATATCGTCGACTACCATTTCTCGCCTCAGCTCCACGTCGACGTTAAACAGCCGTCGAAGTGTCAGCCACTCATCTTCACGGAGATACACAACTTTGGCACTGAAGTCAACGACAATCAACAAGATGTTGGTTATGTCACTATCACAATAATGCAATCATAGGTATCAAACTTTGCCCGCACTGTGCAATCCCACCACCCCCTTCGTGATCAATAGGTCAATAGGCCACATCACCTGCACCCAGAAATGTTCAGAATACTATTTGTGCTTGCTTGGCATAATGAATAATTCCTTCTGTTGCACGACATTATTGGCAAATGAATGATCCCTTTTGCAATGATGCTGCAGCGACCGGTGCAACAAGGACGACTGCGCAGCGAAGACTGCCAATGCTTTCGAATGGCCCGGACAACCCCTAAAATTGCCCCTTCCTCTTGGGTTATCTGCGCCCATCTAATACATGGTTCCATGGGCCCACCAGACTCTTCGCCCAAAACGGCATGTCAATCGATTCAGCCGTTTTTGCACAGCGCACCGTGGAGTGTCCCATTACTTTACAATGGGCCGCTAGGTTCCCCCCAAAATTGCCCCTTCCCCTTCGGTGATCGGGTCCTCCATCTGTATGCTGTATTGTCAATGCGGAAGAAAACCCCCAAAATTGCCCCTTGGGATTTCGTCACCCCGCCGGAGGTAAAGATCGCGTATGTGGTTTGGGAGATATGCTCGTGGATAGACAGACAGACAAAAAAAAACACACACACAGATGTGCTCATTACAATACTTTGCCACCACTCCCGCGGGTGAAGTAATAAGTGCAATAATAACAATCGTCTCAGTCATAGCAATGTTTTCTAGAGACATACTCCAACGCACAAGCCGCTTCTCAATGGCCGGCAAATGTTACGACTGACATGAGAAGCCCACACTTTCACTGACCACTTCAGTGGTCCACTACAGCAGTCAGTCCGCTTTCAAACACAATGACCTCCGACCTAGGTATGGTTGACCTCGACCCAATTAGGTCAAGTTCACAAATCAAGGTCATAGACCAAAGTTCAAGACTGCAGGAGGAACTAGAAGATGGACTGCAACACCGCAGCATCAACGTGGATGTCTTTGCCACCTCGATGGCCGGTTGTGACCGGGACCTTTGACCTCCAGAATCTAATGAGGTCATCTTTAGGAGCAAGAGCATATTCCCTGTAAGTTTCATTGAGATTACTCAAGCTGTTCATGAGATATCATGGTAACAAGATCTGTCCGGACGAACACAGTGGAAAGAGAGCACCAACACACAATGCCTTCCAACATTGCTGGTGGCGAAAGCATACAAATGTTCCTTTTTCTGCTATGAATGTACAGTACATTCTGAATCGCCAGAGGGCAGCAAACAACGTTCTCAAACAGGTCAACTCAGCCTTGCATCCCACCGGGGACGCTAAATCGAGTACCTGCTTTGGCTGAGGGTAAAGGCAGGATTCACACCTCTGCCGGGTGGCAGGTAACACTGTGTGATCCAATATGACATGTGAGTTTCCTGTAGCTGTGAAGAGCTAAGTTGATGCTGACTGCTATACACTGTTAACTTTACTTTTTTTACTTATACAACTTCAAACACATATAAATGGCTGGTCGGTTGTTTGTCAAGCTGTTTGTGCTAAAGTAGTCGGTGTGATCTCAAGTAAAGAATTTCTAGTTAACATTGTGCACTCCCTACCTGCTACCTAAAACACCAGCAGTTTGTCTCCTCCGAAAAATCGACATGTAATTTTGATCAATTCTAAGCCAAATAGGCTTGTAAACAACACACTAACCATGTACTGTTTTCCCAACAGACTAGTGATGGTAGTTCTACACACAGCTTCCCATGTGTGCATAGCAACTGTCCATTGTTGACTGTTTCAACTGCACTACACTTTACGGGATCGCTGAAACATATCAACACCAGCAAAGCATACTAGTTTCATATCGCCTGCATAATTTCTCAACTGTTCTGGTGTCAGGAACGCCCCTTCCCTTAGGACTCCGATGGCAGTTGAAAAATAAAGGACGAGGTCAGTGGGTGATAGAATGATCAAGTTAGGGTTTTATGTCCCTGTTCTGTTCTTTAGCCATCCTCGTAACTGGCTAGCCCATATCCACTGGGAAAATAGCCGTCACAAAAAAGGTGTGGCCTTCTTCAACATCAATGCACTTCTGCTGCTAGTACTAGCAAGTGCATTTCAATGGTAAAGATTATGTGATAATCAAATGTATATATACACGTACATCATTCTACACTGCTGCTACTGCTACAACTATTACTACTACTACTGTCAGTTATTACTGGCCCGACTACACATAGTGTAGGGAGACAGACTAGTAGAGGTCACTGACGTCTGTCGTCGTCTGTAATGCTCCATGGTAGGCCTGCAGGCGGCTTCACCCTTGCAGGCCGGGTGATGACATCATGCCACCTGCAGTCTAATTATAGCTCCACAGTAACACTGAATAGTGGGCCAGTGGTGTTACGTCCCGTTAGGGTGACACCTTGTTCAACCAGCTTTCTTCTGGACCTTCTGCAGCATGGTCAGGTACCCAAGAGACAACCTGTGAAGATCACCACAGTGGGTTTCTGACATGCCAGATGCATTCCTATCAACCAACAGCGTCAGAGCACTGAAAGGAGTGAGAAGCAACGACAACGACAACAACGAGGGAAAGCATCCATGCGACGTCATTCCAATCAACGTCAACATCTCTTGATTGAACAACTAACTCCGAAGGAACAAACACCTCACCATTTACTTGATTGCATGGCACAGCAGTAGAACGTCGGTCTTTGGCTGGTAAACCTTCCTGTCCTGTATTCGACGTGTAACTGACGAGTGACCATTTGTGTGAGTAAACAGTCTGCTATAGGTCAACCAACCAGGCCAACCCAGCCTTTTGTCCCTTTGGGGTTGATAAATGAGTAGTAAGCTGCAGTTGGATGTCTGCTACCTCAGTTGGGGTGGCGGCACCTGGTGAATGCTTACGAAGGAAAAGCAGGCATGGTGCAATTTGCAGGTAAAACTGTGTGATCCATGTCTGAGCACTTTGACACTATGCGTAGTACAAATGAGTATAAAATACTCTTCCTTTCCCTTTTTCCTTACTCTGGCGCCAGTACCCAACCTATGTGGTATGTTGTGAAACAAAGATGACTTATTACATTCATCCATTGACATTCCGTACCGGTACACGATATCGTTAGGTGTACAACATCAACAGCATTAACAACAGAGAGCAACTGAAATAGCAAACTGGCGAATATATTCACACGAACAACATGCACACCGAATAAAAGTCTTCCAGTCATTGACAAAGTCGGCTGACACAAGATAGACACAACTGCAGTTGGTCGACGGCCGGTTTTTGCCAGAATAGAGATCACTGAGCTGACTGCGCTGGTGAGACGCCAATCTTTTGCGAGCATCGACTAGATTCTTCTCAGCAATACTGGAAGACTACAGCAATACATGTATGCAACAAACGGGAATTTATAATTCACATCAACAATTGTTTTCATTGTAAATGTACCGTAATTGTTGCAAACTAGACAAAACTGTCTACCAAAGTATGCAAGAAATCATAAAAAAGTGAGAAGTTAAACAAAAGCTAGTTAACATTTTTCACTAAATTCAGTTAAATGCAATGTGACGCGACTGATTGATCGAGTTAATGTTTTACGTCCGACAAGACACAAAATAGGTCATTTTGGAGACGTTCCTCTCAATCTCTTGGCTAAGTAATGAAAAACTAAATCAAACGCGACAAAAGCAAACATGCATCCATACCAAAATATACTACAACACAAAATCAACACAAAAAGCTAAAGCAGCTTTGGTCGTCTCCTACGACCTCCAGCCTGGAAACGGAACAAGTCTATTCTGGTTAATTAGTTGGAGTTTAACGTCCCCTTTCAGCACAAATATGGCTATATCAGAGACAAAAGGTCAGGGGTGGACAGCTATCCCTATCCAGTGAAGGAAGGCCAGCGATATATTAACCTCAACCTTGGCCGCCTTTTTGTTCAGCAGCCACCCAAAAGGGAAAGGAATCGAGAGGCTCATTTAAATTATTACGCCAGCGCCTACAACAGGCAAAGACAACTATCACACCGCAAGACTAAACTAAACCAAATACAACAAAACACCAGAATAAATCTTAACTAAGCAAGACAGATAACACAATCATAAACAAAAAACAAACTAAACCCAGGTTTGGGCGCCTCCCACGACCTCACGCCTGGAAACAGAGTGGGACTATTCTGGTAGAAAGGGATCGGATGGACATTAGAAGAAAATAAGTAAAGTTAACGAGAAAAGGAAAAATGGAAAAAGTAATAAAGAGCAAAAGATGAGGAAGTGAATGCACAAGAAAGGAGCAAAGGCGGAAAGGGGGTACCCCGGCCCCAAGCGGGGTAAGTCTATTCTGGAAGGAGTAGATAAGTCAGTAAGTAAATGAGTACAGAAGTAAATGAGTAAGGAACAAAGTATAAGGAAGAAAGAAAGTAAATAAATAAGAAAGTTAAAGGAAACAAATCAACAAATGAATAAAGGTGCATTACCACCCTGGATCCCATATGGGATGCAATGTGGTGTGAACTGGATGGCACTCAATACAGTGCATACCTTCACCACACCACACTGAAATCGGTACAGCATTGTGAATGCACCGCAGAACGTTAGAATGCAGATGTATTACTTACTTACTTACAGTTAGAATATAAAAGCAAAAGCAGTGGCCTCACTGAAAATTTTGTAGTATCTTAAATCATTCTGGTTCTGATAAAGTTACAATATCCACAATATCCAGAATATGTTCCAGATTACTTACAAAATTTAATCAACTCGTCTCTGGTTTGTAATCTACCTGTCCCCTACATCTAATTAAGATCCATCCATAACTTTTTTTAGCAATTCTGTTAACAGACACACAGATTTGTGAAACACGCCGACTGACCTCACACAGTGAGCAGACACACTGCATCGCAGACACCTCAATGTACTCGCCAGCTGCAAGTTGTTCTGTGAGTCGTCGCCAGTTGTCGGCCGATATTAGTGAACAGCGAGTCCACGCGTCAGTCCGCAGTCCGCCTGGTCAACACAGCATGCTCAGCAGATGCAGCTTGCACGACATCACTTCTAACATACACCACCATTCCATTTCAACAGCCATTGTCCAGCCGATCTTAGCCAGTTTCCCCCCGGCCTCCTTCCTCCACTTGCTCGGAAAGACAATCCATGAGGATGAATGACACAGGTTTTTCAGAGGCCAGATAACATTCCTGTTACCCAACCAACAGCATCAGAACACTGAAGGAAAACAAAAATCATCACCCAGTCTTCAACAAACTGCTCGAGACAGAAACAATTAACAGTTCACTTTGCCATCGACCGTACGTGCATCGACAACTACACTCGGACAGTTTCAGAGTAGACTAAAGACAATACTGTTTCGTTTGGCCTACGGGGCATGACTAGGCGCTTTTGTGACTGTTTAGGCCGTTAGATTAGCGCCCTATAAATTGTCTTACTTACTTACTTCATTTCTTGCATTATAACATCATCCTAGTGCTAACCCAGATAATACCTGAATTTATACTGTTCACAAAACCCAGCCACACCACAAACTGCCAATAATGACAAAATCGTAAAGAACCATGATAATAATCTGGCTTGAAAGGAAAATTTATTCAAAACAACTGGAAATGTAATAAACCACGAAATATATAATGCAAAATGAGTCACAAAAAATGTGGTAATGGTCACACCTACCAAAAAAGTCAGCATCATGACACAAGACAAAATGGAGAATTCAGTCTGTATCTCACCATGTTCGGTACACACGATATCGGCATTGAATAAGACACGGTCGTCATCATCGTCATCATCGTCATCATCGGCCAGTGGATTATCAGCCACAGTTGAGTTGGATAATTTGGAGCCGGTTTTGCTGTGAGGATCAGTTGACTCCTCTGGCAGAGTCATATCTTCTCCATTTGCAGTCTCTATATCTGCTTTCACCGTCACGCTGTGAGCATCATTTGCTGCCGAATATTGTGTAGGATCATCATCTAAACAGACATATCTCGCAATCTTAGTGACTGCTGATAAGTTTTCATTCAGGCACTCTAGCAATTTTCTTCAGTCACCAATCAGAACAAAACCATAAATATTCATAAAAGTTGCCTTTTTTCCCATAAGCAAGTTTTTTCAAATCAATTAATAACACGTGTGGGGAAAAAAGTAACGGAAAATAGGTGGGGCTTACGGCCAACCTCAGCAACCCTGCGCGTCAATTGGTCAGGGGACCATGCGTGCAGATGCTGCAGGAAAATATAGAAATGGAGACGAGCGAGAGAGGTGATCTGACGCATATGAAAAGACTTGGTGTATGTACGTTGTATATATCATGCAAAATAAATGTATAAAGAACGACCAGTGTTATGAATGCTCGTGCCACACCACGCTACTGATAACTTATGTATAAGCAGACTCATGAAGATGGGAGTGGGGGATGCGACACACAGGAGTTAGTAACCTAGTTACTACTACTTCCATTTAACGGCTGTTTTTTCCATATTAACCCAGGTCAGCTGGCTGCTCGGGTCTTCCTCTTTCACTTGTTCCAGAACAAAACCTCTGAGAATTAGTGGAATGGGTTTTTACAGACTGGATGTCTTTCCTGCCACCCAAATATCAGTTTTGAAACTTAACCAATAAGAATTCATAACAATGACAATAAAGCACATTTCAGTGCTAGTGCAGTGCTTCAATGCAATTCTGTTGCACGAGTCTGTGCCGACCAATGATTGTGTGGACTGAATATCATACCCACGATTGTTTAGCTATTCATAATTTTTAACCCATCCTCGGAAACTCCTATCAAGAAGATAAAAATAATTATAATAATAGTTAATCAATAACAATACAGCCACTTTACGGCCACGACATAAGTTAACCTGTGTTAGCAGGCACCCTCAGTAAAGAAATGAAGGATTTCATAGATCAAAATTTTACTGTCAACATGCCCTTGCTGAGACCAACTATTGCATTCAAGTTGCATTAAGTCATGACGTGACAAACAATCAAAACGAAAAACCAATCACAGCTCGATCATCAGTCACAAAATCAACAGTGTAGAAATCTATGCCATTATTTTATTATTTACATTCTAATTTTTTCATCGCATTTTTGAAAATTTAGCAACTATCCCGCCATATCACGACATGAAACAGTACAATTTTGTTAAGTGCTGAAAATGTAGATCTTGTAATATGTTAGCTGCAATTACATAATTATCAGGCAAGACTCGACTGGCAAAGACATTCTGATTAGTGACATGATGCCAGACCTGCCTATGTAGCCCGGTGGTCAAAGCACTCGGGCGCCATGTGCATCTCTCTGGGATAGCTCACTGGACCGTTACATACAGTGTCAGCACTGAGGTCCAGAAGTAGGCTGGACCTCTGCTATACCCACAATAGAGGAAGGAAGAAAGGAAAGACATGATGCTAATTATTTACTAGGATGCAGAAGTATGATGATGAAACTGTACGGTTATCAGACAGAATGACGTGCTTACTTTCAGAACTGCAGTCTTGCATTATGCATATTCCGCGGCATCGAGCCGTTCGTTCAAACGACCGCTTAGCAACAGCACTCCACGAACGAAGGGACCTTTTTGTCACCCAGTAGCAGCTGTCTAAGCTGTACAGTTCGCCATACATGCCAGCTTAACCAACATTTTCAGGTGAACACGGGGTAGCTGGTTGTTCCACTGATCCTGGCGGACAACTGGGAGCCAACCTTTGTATCATCAGATGCTGTTCCCATCACCTGACGGGGATCACTCTCCGCATCTCTGACTTACTTCATCCACTAACTGACTTCGGAGGGTAGCAATGCTCCTCCCTTTACAGAAGTTCTCTAATACCACTACACCACTACTCAGCAATTTATTTCTGAAGAAACAAGAAAGCCACCAGATTAACCACCACATTATTTGTTGAGCCATGACTTAGCAATCGTTCAGTACCAAGCCAAGATACTGGCTGAAGAGAACATCTGCAAATGGTCTATTCTGTGTCCAGTGGGACGTTGAACTTAACTCAATCAACTTAGCAATCATATGTAAAATGCTCAGTAGAATGCAAAAAAACTAGAAGATAGACTTCAACTCCCCAGTGTCGACATGGATGCCTTCACCACCTTGACAGCCTGCTGTAACCCTAACCTTTGATCATCGAAATCTAACCAGGTCATCAGTAGAAGCTAGTGAATATTCCACGTAAGTTTCATTGCGATTGCCCAAGTGGTTCATAAGATATCACGCTAACAATATCTGTCCAAACAAATGGACAAATGTGGCAGATAAATAGCCTGAAAACATAATTCCTTCACCAAGAGTGTCTAGTGGCGAAAATATAAAAATCAAAATAAATCTAGACATCATTCAGTATAATGCACAAACCTCTGTCACAGTCATTTCTGTCCAGCAGAAGGTGCGTTAATCTTAACCCTAACCTTCGAAATTTTAATAATCTCTTCAATGGTCCGTAATGTACCTATTCCACCTGTAACTTTTTGAATTATCTTGCTGATAAACAAACAAACAAACACGTTATGCATGCCAACTTGGTGTCGAGGTAAAAACATGAGTTACAATCAAAACTTGTGGCACTCTACTGACACACTGCACCACACTTAATTACTATTTACCCAGCCTTCTTTTCCGCGGTTACTCTACGATGGACATTTTTTTGAAACATTTGACTTTTCGGGCAGTTTTTTACAGTTTGTATGCTCTTCCAATCGTTTAACAAACAGCAAGACAGCACTGAATGGAACTGACTGCAATCAGGGAAAGTTACCCACTAGCCTCATCCCACCTTGATCCATCACTGGACTACTGTCACTCTGTGTATGTCAGCTCTTTGACAGCAGTACCGCCTAACAACATTTTACACCGAAACGTTTTACGCAAACGCAAACTGACCGAACGTTTGGACTTGACGGTGCAATGGCCATTTCACCAACAGCCGACGACAACTTGTCAATCTGTGCCTTGTGATATGTAATGAAGCAACCACTGACTACGCAGTCTTTGCACATGCTTTCACGACTACAACAGCAATTTCGTTGTGGATTACCATGAAGTGGCACATGAAACACAGTACATTAGGACATAAATCAGGAGTAACGTCGAAAGAATTTCACAGCAATTAAATGACAGCTTACCACGGAAGACGAATTCCACCATGGAATGTGCTGAACAGCTTATCCGCCTACAATACATTAACACGCTCTGTCGGTTCTATGGCGGCATTTTCAACAACTAAAACAACACTGCAGACCCTGTATTCCAACAATTATATATGTTTCATACCACCACTCTCATGAGAAGACCGGTTGAACAACTTCCACCGTAGCCATGGTGAATGCTACTACATAACACTAGGGGTGTTAACATACCGTGATATCACAATGACACAATATATTGTTCGGATGCAGGTTAGATGTGAACAGCTTGTTGATCATACCACATTAAGACAGACATTATTCTGCCAGTGAACAGCATGCCACGTGACTGCAGTCAGCCAAATGTTTTACAGCACCTGCTCTTCTCAAAATCAAGACACTGGCATCACAGAGTCAGGGAGGGAGCAGAGCAGCTTCCTTCAGCAGTCTGGTGGACTGTGGTGGACAAAGAAATGATGAAGCCAGTTGGTGACTTTCTCTGATATTGGTTAGTGCTCTCTGGCTTTCCTTCACTTCTCTGACACTGTTGTCTGGGTGACGTCTGGTCTGCCACTTGTACCCAAACACACTCTTCCAGAACAAACAGAGGAAAAAAACTGAGAGGGAACCGCTAACCCACATCATCTGGAAAGCAGCCATTAACAACAGAATGAGAGGTGGCTGTACTTTTCTTAAAACGTCAACATAACCACTGTAATCGTTCACAACTGACCATAAGGATACTATGTTGGCCCATGGAGTATTATGACGTTGCTAGATGACTTAATGCATGGCACAGTGGTAGAACGTCAGTCTTTGGGTGGCGAACTTTCCCTGTCTTGCGCTCAACCTGTAGCTGACTGGCGACCATTTATGTGGGTAAGCCGTCCGCTATAGGTCAACCAACGAGGCCAACTCAGCATGTCATCCTTTCAGGGTCAATAGATAAGTAGTAACTGGTTGTTTCCTACCTCAGTCAGGGGTGGCGCCATCTGGTGAACGCTTACGAAAGAAAGGAAGGCATGGTGTATTTGCAGGTAAAAATGTGTGATACATGTCTGAGCGCTTTAAGATTAAGACTATGTTTGCATAGTAAATGGCGCTATGTAAATACTCTTCCTTTCCTTTCCTTTCGTGCTAAGAAGGGTAGCCAGCATGTAACAAGTCATGCTGAAACAGACTACAGAGGTTTTCCTAGAAAGACATTTGGAGGGAAACATAGGCTCATGTAGGATCAATCACCGCTAAGAATCATATTAGTAATGGCAGACAACTTACAATGTCAGTGCTGACGAGTTTAGCTTGAGACACACACCCTGGATCTAACCTGATCACAAGCAACACAACACCATCATCAGCAGAACATTTCTCTCCAATTCATCATATACAAACATACACACACACTCGATTATTTTATGGCCCCACTATACAAGTGTATTAGCCACAGTCAATGTCCTCTCTAATATTTTGCTCGTATGAGCGGCGAAGTAGGCTGTCTGCAAAGTAAAGTCGAGTATTTTATGGTTTACGGAGCAAGCTAAAAATTATGCCTACAACCCTTTTAATAAACTTAACTCCATTTAGTTTTAAATTTTAATCTGTAGCATACATCGAGGTTTGAAACTCGTGTGCGGCAGGTTCATGACAGTTGCGCGGCGATGCTGCCATGCAGCTTAGAGGGAACATTGTCCACAGTTATGAACCGGAGAATTTTGTTGGAGCAAAGTTCTACTGCCTGAATGCCCTTGCTGATGGCAAATAGCGTAGTTGAATTAAAAGATGTTAGAGGTCTCCTCAATGACATTACCAACACCATCATATACACACACATCTGAAGTAACAATTCACGTATTGCTGCCATTCTGATCCGATTAGTATGTTGGCATCGGCCAATCGTCGTTTACATAAAAATGTACGGCAGGAGTTAGAGCAGACTGCATGTTCACCAGGCTACATCAGACACTGTTGATGACCACAGGCTGAAAGAGTTGTTTGTAGCTCTATTCAGGGGTGAAATCTATATATGACATACACCACATACGCTTAGATGTTTTTTGTGCACTCTGCAGTCCTTCAAGCAAGTAAGAGTCTTTGGATAACAATCTGAGAGTAAATAAGTAATTGAAATAAGACAGCAAAATAAGTTTTTTTGTAGTAATCGGTAATCGGCCAATAATCAGCCAATTGTTAGGCGCCGATTATCGGCCACCGATAATCCGCCAGTGCCTTATCGGTGAATCTCTAAAAAGAATGCACATCCTAAACAACCAAATTGAACAGCAGATCCATATGACAAATCATGGCTTAGTTTGCTAGTCAGTGGCCACCTTGCGTTGAATATGCATTCATGACATAAACCAGGTGAACTCTCACAATGGCTATGGTCACCATGACAGCATAATAAACAATGGCACTGGTATTATTATTAGTTTCAAAAATAGTTTTCTTCATTTGCTCTCAACCTATGCAACTTCCATCGTTAAATCTTCAGCAACTGCATCATTCCATGTCATGCGTAGCCTCTTCTAGAATTTAGCATACTCAACTTGTTATCTGCACACCTTTTCACAGAGACATTGTCATCTGTTCTTAAACCACGTCTGTACCATCCAAACCTATTACACTGCAGCACATTGACTATGAGTGCTACGCATGAGCACCAGTATGACCACAATTAATTTATGACTGTGTAGAATTTACAGTAGTGATAGAGACAATAACAACAATAGTTCAACTATTATAGTTGCCAATGAACTTTAATCAACATCCACACTGATTAACTGACTGACTCAGTTAAGTTTTTTGTTGTCCCAACTCACATAAAAGTAGGTCATTTTGTACGTGTTCTTTCCAGCCACTTAAACATAACAAAACAAAAGCAGGCATGCACCAATAAACTGAAAGATAGAAAACAGTCAAAACACCCATTCAACGGCCTCATTCCCAAGATGACCGGGCAAGCCAGCACCAGAAAGGCAGAATCATTCAGTATTTTAATGAGTCAAGAGATGATGGGGTAGCAGTGGCATCAGCTGTAACATATGCACATCATTTGCACCTCGCTCCAAAGAGAAAACCATGCCAGCATCTCACCACTCAAATTTATACAGACTGGATGCTCTTCCTTATGCCCAACCAACAGTGTCAAAGCATTGAGGGCAAAGATACTATATCATAAATAGACATAAGAGAGTAAAGCCAGGTTTGCTTATCTTCTACAATATCCAGTACGGAAATCTGGTACAACATCTGATCTGGAAATGGATCGGACCAATTCTTACAGTCCCAGGGCTCATGTAGAGTGCTGGCTAAAAACAGAAATGGCGACTTCCATCTTGAAACGTACCGTTCGTGTCGACAACACAGTTGTGAATTGTTGATCGGTGAAACATCAACATCACTGCTTTCTGACATCCACTTCGACAACCACTGAGTGCTTATCCACTCACACGACTCATAACTACGTGAACCTGTGGTAGACACATTAACCAATACACTGCACAACTGCTCCACTTATTGACTATAACGAAATATACCTAGCTAGCTACGTACAATTTTGTTGGCTATTAAACCTGGCTCAGCTTGTTCCAGCTTAGTTATCGTCCTCTACTTGTTACGGAGGAGAACCCTAAGATGTCAGCCTACCCACATTGCCAAAGCACCAAAGGAAACGTATAGTATTGACCACGACCAGTGGCCTGACCTCATCTGTTAATCTACCACCGCAGTCTCCTCACTATGATATCACATAATGTGTACGGTTATAACATTACTTACTTGAATATCGTCTAAACTACGACATCACAAAACTTTACATAACAAGGTGTCGCCCTGACAGGACGTAACACTACTGTCCCGCCGCATGCTGCCCCCTGGCGAGTTACGTTGCATATGCGAGTGTTACAGATGACAACGACGACAGTCAATGATGACAGAAGATGACAGATGCCAGCAACCGTTACTAGTCTGGCCATCTACACTATACACAGGCGGGCCAATAACAATGCAAGATACAAAAAACAATTCACCCATGCCATTCTGTGGCAATACTCATTCACAGTCATGAAATCAGATAATTGCAAGCCACTGCTGAATAATGATCGTGTGGAGTCGATGTCCAATTCGACATAATAGGTCATTTCAGAGATCATATTCCTAGCCAATCACTTAGCACAGTACTGAAGAATTAAACCTAATACGAGAAATGACATTTACCAATAAACGAAAAGATACTATAATACAAAATAAGCACAATGAAACTAAAGCCTTGTACAACATCTGTCTAAGACGGTGGCATTGCATGATATGATATTACTTCTGGAACGATGCTCAATACTGCACTATTGCAACTGCCAAAGCAGACTTGGATACACTGGCAATGTAATGTGCACTAAGTCAGGATGTCAATAACTGACATTTTATTCAGGAAAATAACTGCAACATACTGTGAACAGCTGACATTGTGGTGTAAAACTCTGACACTGCAACTTTCCGATTATAGAATTCACCATAACATCTAATCTGTTTCACAATCAACATAATGCAGATCAGCTAGTCATATAGTAATTAATACTGGCATTATACTCTTCACAACCATCATCATATCCAGTCTATGCATGACGTAAGCATCTTGGATCTGCTTGCAACCAACCGAACTGTATAAATGTATTTCAGTGACCGAGTACAGTGTGAAACCTCCAAAAGTGCAACATTACATTTCATGTTAGCCACAAAAAAGACCACATAATTAAACAGCACACTAATAACTGAAACAGACTTTTATCCAGCCACCTACCTCTGGTAAACTATAATTATTAGGCGCATCATAAGATGTCCCAACAATATGGTTCTTGATGGTGGTCTACAATGACTTCAATCTGCCGATACTTCTTTCACAGTATGCTTTTTATTAAAAATGTACAGTTGGTTGGTTGGAATATATTGGTGCTTTCACCACAATCTTAACTTATATTATATCATGCATTTACAATTATAATGTATCACATAAACTGATATTTTTGATTTTAAAAACTATAATATTTTTGAATGGCGAGTGACTGAGTGACGTCATCAATGTTAGAATAAGAATATCATTTATGTCGAGAAATACTGCAAGACGTACACTCTGTCATTACGTGTCTTACAGTAAGTTACTTGTTACAATGCTATTTTTGTTTGTAAACCAACTACTGTAGCAAATGAAACCTGTTCATCATTCTGTTCCTGCAACTGAGATTCTAACTGTTCATCATCACGTCGGAGAAACTCTTGGACCCGCGCTGGTAGATCTTCTCTTGACACTTCCGGTAAGCTGACATCTACCAACAAAACATGGCAAATTTGTCTGATGTATCGAAAGTAATCAAATGATTCAAACAATCTAAAGACAGTGTTATTTATTAACTGTGTAACAACACATTCTCACAAAATTATCTGTCTTGTAATGTCGAGTGCATACAAACCAGTACTAAGAGAACGCAGTCGATAGACCAGCATGTAGGCACTGCATGATGACTGACAGCCCTTTATCACACGAGGCTTTTCCTTTGATTTCACTGAGTCTACAGTGCAGTACACACCATCTGTGTAATAATACATTTTTCATGTGATAGATTACAATCTGCTGATACTACTGGTCATAATTGTCACATAACACTCAGCAAATCTGAGTTCCATACAGACCATGCCAAAATGTGTAACAGTCATCTGTCAAAAATTTTAGTCTGTCGACCTTGACCAACCTTTGAACCAGACTTTTGGGGTCATGTTGATACTGCTCAATATTTAGGGGTCAAATCCCCCAAAAAAACACATTTTGAGAGTGTGAATAGGTAGGCACTTTCAAGTCTAACTAACAAAATATTGACACCTGCATATTATCAAAATTACCACCATGATTAAAACCAAACTTTGCACAGTGATAAAGACCACCAAATACTCTTTGTGGGTGGACCAAACACATGTGCAATAAACGCAAGACGGCGGATGGCTGCAATTTTGGAAAAATGCCGAATCTCAGCAACGGTTCAACCAATTACCAGAAATTTTTGTATAGTGATGCACATTAACTTCATAAACTTACTACACCAGCCCATACACTGCACTTAATATTTTGCCTAATAAAACTGCAAAAAGTATTAAAAAACAGCTTCTGTTTCTGCTTGTTGTGAAAGCTGCCACTTTAAAACAGCAAATGATAAAGTTTCATCGGCAAATTCTTAGCTCTTACGTTTATGCCAGGCCAGTGACTGACATAACTGTGTTAGCTAGCTTCTGAAAGTAGGATTTTGCAGATAAGATTTTGACATTTGCTGTTTTAAAGTGGCAGATTTTACAACAAATAGAAACCCACACCAATTTCGTTTCTATAATAATAAACTACATTGTTGTGGTTCATGTTGCTATTTCACACAAATACTATCAACGTAAATGAACGACAACACAAAAACAATACGACTGGTTGCTGTGATAAACATTCGCCAGAATGAACACTATCAGTACCAGTGTCTTCTTCATTAGCCAAGCTGAACTTCTTCTCTTTCTCCACCTTGGTGTCGTTGAATTTATACGTGTTGCCAGTGACTGGATCCTTGATTAGTGCTACATAATGACCACTCGAGGCACTCTGGCCCCGATGAATCAGCACAGCAAAGAGATCGTAGACCGGCGCCACGTCTAATTGCGTCACATCACACATACAAATAGTCACTTATCGGCCTCTGCTCTAACAACAATTTTCCAGGTCTGACTTCGAGTTTCTTTCTCCACTTGCTCCAGAAGAGAATCTTTGGGAAAAATGGCACAGATTAGTTACTGGCTGGATGGCCTTCCTGTAACCCAAACAGTGTTCCCACAGGTTAAGCAAATTAAAATTCACTGACTTTTCCAGAAAACTTTAAAGTATTTCCAGGCATTTCGCGGAGCTTTCTACAACAGTAACTAAAAATGTTGATTACATGAAACCAGTCTGTTAACATACTTTATTATGATTTTTTCTTGACTGGCTCCAGCCGCCCCTACACCTGTCCCAGTCCACTCACCTGTTTAGCATTATGTGTAAAAATTAAAAATTTATTTTCACAAACCAAACCTGCTATTGTCAACAATTAATCTTTGTTTAATTTTGCAAGACTTTTAGCAATCGGCTAACATTTACTGGGCAGGGTTGCTAACCCCTGACTTCCATAGATCCTGTTTACCCACGAAATTAGTGTCATCATGAATGGGCCTAAGTTTAAGCTAATTCAATTTACACATTACATGCAAAGATCAACTCATCGATAAGCAAGCCGCGAACCATGTGATATGTCACAAAAAATTCACAGACCGCTCAAATTGCCTGACTTTTCCCTGACTTTTCCAGGTTTACAAAATTCCCGGACAATTCCAGGTTTTCCAAGTTTGTGGACACCCTGCCAACCTTGAGTGTCGAGACTCAAGACACTGAAAGAAACTCACACCTTTGATAATGGCCCGGGGCTCATTCTTCATTCTCCACCACTAGACTCCTGATGGACGGGGCGCTGGTCCCTTTGTCGGCTCTTCAATGCCAGCATCCAAGTAAAAATCTTGCCTAGGCTAATCACCGAATATACATAAATAACACAGAATCTAAGTACAGCAACATCTCCAGTATATATCTGTAGAAATATTATGCCAAACTGAACCAACAAGCTACCACTCTAAACCAAGTAATGGTGCACCAATGAAAACACAAGACCGGTACAGTAACAAATACAACTGATAAAAACGATGAAAGAAACTTGTAGTGTGATAGCCATGAATGAAGGTGAAGGTGTCTTAAGGCAAAATCTTGTTCATATCTGTATATCTAAAATCACAGCTACAGTATAACATAGTGGCCTATTTTTTCAACTTCTATTGTCCAATAACTCCAGCTGAGGTTTTGTAACAATATGGATGATAAGCTGTGATATCAGTGACAGTATGCTTGTGTATGATTCACTAATGACTGATTAACACATAACGAGACAGCAAAACATGCACAACATGAAATACAGCCCTACCTGAAGTTGGAGACAGATGTGGACTCATGTCAAGAACCTCAGGAAATGTTAGGAAACTGTTGAGTTTCTTCTTTCTTCCACTAAAATAGTGCACATAAATGTTGACAGTTGCATCTTGTGATCATCTCAGTCACATTAGAAGAACATCAAATAGTGACTATAAATGTAGGAGTATGAATCTGATAAAATGGACACAACAAGTCCGTAACAAGGTAAAGCAAAATGAAATGATCGACTTTCGCTTCAATAACATTTCACAGTGACACAAACTGTTTGGCAAAACAGACTGCTGACAGTCACCTGTCACAAGTACTCTTTAGTGGGTTCATTCCTCAAAGAATACTTACTTCTCAAAAACGAAGCGTGCAAGCTGAAAGTTAAGAACTGGTGGTAGAGATTTCAGACGAATACGGCGAGTAGCATCGTTCTTGCATCCACATCTTTCACAGTAATACTGATTGTCACCATTCAACACCTGCTCCTGTAGACACAAAACCAACATTCAATTTAAATTTCCTAACATAACCAGCAGTCAACATGTTTGCACTACGTTCTCTGCAACAAAGCAATCAATCGAAACACACAAGAAAATGGCACCTAGCCTTGTAAATGCTGAAATTATAAACGTAAGATTGAAAATAGAGCAAGGAACCTGGAAAAACTCCGTCAGGCATTCACTGAGTTCCTTATGACCACGAATGTTCAGAAGCAGCTCATAAAATGAGTCCTCTCTCGATACTTCTGAGCCACAGCCAGCGCAGCTGAAAAGAATACGTTCACAGCATCTACAGTCAAACCTTGTTACCGTATATCAAAGTGTAAGAGACTGGCAAGATATTTAATATATCTGGAGTTCAATATAAGCATGCAATGATGTGGTGGTCTGTAAACCTATCTGTCACGGGCCACCAGTACAACCCCGCCGTGCGCACCACCGACAACAAACAACTACATACAATGCAAAATAGCTGTACGTGTAATTTGAAAATAATCACAAGTTAGTATGCTGTTTGTCAGCGTTAAAATTTAGATAAGTTAAATGTTATGCCAAAAAAAAATAAATGTCAGCATGTGGTATATCTATTAGCAGCAGCCATAAAAGCAGTGACTGACAAAGCCTGGCAGGTTGAGAAGTTCATCTGTAGGCCAACAAAACCTGTCTCTGAATACAGCAGGCTACACGGAACTGTGGCACAATGTACTCTACACCAGCCAGTTTCATTAATATTCATTGTCTCTCTTGTCTGGTTTACTGAGCAGGAAGACATCAAGTCTGGATGGATGGTAGGTAATACTGTCAGCAGATGGTCATGACAGCAATGCGGTTTGCTCAATATAGCTTAAACTTAAACACATTCATGTTCGATAAATCCAACGCATTTACCCATCTTTTATAATGGCTTGCGGCCGGGACCAAAGTCTGACTTCAATGTAAGCAGAAGTTTGAATTATCCAAGTTTGATATAACAAGGTTTGACTGTACCAGTACATACTACATAATTATATTTTAAAATATGCCATCACCTCTATCATAATGACCGTTTTACAAGTGAACATGGAATAATCATTCCCCCTTGCTTTTTCCATCCACCTGTTGTGGAATAGAACCTTTGGCGATAAGTGGCACAATAAAACACAATCAACTAGAAAACATAGGCAGTTGTATCGGCATGCAAACCCATGCTGGCAACGGCTGCAGGTAGCACAGCAGCGTATTGGTGTGCGGAATACAGGACATGGTCACTAGCAACCGTACGATTATGACGGTTTTCGTAACCATGTGACCTTGACCTTTGATCTTTTGACCTATGGATCAATGCATGCCGAGCGACTGCTATAGAGTATACGTGTACCAAGTTTGGTGCTAAGAGCTCAAGCCGTTTTTCCTATTAAAGCGCGGACAAACAGACAAGAGGGACAGACAGACAGACAATACGACTAAATGCCCTACCAAAGCTGGCCACTATGCCAGCATGCATAACAGTCAGACAGTAAGCTAACAATTATGACAACCAACTTAACTCACAATGTATACGGCTTTATGAAGGGTCTGGGGAGTGTAGTCTATCTAACACACTGACATTCGCCGGCATTAGTGTGTCCAATCTGCCACTCCTCAACAACTGTACCGTGTATACTAACTGGTACTGTTTTTCATTCCGGTTTAGTACCATGCTAGGTGACTGGCTAAAATAACTCATTCTCATGTCAAGTGGAATGTAAAACCTTAATCATCTCCGGCTATTACATACTGTTAACTGCACCGAGTGTCACTTTGTCATCAACTTGGTCACGCTCAGACTAGGAACTCATAATATTACCTCGACAGCAACTATATGCCATATACATTGTGTGCTTTAACTAAACTATGTTTTAGTCATCCAATATACTGTAACACAGCATCGAAAACAGCACAACAGGAAGGATCTACTATACGTGAGCACTAACCATGTCAGGTACTCATATTGACCCATAAACTGCTGCTGAATAAAGTGACACATTGCCGGGTCCGTTTCCAACAGAGCCATAAACAGCTTGCTAAACTCCTGAGCATCCTGCACAATTTAACAGGCATTTAAATAAGCAACGGTTACAGCAGCATAGTGAAATCGAACACTTTATAGGAAAAGATAACGAAATGGTGTAACACTACTTCATAAATGATCTGGTCTGTATTTAGTGGGCATAGACTGCATGCAAGATAAATTACAGTACGTCTGTATGGCACAGAGATGGTGCAGGTAATACAACTGTCAGCTCTAGCATCTTCTCCCTATTCTGAATGTGCTAGATGCTGTCAGCAAGGGCATATGGGCAGTAAAACTTTACTCCAACAAAATCCTCCAGTTCTTAACTAGGGGTGCCAGCATACACAGACTCACCTGTACAGTGACTGTAAAATGGTTGTGTTATAGGCTATATCTGATTAAACTGTACAATCCTGAAGAAATTTTTCAAGTTTACTAAATTCCACCATTAAAAAAACATAACAATACAACTCGGTGCATATGCCTAACCTGTTGATCACTTGTGTCTATTTCTAGTGAACGAATATAGTCTTCTGGAGCAAATGAGCTACAAAACCAACAAGGCAATCGTAGATAGCAAACTTCACCCACAGTGGGCAGTTGCACCCTTATTAACTCTATATACTTCTTTAACCTAAGTCCCATTAACACAAAAGTAAGTTTGCTTTCCTATGTCCATGCATCAAGAGATATTTGTTTCTCCGTCAACGTACGTGCTATATGGCCCAATGCATTGTCAATGAGGAAAACCCAAAAATTGCCCCTCCCCCTTGGGATTGCGTCACCCCACCAGAGGAGGACAGAGCCATGGTGATAGGCAACATGCACAAAACATTTGGTAAAGATCATGCGCGTGATTCGGGAGATATGTTCGCAAACAGACAAAGAGACAGACACACACACACACACACACAAACTTGATCATTACAATACTTCGCCACCGCTCCCATGGGCGAAGTACCAAAACGTATAATATGTTCATGACCTATTAATACCAGACAAATATAATCATATTTCACATATTTTGTCATCAGCACGAATTTTAGTTCCGACTCATGTTCAGACTGGATAGTATATATACTAATATAATAATTATTTACAAACTGCAACATATCATCATATTCATGCATGAATCTAATAATAAGTAGTGTTGTTATGGCATCCGAAACAGAAACCACAATCCTAGGTTTTCCAAAAACCGTCAGTTACTGAAACCTAGGTTTTTGTGCCTAAACTGGCAGTTTTCAGGCCCATATGTAGGCTAGGGATCACCGACGAGGCGGGTGCGACCGAGTCAGGGACGGCGCCAGTGTACAGGGCGATGGTGCTCTCGATATCACAGCATGCCTTCTCGACTCCATCACACGTTTCGATCAACTTGGAGACCAACTCGCAGTCATGAGATGGAGTCATGATGTACATCAATGAGTTCTGCTGGATAGGCTTTATCGTCCTGCACAGGTTCGGGGGACACGGGGACCCCAGGGAGCTTGTGGGGTCCCC
>Ga0209780_1000191_pt1 | contig 30112 bp, 18 predicted proteins | sample WorMetexBAHAMAS2_FD_187384 | JGI IMG/M metagenome (GOLD analysis project Ga0209780, IMG submission 187384) | Marine gutless worms symbiont microbial communities from Max Planck institute for Marine Microbiology, Germany - Inanidrilus exumae... | ecosystem: Host-associated > Annelida > Digestive...
GTGTATAAATACATGTTCTTTATAACACATACTCATAGATGACACAAAATTTTTATTCTGCTTTAATGCAACAGCTTTATGTCTGTTAAATTACTCCTTGTAGAATAAAAGAAGCCAGAACTCAAAAGAGTGCGAAGACCCATGCCAGTTAACTCGTGACCTTTACCTTTGACCTTTTGGCCCCAAAATAATGGTTTTCAGGACTAATCGTTGTACATCTGTACATCAAGTTTGGTGATACTAGTTGCATCGGTTTCTAAGATATCGTTCAGAAAAACAGACAGACAAACAGTGCTGAATACCCTACCCCCACAACTGCCATTGGCGTAGGTAAAATGAGTTTGTTTGGAGTTCTTAGGGGTCCTCAAAGGTCACTGGAAGTAGCATAATATTTTCAACACAGTGCATACAACTTCCTACTAGCCTTCCATAGCACCTTGCACCGTTTCTGAGATACAGCAAGATATTGGCCGAAATCACTGACTTTAACCTATAACCTACCTGACCTGTATTTGGCACCCCCATTAGGGGTGATCCCGTTGTTGCATTGCGTAACAAATTTTGAATGATCTTAAACAAGATTTGTATGTAGATATGAAGAATTCAGAGACTTACATGGATGCGAGTTTGTGTGATGTTTCGGCGTCTGAACTAGAATGTGAGTCTGATATGTTGACAAGAGAGGGTTGGTTATGTGTAGCATGATGATGAATGTGAGAGTTGTGCAAACTGACAGGCATCCAGCAACAAGTGCTCTGTCGCCGGTGCTTGATGAGATGCTGCGAATTCATGGTCGTCTTCAGCCACACTTGTTGCGCTATCGTCAGCTCATGTCTGATGACCAGGACTACACCAACAGAGTCTGTGTCTGCAGATTTTGTTTTACTGCCATGCTTTGTATGTCTCAGAAAGACACCCACCACGACATGACGGATGGACTGACAACGAACTAAACCATACAGACAGATTGGCCTAGTGGTAACAGCGTTGGTCATATCAACAAATTTAGTCTGCATCAGGCCCATTTAGTACTATGATGCAATGATGCACACTGTCCATCGCTTACACCCAGGCGACCAGCGGCAATACCATCATTGTGTAGAAAGCGCACGTTCAAACAGAAATGTCTTCAGCTGGCGTCTGAACGCACTGTGGGTCCGTTAAGCCCTGAAGCTCGGTAGGCAGCTCATTCCAAGCGTTGGGTCCAGCATGTGAAATGCACCGTTGGCCGAACTTGAGTCGGGTTGTGACTGTGAGTGGTTTATATCGATTGGTGTCGACAGATCTAAGTCGCTCCCGGAACGGAATGTTCGCCGTGGTCATAACAAGACGAGACAAATACGACGGACTGCTGCCTCTGTGCACCAGAGTACTGAGTTGGATGATGGCTGATATACTGTTTCAATACATAACCAGCCACTCAGGGCAGTTCAGCCTCCTGCTCTCAGCAGGATGGGAAATGAACACCGGCCAAACGGCAGTTGCAATACGGTTTAGCTGGGAAGGTAACCATTGGTCTGATGTCTGACTTGTCATGCATCACAGACTATAGTACATCCACTTGTGGGCTTAGTAACCTCAGAAAAGGAGATTACTTTAAAAGATTAATTGATAACATGTGATCAAAGAATTCTTGATGAAAGACCGCATCGCTTGTCGTACCGTTGTTGATGATCCCTTTTGCTGCATGCCTTCTGGCGATTGAATGATCCTTCTTGCTGCGTACATTGCAGCAGAGATTCCCAATGATTTTTAGTGGGCTGAACAACCAAAAAAATATCCCCTTTCCATGGGGGAATCATGACCCCCATCTAATACATGGTTCTTTGGATTTATGTGAGTCACCCCCTCCCCTCTCCCCCCCATAAAATTGCATCTTGATTGGTTCAGACATTTTTGCACAGTACATCATTGTGACCAACACACACACAGACCATGCTACATGTGACATCTGTCGCTGTAGGCCATATCTATGCTATGCAGTCGGAAACATGCATCCTATTTCATTTGAATTGGATATGCCTGTACGTGCAGCGGTCTGACATGGCGAGTGCCCAGCGCCTGTGCAATCTGACGTCCGAAGTTCTTCACTCGCTGAGTCACGTCTATCACCACGTCAGCGACCTGATGGTTGACATGAGTCGCACGCCACCTCGCAACCTCCACGCTCCGCCTCCAATGCCGACCACAGCCATCATCCAGCAGACCATACCTGTTCAGGTGTGAAAAATGTTCACCATACAGTACGATGGTGTATGCATGACGTACACTAAAAAGGTTGCTGGTGGACTAGCAAGTCAAGTCTAACAGAAAGTTTGTGAAAACCATCTACAAAAATTACCTGATTAGCACTGATGATCCAGTCCAGTCCATTAATAGACACAGCTCTTACATTTTGTTTGTAACTAATTTATGTTTTGCCGTCAGCAAGGGCATACCGGCAGTAAAACTGCTTTGATCTGTATAGTGGCAATGAAACGACATTGTTGTTGTCATTGTTATGGTTGTGAAATATTCCCGATGTATTAATTTTGTCTTCCAGAAAAACGTCACTGAAACTTTATTCGTGCATTATTTGATTTTTTTCTAAATATTACGTTATGGACAAGTCAGCAAGTTTTGCAGTGTCATTCACGTTGATTGTTGTTTTCTAGTTTTCTTGTTCCCATTGTCCTCAAAAGTTTTCAAGAGGGACTCGAAAATGTAGCCAGTTAAACAAGAACCAAGACTTCCAGTAAGAGTAGCAATATCAGTAGTGGTTTGTGGTAGTAGTATTTCTAAGGGAAGATGACATCTCATGTCGACAAAGTGTATAGGAAAATGTCTTATACCTGATTTATTTATGACATGTACGGGTCATGACAGTGCTGTATGTGGTGTAATTACTGTGAGCTTATTGGCAGTCTGTCTGTCATGTTGTGATGTGTCTTTACAGATCAACGTGGCACATGTTCCCGTGTCTGCAACAGTTTCCGATGTTCAGTCGTCCAGCAGCAGTACTCCAACGACTGCTTCACAGCAGCAGCCCCCTGCCAGCACCTCTGTAAGCCGTTCTGTAATTCTCATCATATCAGTGAGCAGGATTCCACTAAATAGTCCTGGCAGAAAATTGCAATCTTGCGGGCTGCAATTTTTTTCACGATTTTCATGTTTTGCGGCAAGTTTGCAATTTTGGCCGTGCCCCGCAAATTGCCGCAATTTTTGTAAGTTGCCACAATTTTTTTGCTGCGGCGTTTTTCGTCGCATTGTTTTTGCTGCAGCAATAGACATATGTCGAATGTCACCAGTATGTTTCAAGCACTAATTTCACCTAGTACACACAGAACAAAACATTGTGCTTTAATTTTATGCCAAAACATTGCTATGCAGACGACTTCTTTATATTGTACAGCATTTCCTACGCAAAAATCCTTAAATATGTTCTGCACAATTTTGCCACATTTTTTTGCCGTGATTTTCTGCAAGGGCTAACTAACCTCACCTGCACCATTTGTTGTTGGTTAGTGTTCGTTAAAAGAAGCATCAAAAGTAGCAGTAACTGCTAGGCATTTATTTGATAAGAAAATGCTGAGAAGTACTCTGTTCTGTATATATTGGACAACATAATCTGTTTATTAAACAGTGACAGAAGCTGTTAAATGCTAAGGTCTTGAGATGTACTGGATGTGCGATGTGTTACTTTGTTTGTTGTATAGGCGCCATTTCTATTTCCACCCATGGGCAATGTGCCACAGTTTCGCATGGGATCATCATCCGGAATTCCAATTCCTAATCCGGGTGAGATGCCACAAGGAATGCATGTTTTTATGGACATGGCGCCTGGAATGGGCTTTCGGATCCCATCTGGCGTGCAAGGTATATAACTGCGTTATTCTCTTGATGATGATGATGATGAGTAGATTTATAAAGCGCGTCATAAATAGTCCTCAAACGCGCTCCCTCGATAAACCAAACAGGTGAGCCTTCAGATGTCCAGCAAACGTCAAGGGGGAGAGAGTTGCAGTTCGCAGGGTGTCAGGTAGACTGTTCCAGGTAACTGGACCAACGACCGCGAAACTCCTCATCCCCAGCGTGGTCCTTGTCCTGGGTACAAAGAGTAGTCCGGTGCCGGCAGACCGCAGGTGTCGCTTGCCCGCAATAGTGTACGAAAGTGTGCAAAATGCTTTTGCAAGTAACATTGTTTCCAGCAATCTGTATTTTAAAGTCCGTCTTTGCGACGATCGGTGAGTTTGGCCAGGGGCATGGCTTACATGTGTCACATGGCACTCTCAGTCCGGGCGAGCGACGGCAGGGCGATTGTGGATTGTGCATATAATAATAACACTTACGGTATCAGCAGCTTATAGATCACTGATGTGGTAGAGAGGAGTGGAAGCTAGATGTTTTATATGTGATTGCATTTTTGATAGTTTTGTTACTGTACAGTGCTGTGTGCTAGCATGGTCTATGCTGTGGCTTAACTGGCCCTGTGTATGTCTGTCTGTCTGTCTGTCTGTCTGTCACAAGCCAGTGCTAAACGTGGCATCATGCAAACAATGCCATACAACAGCCTTGGAGTATAGTTTTCTGATACAAAAAATCTTGGCAAAATTCCAACGGGGTCACTCCTAATGGGGGTGCCAAATGCAGGTGAGGTAGGTTAAAGTCAGTGATTTCGGCCAATATCTTGCTGTATCTCAGAAATGGTGCAAGTTGCTATGGAAGGCTAGTAGGAAGTAGTATGCACTGTGTTGAATATATTATGCTACTTCCAGTGACCTTTGGGGACCGCTAAGAAACAAACAAACCCATTTTACTCACGCCAATGGCATTTGTGGGGTAGGGTTTTCATCACTGTTTGTCTGTCTGTTTTTCTGAACGATATCTTAGAAACCGATGCAGCTAGTATCACCAAACTTGATGTACAGATGTACAACGATTAGTCCTGAAAACCATTATTTTGGGGCCAAAAGGTCAAAGGTAAAGGTCACGAGTTAACTGGCATGGGTCTTTGCACTCTTTTGAGTGCTGGCTTCTTTTATTCTACATTTTGCATTGCCTTTCATGTCTTCATAACCAATGGATATATAGTTTTCAAATTTAGTAGGTAGATTGTCATCCATAGGCTAGGGCAAACTACTTCTGAATGGGGCGTGATGGGGAGTCATCAGTATCACGCGACCCATTTTAAATATTTTAAGCCCCAGTCATATCTCTGGAACAGCTGAAGCTAGAATCATTAATTTTTTTACACAGGTAGGTTATATCAAGTGTCATCTTGAATGACAAACTACCCAATAATGGACACAGTCATGGTCATGTGATCCATTTTTAGGTTGACTCTTCGACAGAATCGACGTAATAATGTGGGTCTCAAAAGTCCGTCGATGCATACGTACTTACGTACATAAGTACGTACGTACGTCCACAAAAAGTTTCTTTGATTTCAATGAAATTTGGCATGTAGGTAGAGGTTGATGAGTGATTCATGACGGTATGCAGTATGACCCGATCCAAGGTTAACGTCAAGGTCACGAGCCCTTCAAAGTTGGAAATCCGACCATTTTCAACAGCTATCTCCTCCATCATTTACAATGGGAGCTGGCAACCGACCACAGATTCTTAAACTATGGCACAAAATCTAAATTTGATTGGGCCGGATTTTTGATATTTGGCGTAGTTTTTTTATCACGTGACTTTGAAGTTGGCACAAACGTCAGTTGCGAAGAGTCGACCACCAGTCCCCGTACAGGGCTAATTTTTAAATTTTGGGGTTCCTATCACGTCTTTCGAATATGTAAAGCTAGGTACTTCCAAGTTTGGTGTGCAGAGTGAGGCGGAGGAGTACTAGTGCATGTATGATATATTACTCCCAAATGGGATGTATTTAGGGTCATGTGACCTCTTTAAATTTTTGGAAGTAAGTGATAGATATTTTGACTGTGGTACAAGTTCGCGACATATTTGTAATGGACCACTAACAGGAAATCGTATGTGGGCTATTAATGGCACCAATGCCAATAACCTTGAGTGATCTTGAACATTACTTATGTTTGCATGTGAATACAAAAGTGCACATGGCTTGTAAATTTAGATGTTTTGTCGAAATTGCAGAATTTCGCATGGTCACAGGCACTCAAGTGCAGTGTAAATGTGGTAATATCTCGGAAACGGTGCAAGATAGAGACATTGTTACTAATAGGAAGTGATATATGAGCTGTTGAATAGCTACAATTCTGATGTCCTTCGCTGACTGTCAAGGTCGCTCACCTGTTGCTGGCCTCTTCAAATGGGATTTTTCATACATTTTGAATTAATGCTTATTAAATTTTAATATTTATATAACATAGTTCTGCCATAAAGATGCGATATGACTTAATTGTGTTGAAAGCGCCGTTAAACTCTAACCAACCTTCATACATTGTGCAGCAGTTGACAAGAATTAAACTAAAGTAGTGCATCTTGTGGTCCCTCTGTGATAGCTAAGCTTTTTGTCGCATGGACGTGTGAATGTGTCTGTAGCTGGCAGTAGTGGACAGCCATCAACGTCGTCAAATACCACTTCTACTGATACTAGTTCTGCGACTGGTGTACGTTCAGCGCCATCTTCATTTCTGCCTCCCGATGCATTGCAGAATATATTACGAATAGCAAATGGTGGGCTTCGAACTCAATCTGGTCAATCAGGTGCGTTGTCGCTGTTGTATGCGTTACCTGTCTTATACACTTTGCTCCATGTTTGTTGGTACACTGCAGGAACGAAAAATGAATGTCCAGTTGTTTTGTATGGAAGAGTAATTGTTGATGTAATGTTTTGGTGTAAGCAATATTCCTTTACACTTATCTGATTGTGTTATTTTGTTGTATTTTTGTTTTTAAAGAAGTGAGTAAGTAATTATGTGAAGAAAGGAAGTGAATGAACTGTTATAGTATATAGTATGCTGTAGTACAGTACAGAGTAGTTTTGAATGTTTTGAGCTGAAATGCATTTTAAACGTCTGCCGAGCGTTGAGATTGTTTGTTTTGACTGTAGCAGATAGAAAACTGTGTTGCTGAGTTTGATTTTACACCGAGTCTGTGGGCGTATTCGATTATTAGAATCCGCATTTGGATTCACATAGAATCTCGTTTCAGATTCAGTGAAAAAGTGCGAGATTCTATTTGAATCCAAATCCGGATTATATAATCGAATATGCCCTGTATGACTAGTCACTCCGCGTGGGGGCGGGGTACCCCCTTTCCGCCTTTGCTCCTCCCTTGTCCATTCACTTCCTCATCTTTTGCTCTTTATTACCTTTTCCCTTTTTCCTTTTCTCATCCACTTTACTTATTTTCTTCTATTGCCCATCCGATCCCTTTCTACCAGAATAGTCCCACTCCGTTTCCAGGCATGAGGTCGTAGGAGGCGACCGAACCTGGGTTTAGTTTGTTTTTGTGTTATGATTATGTTATCTGTATTGCTTAGTTAAGATTTATTGTCATATTTTGTTGTATTTGGTTTAGTTTAGTCTTGCGGTGTGATAGTTGTCTTTGCCTGTTGTAGGCGCTGGCGTAATAATTTAAATGATCCTCTCGATCCCTTTCCCTTTGGGGTGGCTGCTAAACAAAAAGGCGGCCAGGGTTGAGGTTAATATATCGCTGGCCTTCCTTCACTGGGTAGAGATGGCTCTCCACCCTTGACCTTTTGTCTCTGATATAGCCATATTTGTGCAGAAAGGGGACGTTAAACTCTTAACTAACTAACTCTTGACGCGAATGGGCAATTTTACTGTTATTCGACCCGGTCACTTATCTCAGTAACTTGCTGAACTCTTTGTTTTGCCACAAGTGTGGGAATTAAGCTAAAAGAACTAGGGGAGTCCGCTGCCCCCAATGTCAATATAGATGACAAAATAGGGGGTTGAATACATGAACTAGGGGTCGACCCCCCAGCTAGGTAATTCCCACACTGTTTACCACGCGACGCTATTACTCCGGTGTATGCTGTTACCGCGTATCTGTCCTTCACAAGCCGGTATTGTACCAAGATGGTTTAAATGAATCACGCAAATATCTCCAACAATCGCACAGGGATTCCAGTTATCACAGTTATCAGGTGAGAAAGAGCTTTAACGTCGAATGGGGTCACCCCCAACGGGACGCTAAATGCAGGCGGGATAGGTTTTCGGCAAATACCTTGCTAGCTTATAGCCTATATATAGGCCTAATCTCAGAAATGGCACAACCCAGGGACATATATCAACAGAAGGCTAACCGAAACGCTCATGCGCTCTATCAAATAGTGCTGTTTCCAATAACCTTGAATAAAGTAAAGTAAAGTAAAGTAAAGTGAACGTCGATTTGTATAGAGCATCGTCGTAACCACATCTAATGTCCGAATTCTGCGAGGGAGCTCGCCACCCATTTGCAGGTGCGTACATAGACGGCGCGCGGAACGCGAGCCTACCGCCGCAAGCGGCGCTCGCTAACCAGCCCATCGCCATCCATGGACGCCAAATTTGGTCCACATCCGCTCAAAAATGTGGCCGTGCATAAGGAACAAACAAAGAAACGGACTGACTAACAGATTTAGTTTATATACATATAACAACAACAACAAACTCGTTCGAGGACTTATGTAAGTATTACATTGCACTAATGTGGCAAATGTCGTCAGTCAAAATATTAACAACTTTAAAGTTAAGAAAAATTAAATTTTGCACACAAAATGTCTCTTGTGGAGGTTTCTCTCAACAAAAATAAAAAACACAAAATGTTCGACTAGTTGTGCAACTTGCAGGATAGGTACAACGAGAAAGATTGAGACTAGAAACACGTTCTGAGACTAGGCTCGGACAGGTGCGTGGCAGAGAGGACAGGAACGTCGGCTGTTGATCTCATGCGGGTGGGCATTATGTTTACATGACGGACACATCCAATGAGGATTAGCAAGCAGTGGACGACCAGACGCAATGCATGCTGGGAACTTGGTGTCACATCCTGGACACGTGGTACACCTACACAAACAGCGAACTACTGCACAGCAAACACGAGGCACACATTTCTATCACTCTCTAAATATACATGCCCACTGCACATCACTTTACTGGCCATTTTACATTTCCGTCATGAAGCTGGATTAGCCAGATGTTCCTTTCGTGACCACGAGGGGTAAAAGGTTAAGTGGTCAATTTTGTACAAAAGTGTAAGCGGTGTGCTCATCTCCTTTCTTTAGGCGTCGAGACCATACTAAAGGTCAGTTTTGCTGTTTGTAACCTTTCTAACTCCTATACCTCGTGAAACATAGCACGGATTTACTAGCATCGTGCGTCATGCAGTCCCTCTGCAGTAGCAGAGCTTTTTGTTTGGATCGACATAACGACAACCATGTAACGGCCAGGACAACCTGGGTGAGCTGGTACCTGAAAGAACATACCCCGGCAGCTTAATAGTGCATCAAAAACGTCTGGCGACCTGGTTCAGCCCACACTGGCAGAGAGAGTTTACAAGGAATCTCGTGGAGATGGTATGCATTCTACCAAGTGCACTCTAGTTCTTCCTGGGTTAGCCTCACGACATGGTTAAAATTCCAGTGTGCTTTACGACCACCACAAATGCTAGATTGCTTTAAATAATGCACAACATTAATTACTGATCTAGTCGTAACAAAGCAGAGGAGTGGTCAAAGAATTTTGATGAGAGAACACATAACAGCGGGGCGGATTTTTCACAGGGAAAAAGTTAATGTGACACCGGCCAGTCGGGAGCAATGCAGCCGGCTGCAGTAGTTGCGCTAACGCCATTATTGACTTTTTGTTGCCTACACCTCAGCAGTTAGTCACAATGCTTTTCAACTGGCTGGACAACCCCAAAAGTAGTTCCTTTCCCTTGGGGATCTGGACTCCCATCTAACATATGATTTCTTGAGCCCACCTCAGTCGTTTACCCAAACAGCATCTCGATCAGTACAGCTGTTTTTGCAGGGCTCACGAACGTGACCCACAGACAGCCAGACACACATACAGCCAGAGCACGCCACTCCATCTGTAGCAATAGGCCGCATGTAGCAATTGCAGCAATGTGGCATAATAAACAGAATATGGATTAACTCGAAGTAAACCAAAACTTTGCTATACAACACTGTTTGACAGTCTACGTAAATACAGTAAGCTACAACAGAAAACCCTTACAGGTCAGAAATTGGTGCTGCACAACTTGGGCATTCAACTTTATTCACTTTTGAATCCTTTGAGCTGAACCTTGTCACAACATAAGCACACACAGTTTGAAGGTAAAGGCAAATAGCAAAATACGAGTGAACAACGGATAACATATACACTCTAACAGGAACACAAAACATGTAAGAATGCAAACATAATATTACGTAAAGACGATATGCTGTCATAAAACAAACATCATCACAACGTGAAACTGCGGCATGGTCTGCTGATATCAACCAGCCAGTTTACTGTAAAAGACATCTGGTATTAGCGTCAGAGATCAGCTATAAAGGGTGTAACATCCACCTGCCAGGAATCATCTGGTGATGAAGCTAGTGGGTGATATGCGCTGGTTGGTGTCGGTATTTTGAGTTCCATTCAGTGGTCTGACATCACTGGCTGTGTGGCCTGTAGAAACCTATTCCAAATTTTCAATTATCCTCAAAGGTACGTCTTCGGAGCCCAACCAGCCGAATAAACAACGACGACATCATTAGTCCTGCTAAATGAACAGCATCTACATACTTGGCAAATATTTCCACAGAGAGTTCCTCATACTGGCGGCGTTGTTCTGGTGTCAGGGTGTCCAGTGACTCCAGCTTGATGAATGCCTTGGAACAAACTCCATATGCTTTCATTGAACATGCCGCAAGAGCTAAGCACATGACGAAAATCACTATATTATTATTATTATTATCGTGAGCAGACATGTCAGACAACAGCAAGAATTTTAAAATCCAAAATGCTTAGTTTCACCTATTCCAAAATGAGAGAGTCCGAAAATTCAAAATGGGGTCAAGTCTCCTGACCACACACCATTTTGTATTAATTTACCATCTGATGGCCAGTACTCGCCCTAAGCAATCAAGTACTAATCAACTACTATTACTACGACAAAATTCATCGAATTGTTTAATTGTCTTCTTTTCTGGCATTATTCCTATTTGGGCCGGATCACCCAAAAAAGAGGACGTTTTGGGATAATTGGAGAAGGTTTTGCCATTTCAAAGATATAGAGGGTACATAAAAAACTAAGCCCATATTTGTGGCAAAGTCTGAGGCTGTAGACATAAACATGGCTAAGACCTGGTTGATTATCAAAACTGACGGAGATGTTGTGTCCATAAACACACAACTACCGGTAATTGCCAAAAGGCTTAAGCTAATAAAAACTACTATAGTTACACAGAAAACAACGTTTGTGAACGCTGCCTTCTGTAATAGGCTACGTCTGTTAAGACAGTTGTGAGACAAATGCTTTTTAGAGCAAAGCAAAAGAAAAACATGTCAGCATGTTCATGCAATATACAATCAAACACAAGACAGCTTAGATGCACAAAGTAAACACAACGACTAACCCAACAGTGAGTATATATCAACTGGGTTAATGATGTCTTCATATTCTCTCAAGTAGAGGCTGGTCTTGACAGCATTCTCAAGCTGCCCTGGAAATACATGCAACAAACTGCCATTGACTAATCATTTCATTTCTTTTCACAAAGTCGTTCCCGGAATTTTAGTTCGTGTACCGAGTCCTAGAAGCACTTTTGCTCATGCCACGTTGATCTGTACATTTCTAACTAACTAACTAACTGACGTGACACATTAATCAACTAGATGAAAAGTACTCTGAGAGAGTACAAATCCCCACAAAAGAATTTTTGTCGCCAACACTTGCCACACTCACTATTTTGCAGCCCACTAGTTTTGAATTTCCCGACAGAGCTATTTTGTAAACAATCGCCGGAGTTTTTTTGACTGTTACTGACACATCCCTCTACCGATCGTAACGAAACACGAACTTGGTCTTCCCTTTCCCCCAGGAACCTTCGCATAAAATTTGGTGCAAATCTGTCCACAATTTTTTTAGTTATCGTGGTCACAGACAGACACACAAACACACAGACACACTCAAACCAACGCCGGTGAAAACATTCCCTCGCTGTCGCGGGGATAACAATACACATCAAGTCCAAATTTTTAAAAACGAAGCAAAAAAAAACAGACAGACAGACAACTTTTTTGGCCACTATACATGTCAACCTGTGTTAGGTGGCAATCCCCCCCCTAGTTAAAAACTGGAGAATTTTGTTGGAACAAAGTTTTACTGCCAACATGCCCTTGCTGGTGGCAACTAGCGCATTCTGGTTAGAGAAAAAAATGCTTCATGGTGTTACCTACACTAACTTCCATCATAAAAGCAGCCAATGGCTAGTAATTTTTCACTTTGCAGTGCCAATCTCACAAATCACACGTGCACAACTTCAACAAGTTGATCTATGGTGAAAAAAACTTCAAAGACGTGGATACATCTCTAATACCAGATGAGCGAGACTTAATCGATGACAAGCCACCAGTCATGCTACACTTTACAGCCATAAGTAAAGTAAAGGAGATGTTGATTTGTATAGCGCATCGTCATAACCACTGGTAATGCGCTCAGGAATGGCACGTGTTAGAGGGATCATACAGTTTTACCTGCCACGTTTATCCACAAATGGAATGAACCATCCTGCCTTTACTCCGTAAGCATTCACCAGATGGCGTTACCCCAGCGAGGTAGTGCACATCCAATTACTGCTCACTACTCATTTATTGACTTCGAAAGGATAAAAGGCTGAGTCAATCTGCCTAGTTGGCTGACTTGTAGCGGACGTTTTACCCACGTAAGTTGTCACCCATCAGTTGCAGGAGGAGCGTAGGACAGGCAGTGTTCACCAGTCACACACCGACGTTCTACCACTGTGCCATGCAACCAACGTGAGGGCCAAGATAAGGTGCCATGGTATGTTAAACTTCTGCTGTAAATGTTCCAGCAATGTACCAATGAGACCTCACAACATACTCAAGTCAGACTCAAGTCCATGTTTTTTGGATTCGGACTATAACTCGGAAGGATTGCATGGATTTAGATGCAGACTCAGACTGGGTGAACCAAACGCAATCTCTGATATGATTACATCAGATTTTTAAACAGATTTCAATTAAACAGTAAAGCTATACATTGTAATTGTTTTGCCATTGAACTACAAACGAACTACATATCATATCATAGCGTGAGTAACAGGCACAAAGTCAACAACGAAATGCTACAACACTATGCAACGTCAACGAGACACACCAGCATAGAGTTGCCGCTGTGCCAGCAGAAAGAAATGATACGCCTCCGCACCACGCCATGCGTTATCAATCACTTTTGTGTCAAACAACGCGGCCACATCCTCCTCTAGTAATCCTGCCAATGCTGACGCAGCCTGCAAACAACAGTATAGCGCATAAGAACAGCCAAACTCAACTCGGTTTTATTTTCTAGTTTTTCCTTATTTTCCCGTTTTTGGTACGTGTGCTTGATTAAGCTGGCTGTTGAGTGCATGTAAATATATCACTGTGCATCATATCTTCAGTGCATTCCTTCAGCAGGCGATGTGAAGTCGCACTGGTAAAAAATACACTCCAATTATTGCCAAAGGTTTTCTTTTGGATCCACCCTGGAGTAACTCGGGAAGTGAAAAACTAGGAGCGTAAGGAGGTCAGCTGTTGGTACCACAGAGTTCTCAATTTGCTCTAGTGGTGAAATCAGCGGTAACTATGCACTGAAGTCTGCTAAATACTTCTACATATCCAAGGTACAACTTCACCTCCGGTCGACGTTTCTTAGTCTTCACTTTCTGTGAGCTCCTCATGTGCTGATGGTACTGTTCAATAAGCAGAGCAGCGAGCAGAAACAGCTTCTTCACTCGCAGTGGGTTGCTGCGTCGCTGTGCTTCTTTCTCCGCAACCTGCACATACAGTGTCATAATGGCACACAGCAGAAAGTATGCACGTTTAAACATCGAAAAACAGGCGACAGATCAGTTTTCTGCTGTATCATTAATCATTAGTCGACATTTCAACAACAGCAACATCTGTAGAATCTCGGAGATTAGAGTCGTAATGATAAAATAAAATGATGAAATAAATAAGACAATACAAAGCTAAAGCTGAAGTCGCCATTCTATGAATGGACAACCAACAATACAAAATTATACAGAAATTTACAGGAAATGGAAGAAGAACAACTACACAGAATCTCAAGCCACAATAACATCACTACTGTCATAAAATGTAGTATTACTACTGTGATACCAGAACATGAGACTCAAGCATTGCAGACAGAACATGCGATGCTACATGTATATGTCATTTGAAAATTCTGTTCAATTTACTCTAGTCTACACAAAGGCTGTTAACAGTTTGGGAAACTATTCACCATTATTTACGATAATGGTTAACCAGTGCAGACCAAATGAGGTATTCAGTGTTATCAACAGGTGTGATGCAACAACAAAAAACAACAAAAAACAGCAAAATGAGAAGGTAAATTTAAGGCCAGTAGTACCGGTACATTACCATGCGCAGTGTGACAAAAAGCAGGTAATACATAACAACATATGAACCTGAAACAACAACTTTGCGGCATCAACTTGATGATTCGCCTTACGATACAACTCAACGGCGCTGAATGTCTTATTCTTGCCGAGCAGTGTCTCTGCGTACTTCACAAGCAGAGGTTCTGTGTCACGGACGTTGTGTTGCCGGGCAAGGTCGATGGCCAGGTTCCACTGGTTCAGATAGACGCAAGTATCAATTGCCTGCTGCATCTTCCCACACTGCATCACCACAACCAATCAATCGTATCACAGCAGACGTCAAACTACCTTAGTCTTTACTGCGAGCTGCGACAAACACAGCATTCTGTACAAAGCATGCTAGGACAAGGAAGTTATATTCAGGAGACCAAAATAAAGAAGATCATAAGTTATTTCGAACATAATAAATTTGATCATAAAAACGTAAGAGCATGAATTACAGGAATCATACAAAATACAGTACCGGTATTAAGAGAAACAGACGCATAGCTATGTTGTCTGCTTCACAGGGGAGAGGCAATAACGTGGGGCATAGCTTCAAGCAGCATAAACTTGGCACAGGCGCCAAAATAGGCTCACGGGGATAAGAACAATAGGCTCACGGGGATAAGAACAATAGGCTCACGGGGATAAGAACAATAGGCTCACGGGGATAAGAACACGCACAAAGTTGTCTAAGGGGACATGTGGTAGGACACACTGGAGATGTGCCTAAAACGAAATCAGTAGGACTCGTACAGAAGATCCACCACTCGGTACATATTGCGTTGTGCAACGTTAGTGTATTAGATTTGTCTTGAACACATAATTATCTTAGTATGTGACATACTAACTATAAATGTAAGTGCAAGATGAAAATTATACAATTTAAAGTACAACAACACTTGCTGTTATCGGCATCATCGCTGAATATATTTTGTACTTACATTTATAGTCCAGCATGCAATCAATAAGACAAAAGTTTTACAATTAAATTAAAAATAACAGTGTAACTTTTTTTACCTTTAGGTAGGCCTCGACAGCTTCCTGGCACATTCCCACTGTCACAAACATCTCCGCAATTTCCTGTACATACCAAACAATTTGCCATTATAAATGACTGTTAAAAATATGTCATGCGTATTAATGTATAATGCATCATGCTATTACAAATGACTGGTAAAAACTTAAATTACGTAACTGAGTGAAAATAAACTTTATATTAATTAATATATCATGCGTATGTGTGCACTGCTGTCATCTACCAGGTAATCGCACTGGAGAGCCGGTGTAGAAGGCACTGTGTCTCTTTACTGGTAAGGAAGATGGTGGATTAAGACAGGACAAAGTCTGGTGCATGGTTTTTGTTAGTTGTCATCAATGTCCCAAGATTCCAGAAGTGCTTTGACAATATTCGTGACAGACGAGGCCTCTGAAGTTACGACCATATGGCGCTATACAAATGTGTATATTATTATTATTATTACTGGTTGGTGACAAAAAGGAAAACCAGCTTATGTCAACCTTTTATCCTTGAATGTTCTATTACGGAAAGCAAACGATTAAACAAGGAGAATGCTATAAACGATAGTAAAGGGAGGGAATTAATAAAAGATGCTGAATAATACCAACAACGATAGGCAGTGAATGAGTGAATGTTTTTTTTCTAGCACAGTCTTACCAGAGTCGACTTGGACTAAGAGCTGTTGAATGTGTTGTCTGTTGGTGTTGTTGTTCACTCTTGGGCAACATGGGAAAAACTTGGGACTAACTCCAGACAAGAAGACCATGTAAACAAACACTAAGCATGTGTATGTATGTACGCGTGTGTTATTGATCCGTAATCTTCAAACTAAGAAAAAACTCTGCAGAAAGTTTAAGAGACACAACAAAACAGAAAATGTATGCAAAGGTAGAAGAGAATTGGTTCAGACGACATTAACATCCACCGGAAGCAACTTGTGATTTTCTGGCAGATGATTTGTCAGGGTCTTGAGGCCCGCGAAGTCCTCGAGCATGTAGTAGCACTTGGCAATGCGCTGCTGATTGCGTCCTTGTACGTAGTACTGCACTGCCTGCTGCCTACATTCACACACACATATACACGCCGTGATAACGGCCATGATCCGCATAAACCTGGATCAGCCAGTGAGGCGTGACTGGTAAGTATTTGCATAGGCAGATTCCACACAGGGAAATCACCTTTCTTCATCCACACACTGATTCCTGATAGAAGGATGCAGATCCCATTACAGTGAGTCTCCACAGCCAGTAGCTTAACTGCCTTCAACGACATGCATGCTGATTTCACTTCTATGCTAAGTTATAATTAGCAAGTTGAAAGATCAATTTGTGATGCACTACAACTATTAATGAAAAATGTACTTCTAGAAAGAACATAATAATGTAAATTACAGCAGATCGGCTAAATCTTAGTTAATGTGCACAACATGCTATGTAAACATGAGGAGGCTTCCCATACTCGTTACCGAACGATGGGCCTGAAGCTAATCCTGGTGTACAGGCAGTCAGCCCGCAGGTGACTAAACGTAACGTCATCAAAAAACTATCATAACCTTAAATAACATCTGCTCACATCAGTGACACGGTACCTAATTACGAATAAATTAACATCGCAACTACACATACTGCTTTCTTAACTGAACTATGAAAGAAGTTTTGGCAAACTAAATACGAGCAAAAGGGGACATTTAATGCAGATCACGTGGCACAAAATGAGAGGCAAGTGAAACCATTTCTGTCGGTCAGCGTAGTAGTCACCAATAGCACTGCAAGCTTCTTCCATCTGTTGGTCGTCGCCGAATGAGCCGGTCTGCAGCAGCTGTACCACTCGGAACCAATCACCCAGTTTCTTCCGCAGCGCCACTGCAAGATCTCTGCAGTGACACACCTGCTGTGAGAGAATAATGCATCATATATTTAATGTTATGTCTATGCTTTGCGCACTTCTGGTGTCAAAGGATAGACTGCTTACATCATTAATTTACGTTAATCAATAAATACTACTGTGGATTTTGGGTAGATAAAGAATAAACTGTATATTTACTAACCCTACTGTCATCAAAGTTACAGAATTCATGGGGCACAGGGATGACTGCCATGTAAAGTGCCTTTACAACTGATGTTTTATAAATGTCTGCTCTCTTTGGCAGACATTATGACACCCTGTCGCTTTTTCACTCCACAAAATGCAGAACAAAAAAAAATTTCGCAATTTCAACCTCTGCTTGAGAAGTACATGGAGACATTCCTTGGCAAGAAGAAAAAGACAGATACGTTGTGCTGTGCTGTATTGTAAAGAAATTACAAGAAAAAATAAAACGAAAAACAACACTTTTACCATTCACAAAAAACTTGCACGTTTATTTTAAAAGCTTCAAAAAGCTGTAAAATCCTGAACACATCTACTTTCCTCTGGACCACTTTGTGTCTCTAGCCATGGCCAACATCCAAACTCCTAGAGACAGACAATTCAGCAACAAGCTACATCAACAGTATTTTGTGAGCCATACTTTCGGTCGAGGTCAATGTACAGTTTCTCAGCATCATCATAGCGGCCAAAGAAAGCCGCTATCTCAGCGTGTTTCATGCTATCATTCTACAAATACACGCAACACACGAAGACTGCATTTGTCAAGCACATCCAGAGCATGGCTGGTTAATTAAGACCATGCCTACATTGCCATAGCAACGATATTCATTAACATGCTCATGAAAACACGTTCTGTCTACCACACTTGAGCAGTAAAGTTTGTCAAAATATCAATCACAATCTGTCTGTTGTATCAATATTAACAAATTTCATATTTATTTCATGTTTTCTTTACAATTATAATTTGAAAGGCACTACATTTAAACACCCAGCAGTATATTCAGTTAAAACATACTGGTCGCCACCGACATAGTTGTACAATTAGCATCAAAGTGTGGAAAAGTGGACAAAGTCTGGTTAACCAACCACATTGTTTTGTGCATGAAAACACAGATCAAAACATGCATGCATTACATGTGAAGTTCCAAACGGTTTTCCTTCACTGGATCGCTTTAACGCGCAGTCGCGCACTAAGACTCAAGTCTTAGAATTTACTTTAAAGTCGGGGTTTAGCTATTTTTTTCTTTTCGTTGTTTTAAAATAAACTATTAAAAATGGTTAATGGTGTGATTTGATTACTTTTATTTGAAACATAACTACAGAAAAAAGAAATTATTCTTCTCTCCGTAATGAACAGAATTTGCGATATTTCATTAGAATTAGATATTCTTTGCCCTTAATCTGACTCCAGGAAGTTGGAACTCGGTAGTCTCGTCAAAAAAATCTTTGAAACTGAATATATCCCTTAATATGCAAAAATAATTTTTCATAATATTTTTTCTGAATCACGACTACATACCTGTATTTAATTATGCACTTTATTTTGAAACTTCAAAAATCGCTATACCCCACCTTTAAGACCAATCTTTAATCTGAATGGCTAAAACGTAGTTTTAGACCAAGCTCAGATTAACTTCAGTCTAAAAGACAGGGTTAAAAGGCAATTTTTGTATTTGACACTCTGTGCATGCAATGCAGCGTTAAGACAAAAGCTACCCACCACCAAACTCCAATACAGACAATGAATTTTTGCACGTTGTAGTGAAATGATATTCAGCATTATTAACTACACATGCTCACCTGTAAATTGCTAAGTCGCTTAACCAGCTGAATGCCAGCATAGTCTTTGCAGCGGACAAATGAATGCTCAGCAACTTTCAGGTTCAGATTAGACAATGCATGTTCTGCCATTAGACGCCTTTATGACAGCAACAACACATCAATTCCAGTGTCCACAGGCGTCAATTCTGAACATGTTCCCCAGTTTTTTTACCTGGGAGTATACCCACTGGGAAATCCCCCAATATTTAACCTTAGTTCTCTTTTACATGGTCAAGATACACAGGAATTATTATTATTATTACAAAATTTGTATAGTGCACAAATTCAAGCATGCTCGAGTCGGAGGCGCTGGGAGAGATTACACCCACAATATTATTATACACTGACGTCAGAGGCCTAGTGAAGCCGGGCAGACACTGCAACATTGTGCATCATGCTGTGACCCTCTTATCCCCTTTAAGTACAGTGGAAACTCGATTCCCATCCTTTAAAGAATATGTCAAAAAGTATGCAGTATCTCACTGCAGATACTCAACCACCGCACACATTTGTGCCATGTTATAATCAATCAATCAATCATTAGTTTAATAATACGGGTGACAAACCGTAGCCGTTAAACAACACAATAGACAACAAAAATACTGCAGCGACAATAAAACATACGACAATAAATGCCCAAAGTTAATAGTCAAAAAACAACTAAACGCATACACTGGCTGGCCTCTAGGAGGGAGAGCATAGTTAAAATGTTATTAAAATAAGTTAGTCCAGCTGTGGTCAGAAGAAATTAGCGTTAAGTTTGACCGATAGTCAGACGAGTACCCCAACCGCGTCAAGGGAAATTCAGACTAATATTTGTCAGTGCTACATCAAAGAATATCGTCACTCTCCATCAAAGGCTACAATCTAAAGGGTAATTCTCCCCGTGAAAGCAAGATAGTATGTTTTTACCGGCGTTGGTTTGTGTGTTTGTGTGTGTGTGCGTCTGTCTGTGACCACGATAACTAAAAAGATTGTGGACGGATTTGTACAAAATTTTATGGGAAGGTTCCTAGGGGGAAAGGGAAGACCAAGTTCGTGTTTCGTTACGATCGGCAGAGGGATGTGAAAGTAACGGTCAAAAAACTCCATAAACCGGTGATTGTTTACATTTTATACTTCTAATAATGGGTGTGGCAAGTGTTGCCAAGTGCTGGCAACAAAAAACCCCAAATTTCACCTTCGTGGGGAGTTGTACTCTCTCAGAGTACTTTCAATCTAGTTGACCATAAAATGGTCACAAGTGTTTAATGACATTTTTCAAATTAGCGTTGTTTAGCTGGCTGCCCCGTTTTGTGCCAAGAGGGTTTGGAGTAAGTTCTCAATGGGCATTAAATGCACTGACGGCAACATACACGGCAAACCACAAACCACAGCCGTGGATGTTGGTGCGACTCAACGTATTTTAATGTTTCTTCGATGCTGACTTCTTCAAGCATTGACCGTGCTTCACGCAGACACTGCTCACAAGATCAAACAGTAGCCGAAGCAACATTCACTCCTTATGCACTCAACTCATCTAACAACAGACACAGCCAGACGTATCAAAAAGAAATATAAAAACAGCAGTTTAAAATTATGTTAATTGGGACAGATCAAAAACTGCAAAAAATCAAAAAGGTGACACATTGCCTGAATGTCAATATGATGCTGAGTAGTATCGTCTTTTTGATTTTTGTGGTTTCAGATCTGCTACCATTAACATGAAGTTTAAACTGCTGTTTTTATATTTATATTTGCATTTTACTACCATATTTGAGTAACTCTGAGTAAGTAGTCATTCGACAGTTCCAGAGAAATTAGAATTGTGCTGAGTTTACCCTCATTTGCCAAAGCAGCCAGCAGTAAACACATTCACTGCACGGGCTGTATTAACCAGTGCTGTCACTGTTGATCCTGTGACCTTGACCTTTGACCGATAACTTGCCAAATATCTAGATCAACAACTATTCAGAGTGAGACCACAGACTCACACAGCGAAGCAATCGCTTTACTTGGACCACTAAAATGGTATGTGAAATAACTTTATGACATAGTTCATTTTGCTACAGTTAATGATACTTTGCTAGAGTTAATGCTTACTTTTGCTTCTGTGACGATGATGCAGTTCAATTCCGGCTGTTCCGGCTGAGGCATGATCTCATCAAGCATCACAGAACGCACTTGCAGATCTTTGAACTGGCAGATGAAGCCGCTGCTTGACACCGCTTCCTGACCACCCAATCATACATACAACATTGGTTGAGTCAAGGTTTTATATCCCACCCGACACAATAATTTCGGAGATGTTCTTCCCGGCCAATCTCTTGGCTTAGTACTGACAAAAAAATAAATCTAACACAACAAAAGCAAACTTGCATATAGTACAACACAAAATAAACACAAAAAAACTAAACCCAGGTTTGATCACCTCTTATGACTTCTGGCCTGGAAATGATATGGGCCAATTCTCAAAGTAGTAAGTAAGAAAGCAAGTAAACAAGGAAGTAAATGAACAGCAGTACGGCAATTGTCACTGGTGACCAATGCTTTTGACGACACTCATCTGCACCTTCTGTGATCCACAGGTATTGTATTACGATAACAGCATTGTCCACATCCACCACCACCATTTATTTTTAATCCTCAGCCCAAAAGCTGATATTTATTATACCCAGCACCAGAAGATGGAAGGCTGAGTTGACCTAGACATCAGTATAGGTGTTCAGCCCATGACCAAGGCTGTATATCGCAATGAATGTCATGATAAACACAACTACCATGCACTGTGATTTTCGTTAACGAAAACTAAAACAAAAACAAAAAAATAATAAAAACTAAAACGAAACTAAAAAAATAAAAAACGAAATAAAACGAAAACAAAAACAATCTAAAACAAAAACGATAATAACGCTGACAACAGTTCCCTGAAGGCGGCACTGCAGTGACTGCGCGCCTGAAACACGCATGCCGGTGTTTAGATTCTGACTGTATGATGATGATGATGATGACGACGACAATCACGAGTAACTCTGTGTCGGTGCTGTATACTGCCTTGTTGTTGTTAGTATCGAACAGTAAGTAAAACCAAGACTAGAATTAAATGAAAACTAAAACTGAAATGAAAAAATACTGTAAAACTAAAACGAAAAAATAACCAGAAAACTAAAACTACAACGAAAACGAAACATAATGAAAACTAAAACAAAACTAAAAGTAAAAAATATTCTTAAAACAAAAACGAAAACTAAAAATTAAATCAACACAAAAATCACACTGCTACCATGGTAAGCTTCTATCACGGGATTCTGATGCCATAGTCAGACATGTTAGCACTAGATGATTGTGACATACTATGTGTCGACTATGCATGAGCTTTCACATCACATATTCCGAGTAAAAACTAAATAAATTAGCCCGATATGGGACTGATGGTCGACTCCTACTTACCGCCAACTTCGAAGTCACGTGACACAAAAAAAGGACAAAATAAAAAATCGGGCCCCGATGAGCTGTAGGTATTGTGCCCTAATGTAAGAATCTGTGGTCATTTGCCAGCCCTCGTTATAAATGGGGGAGAAGATAGTCTTTGAAAATGGCCAAATTTCCGACTTTCAAGGGCTTGTGATCTTGACCTTGACCTTTGATCCGATCATAATGCATACAGTCATGCATCACTCGTCGATCTCTACCTACATACCAAATTTCATTGAAATCAAAGAAACATTTTGCGGACAGACGGACATACAGACGGTCATTTGAGACCGGCTTTATTAGGTCGACTCGGACGAGTCGACCTAATAAACAAAGAAATAAATTGTAAATAACCGCTTAATTCTAAATAAAAATGTTCTCTGTCATAACGAAATAGTAGATTTTCATTGTTCAATAGCACAGTATGGGTTAGTGACAATATGTAAAATATTAATAGTAAACACTGTGAAACAAACAGCAGTGAACATATTCCAACCTCAGCCTCCGTTCCATGGTATATGAGAAGTCGAGTTTTTTCCATCACTGCAAACGCATCCTGGTTGTCCTGCAAAAGACAAAGACGAAATAATTTTCTGCCACACGAAACAACTGCTCACAGATTGGCTTACGACTTCACAGCAGTACAAGCATCGGCTTCTGACATTGCCACCGTGTCCGTCAGCTACATAACATGACAGAGACATGAAGGAATGTTTCCTAGAACAATATGGATTCAAGGGACTGTAAGGCAGCTCATCCCTTATGTGGATGTGGCACTTTAAGCTAGTGAAGGTTAGATCCAATTAAGCTAGCATATGACTGACATCGTCCAGATAGCCGACTCAGTCAACAGACAGTCGCTGTAACCGACTAGACCAGTACGGCAGCAGTCATGGTAACATGGCATACTGCTACGCAAAACTTACTGCTTTTTTTGTTAGAGGTGGCCGATATCATCACTGCGCCTACCCACAGAGGGATGGCCAGGTTGCGTTGAGCTGAGTGGCTGGTTTAAGTACTAAGATTGCTTACCCGCAACCTGGTTACCCAGCTCAGTACTAAGCGGGCTTGACATAGAGTAACTTGGTTGATATGTGCAAAGCCATTACCACTAAACAAAACTTCCAATCAAGAAGCAGTGCTATTCTCATTTCCGCTGCCATAAGCCTGCAATACCACAGTCATATCACCTGTACTAACTGTCATGGACCAATGGAGTAATAGAGCTAGAGATACGGCCAAAGATGTTTTTCTGGACCAACCTTGTGGAACTCACTCCCACTGACAATTCGCGACCCATCACTGACACTCACTCAGTTCTGTGCAAACTGAAAATCAGTTATGGACCACAAGTCAGCACTAGCCAACAAACTGGAGAACAATGATAAACTGAACAGCAATAGTCAGCCACCAGTAATATCTATAAAACAAAAATTAAGACTGATGAACTGGTGGCAATACCATGCAGATCTGTGATTGGTGGTAAGTTCAAAGAAAAGATATCCCACCCAGCCGTACTACGTATGGCTAAAAGGGATTTTGAATTGGATGCCATCTAGTGATGTCGTTTTCAGTGGCAATTAATAGCCATGCTGTTATGTGACTGGTCAGTCGTGAACCCAGACCAATCTGTGTTAGGAACTGACCTCAGCCCACTTCACGTTCCACACATCCTTGCACTGCAGCTTGCTCTCAGGCGACGCATCCTGACCACCCATGGTGTCGATGTTATACAACGTCATGATGTTGGACAAATCCACGGCAACCAGCCGACTACAGCAACAACAAGCGCTGTCACATGACTAACTACTGCATGCTCTATTCATTATTGTCACCCGCTCTAGCTTTTGTGAGACTGCACAAGTTACAGTATTTCTTTTACTTTCTCCATAACTCTGACCGACATTCTCAAAACTTTTCCATAAGACATCGCTTAACCCCAACAGAAAAGCTGCTGTGCAAATTTCATGAAAGTGCCCCCTAAAATAAATAAGGGGCAAAAACCCACATTTCACCTAAATTTGCCAAAATACAATTTCATTAATTGGTATTTTTCAGCTCCATGGAATTTGCTGGAATCCCTTGTTAGGAAGGGTAGATACATTCCGTTACCTAGGTAACATGATGTAGGTAGATAGAAAAGTGTATAAAAAAACGTTTAATGAATACTTGCCAATATTAGCCCCGTACGGGACTGGCGGTCGACTCCTACTTACTGCCAACTTCAAAGTCATGTGACACAAATACTAGGACAAAAATCAACAATCCGGCCCGATAAGCTTTAGGTATATTGCACCATAATTTAAGAATCCGTGGTCATTTGCCAGCCCCCATTATAAATGGCAGAGAAGATAGCCTTTGAAAATGGCTGAATTTCGACTTTCAAGGGCTCGTGACCTTGACCTTGGATTGGGTCACACTGCATACCGTCATGCATCACTCGTCGACCTCTACCTACACACCAAATTTCATTAAAATCAAAGAAACTTTTTGTGGACGGACGGACGGACGGACGTATGGACGGACATCTGAGACCCACTTTATTAGGTCGACTCAGAGGAGTGGACCTAACCAGTGAAGGATTCCGGGACACAGTCGTCTGCAGATCCTGTGTGAGGAGCTGTCTAATACAGGACAGTTAAAGGTGGCCAATAATTAGAGAATGAGATATAGGTTAAACAAATGTAATGAGATTAACCTGATCTGGAAGCAGTCTCTAGTGACAAGGAAAAGCATACTGAGACTGATACTCTTTGTACATGCGTTACGTAAAAATGTAGCTTGCATCAAACACTGCACAGCAATGAAGGCGGAAGTAATTACAGGACGCCAGAGGAAGACAATAAGTGGCTGTGATCTGTACCAGAAGGATGTGCAGACAATGAAATATCAAATCAAATAGTTTTATTGGCAGGTCACAGTATAAAACCAATGACAAAACACAGAAGTGGAAAGGCAAAGGAGATGAAGAGCCTATACCGCTCACGTTACAGCTCATAATGCACAAAGTTACAGTTAAATACAAACCAAAACTGTGACAATGATAAACAATTTAACTTGCACTTGAAAGTGATAACACCACTATTATTGATAATGTCATCAGACAGACAGCTCCAGACATTAAGATTGGCATGAAGAGAACTAATGTGACAGCATTAAACAGTGTACCATCACCAATGCTAACAAGGTCATGCAGTAGCCTGAAAATTGTAAATCAAATTTTATCTGGCTAAACTCTAAGCTTTCTGAACATCTCGAACAAGAGAAGAAAATAACAATCCAAGTTTACCTGAAAACATGGCTGTTATAACAGCGTGTGTGTTGAAGTAAGGTAGAAAGTCTCTTTAGCACTAAACTGGCAGAGTCAATAGCAAGTAACTCTGCAATAATAAAAGTTCAAACTGCTACAAAACGCGGCATACGTTGAAGTGGAGTTGAGAGCAAGCAGATTGACTCGCGACTTGATAGTTAACTTGTTGGTGAGTGACAGCGCGGGCATCATGTAACAGTTGACGGTTCCTGAATCACGTGCCTGTACAACATGGCTTCAGCAAGTTACATCACCAGCATGCAAATACACATGCAGATCAGCAATATCAGAGAGTCACCATAATAGGCACAATGACCCTTCCCTCAGGAGTATAGCGGTGAACGAAGAAAAGATGAGTTCAGACCACTAATTACACTTAGTGATTTGAGTTTGCTTCAGTGTCTTGATATTGTCGGACGTGTGGCACTGACAGAAAAGGCTTGTAATTTAAAACTGTGGCTCTTATCCACAAATATTCTTTTATGGAACAACTGGAGGAAGAAAAGTCTCTCTTCAGAGGCGTGTCCCTTGATAGACTGTTGCCGTGTCGACGATGCGTCGTAACTAGCTGGAGACCCTTCTTGATATCAACCCAACAATGTCAGTATATGTAAGGCAAAGTCTTTATTTCTTTTATATAACTCCAAAAAACTATTGCAAATAACCCTCAAATATTTCCACCGCTAGTTAAATTGATGCACAATGCAGAATAATTGCTCCAGAATTTGAAGGCGCAGAACTTACAACAAGTAGCGTCTTCTCTGACACACAGACTGCACAGATCGGATCTTTTGTTGGCTGCAAAACAGACACGGTAACAAGTCACTAGCCAGTCTCACAACAGATTCAGTCTCACAAACTCCCGCACTGACATGTGAGAAAATCAGCATCAAATTCCAACATTATGCATAAGACTCATAAAAACTAATAAAAATGTGAAATACCAATTTATGTAAATTACGAAGCAATTAAAACATGCACATATATACAGACACATCTGTATGTATGACTTGCATGGTATACCACTTCCAATAGTCACGGCTTAATTCACGTTTTACAAATTAAAGTAATATTTTACAGAATTGAGTCACATTTTAAGAAATAGTTAAAACTTAGAAATGCATCATTTTACCATAAAACATTTGTAATGTTTCAACTATTTCAACCTCTGCATGTTCACTTGATGGCTCTATACAGACTATGATGCTATTGTATTGTAACAAACTACCACTCAAACTAAGCAATCCTAACATGATACATCAACCAACCTCAGTAGCTTTATTGAAATCAAGAGTATCACCACCCACTCCAGACGGAATGTCATCCACATGAAACAACCTAAACCACATAATATACATCACTCAGCACAGCATGATACAGCAAGACATGTGATGTTGACAGACCGCACAATACTCTATGTCAATTGAGATCCCATCAACTTCTGTATGCATAACTCAAATAGATTACATGTCAGCCTTAGGAGCACTTTCTGTAAAAGCCACCTTCTATTTGGCTACCTGTATAATTTTCTACATGTATCATGATAAGAAGCTCAAATATCATACAACGAGCATGTTAGTGGCCCTTAGCTATAGCGGGTCATCACCAATTGTGTACATCATCATTTAACTTTGCCTACACAATACTATCATGTATACATGTTGGTTAGTTGGAAAATTAATGTCCTCTTTCAGCACAAAAATACGCTATATTGGGACAAGGTCTTGGATGAAGACTTAGTTACATCAGGTTAAGGATGGCCAACGATACAGTAACCTTCCGACCTCGTTGCTTTTTTATTCAGCCACGACCCAAAATAGGAAAGAACAGGAGACGCTCATTCAAGTTATTATGCGAGCGCCTCCTAAGAAAACTAACCAACCACCACAAGACCTATTTATCAGTTCAGTGTGATATCTTGTGTAATTGCTGTTCACATTCATCAGTCCAGTGCCTAATGACTCTCGTTGTATAATATCTTTTCCGAGTGGGTTTGGCTTTGGAATGTTTCTCTTAGATAAAAGCTAGAAGATGCACCTTGGGGGACCTTCCACCCATGGTACCACACCTGCCCCTCAACCCCAATGTACACATGTACATGCTCGCATCTCTATTGGCAATGCTACTATTATTACATGTATTTAAGAGTCTGGTTACCATCATCTGAAGGTTCATACATAATTCAGACAGGTATAGATGCATATAAATCACATTTGCTGTGAAAAAATGTAAAGAAAGACTGATGCCGAGAAAGCGTGTAAGAGTGAAATTTAAAGGAGTTCTTAGTAACTTTTCCACGCCAGCCTTGAGTCGACTCGACACTTCCATGATTGCACGCTGCTTCACGTTCTTGAACTGCCACATGTAGAATGCCTGTCTCGACGCCACCACAATGTGACTGGTAGTCATAGCAACATAAGCCGGTGGCAAGTCGATGTATTTGGAATCGAGCGGAGTGCCGATTGAGTTGCAGAGAATAATCACAAACGGTTGCTGCAAATATCACAACCAAGCAGGTTTGCTCGTCTAAATAAATGAAGTAATGGAGTTTTAATGTGCACGCAATGCAAGTACGGCTTGCAGTAGGATGCATTATAAACTGATAAACTAATAACATATTACTACAATATCATAATAACATTCATTTCAGCAAAGTGTTCTGCAGTGTCTCTGTGGTTTTGCTTCACTCTTATGTTAAATTCTCAAGCCTGCGTCTCTGCACCTTCACACACTATGATGCACTACTGTTTCAAGACAACAGGATGCATCGCAAAACACGGTGATATTTTACCTGCATAGAAAGATCATCAGATCTTGTCACAATGCAGCAGAAGTCGCCGCATGCAGTGATTGACAACAAACTTCTGAAATTCTTCACATGCCTCTAGAAGCAGCAAACATTCAATGTATCGTGCTGAAGACTTGTGATCTCTGTCAATGGTCTACATGGATGTATTACCACTACATCACAACCTCTACTAGACAAAATACAAATCAGTTGAGTAATCCTGCTAATAATAATTTAACGATAATAGGCCTAATGCATATTTCTACAGTGCCACAATACCAGAACTTCAGCGGTTTAGCAGTAGCATGCACTACTGCAATGTGAGAGATTCTAAGACTGAATCTCACTGCAGGCAGTTGTGTTTATCATGACAGCCACTGTACCTCGGGCATGGGCTGACACCCTTACTGCAGAGCCTAGGTCAACTCAGCCTTCCATTCTTCACAGGATGGTAAAACAATTACATCGGTCTTCGAGGATGGCCGTATATTCACACATGCCGATCCTACGTCCACACGCTGTGCGATATTCAACGAACATTGCATCTCTAATAGATGAATCAGCCAGCGCGAGGACCATGCAGATTCGTCTAATTTGGGGCTTTTGGGGGAGCAAAGTTCCCCAAAATGAAAGATTCCCTGCCTTGGAAGAAGATGAACCGCCATGCAAAATATGACACCTCTAGTTTTATCATCGGCGGAAAAATCCGTCACCGTATAAACACACAAACACACAACAGTAGCCGATATATCCACACCTTGCTATCAGTATGTGTGGATAATAAGAATCAGCCTTCAGCGTGAGTAATAATAATAAATGGCAATGGTGGATGTGGATGATAGCAGCCTCCAGGCAAACCCAAAGGCCGCTTCAGTTGACTTGGTTTAACAGTCAACACCCATCTAGCACTGAGCGTGCATTCAGTACGTAAATTGGGTGACCTCTCACTGTGGCAGTGGTTACAATGACATCACCATAAACGCCGACATTGTTGTTACTGGCCCGCCTACACAGTGTAGTGGAACCAGACTAGTAACGGTCGCTGGCGTCGTCTGTTGGCATCTGTAACACGGCGCATATGCAACGTAACTCAACAGGGGGCAGCACGCGGCGGGCCAGTAGTGTTATGTCCCATTAGAGTGACACCTTGCTATTATCCGCTACTATTCACACTGCCTCTATGATACTGTCTTCTGTTAATCAAGCAGCATATTGTTAAAATGTATATTTTCAACTTCACGCAGCTGTCAACTTCGGCATGGTGTCAGCTTGTAAGGTGAC